>Ga0181532_10000344_pt1 | contig 48915 bp, 31 predicted proteins | sample PEATcosm2014_Bin_33_FD_119768 | JGI IMG/M metagenome (GOLD analysis project Ga0181532, IMG submission 119768) | Peatland microbial communities from MTU Mesocosm Facility, Houghton, MI, USA - PEATcosm2014_Bin11_30_metaG | ecosystem: Environmental > Terrestrial > Soil > Wetlands > Peat | place... | reverse complement strand
CGGCCCCGCCTTCTGCCGCCAGGTTACCGCAGAGATTTCCGATACAAAGATTCGCTACGGCGTGATCGATGGTTTCTGCGCCATGTGGCGTTTCAAGCTGACGAACATTATCCGCAGCGATTACACGATCGCCAGCGAACAGATGATCCGTTATCCCAATCCCGCCACCAACAGCAGTTACACGTTCAGCTTCTGGGCATTTCCCGAAACTCGCTTTACCGACATTCTCACGGGCTATTTCAAGTTCGTGCGGGACTATTACCAAAAGACTGGCTATCGCAACAACATGCTCAGCGTTGGATACCGTGTGGCCCAGGATCAAAAATCCCTGTTTTCCTATTCCTACGACGGCAATGCCATGACGGTGGACCCGGTGTCCACGGCAAATCCCGGGTGGGAAGCATTTCTCGATGCCTACAACGAGCTTTCCAGCAGCCAAGGCGGGACTCCTCTATTCAATCAGACAGCTCGAGTCACGGCGGCGCAAGGCCAGAAGGGCCTGGGGGACCGGTTGAAGGTTTTCGCCAAGACACGCACAACCTATGACCCTCAAAACCGCCTCCTGAACGGCTTCTTCCGTGACCTGCTGGGCGCGTGACGTGAAGCATGCAAACTCGCAATCCCGCGCCACTCTTCATATCCCTCGTCGCCGCCTTGGCGATCGTCTATCCGGTTGTGGGTGTCCGGACATCCCAAGGCAATTACGCAGTTGAGGCAAAGTCGTTGAAAGGCACTTCGGTGACTCCGGAGGGAGGATCCGGGAAGCAGGAATTCCCCAACGCCAAGGACATCGTCTCTCGTTTTCTCTTCAGCCAGGCAGGCGGCCCGACGAATCCTGCGGAGAAGGCCGGCACAGAGCGATACAGCATTGAGCTTCTCCTTGCCACCGTACCTGACCCCATCGATTCCCGCTTGCCCAATTTCTTCGACAGCTTCGTGGAGTCCATCGCCAGCGCGGCGGAGGCCTCGGGTTACACGTTGGATCGGTTCGCTTTCCCATGGACGGAAGCGGATGCCACAGGTCAAAAGGGCCAGCCGCTCTGGCGGCAAACGATTCACGACAGTAACCCCGGTCTGATCCTTTTTCGCAATCCCCGCCAACAGGAACTCCTTCTGGTCTTCGTGGTCGGGGAAACTCCCACAACCGGAATCCACAAGCAAGCGCTGTTCTCAGCCCTCGATCAGATGGCGCAGTTCTACCCGTGGGACCCGCATCACGCGGAACTCCCGCCGGAATTTCCAACCATCAAGAGTCTGAGCGCGTCCGGCGGGCTGCGCATCATGGGTCCGGCATTTTCGGGCTCAGCGGTCTCGCTGCGCTTCGTGCTGGACAGTTGGCTCAAGTCGCGCGGAAGCAATCCGAATGTGCACTTTCAAATCATTTCGGGAAGCGCCACGGCCATCGACCCCAGCCGCTTCTCCGAGGTCGGGCATGACCAGGCTGCCTTCCATGCTACCGTGCCGCCAGACCGTGAAACTCTTCAGGCCGCTGCCTGCTACATTGAGCACCTCGGCTATCCCCGGATTGCCATTCTCACTGAACGCAACACCGCCTATGGCCAGAATCTGGCCCATGACATCGCCGAAGGCGAGAAGGAAAGTGGCAAACCTCAAGCGCTCTGCCGGGATGCAACCCAGCCGCTGGAGATACTGGACCTTCCGTTTCCGTTGCACATTTCGGAGCTGCGGGAAGCCTCGGTTCAAAAGACTAGCGCGTCACAACAGACGGGATCCGGAAACGACAGCGCCAAGCCCTCCCCGGAGCCACTCGCGTCCGGCGTTACCGGTGTGCCTCCAGAGGCCCTGCCGCCGTTTTCGGAACTGACCGTTCAATCGGCGGAGTTGACGCTCTCGAACCTGCTGTCCACGATTGAGCGCGAGCGGTACACCTACGTCGGGATTCTAGCCACCGATGTCCGCGACGCCACGTTTCTGGCCCAGGAGGTGAAGTGGCGCGCCCCTGCCACAGTGCTCTTCACCTTCAACTCCGATCTTCTTTACGCCTACCCCTCGGTAAACCGTTATACGCGCGGCATGCTCGTCATTACTCCTTATCCGCTCTTTAACCTCGAGCAGTTGTGGACTTATCCTTATCGCGGTGCTCAATCTCGCCTCCAGTTTTCGAGCCAGGCGGCTGAAGGGGTTTACAACGCGACCATGGCGCTCCTGGGGCAGGATGGCAAGCTGGTCGACTACGGCGGCCCCTTGTCGAGGCCGACAGGCGCCCCCTCGCCTGCTGCGCACAGACCCGCGCTTTGGGTCACAGCGATCGGGAATGGAGAGACCCTCCCGATCAGCCTGCTGAGGTGGGAGGATCGCAGCAGCTACACCTATCCGCCGACCCCAGCCGCGGTTCCAAGCGACCCCCAAGCTGAGGGGGAGGGAAAGCCCAACGTCGGCCTCGGCCTCTACAACGAAAATGCGGTGGTCGTGGTCATCGTCCTCAGTTTGTTTCTTTCCGCCTTCTCCGTGCTGATGATCAGCCAATACCAAACCACCGCGCAGAAGAGGAGCCCGGAGGGCATTTCCGACCTGCTGGGGGATGCTGCTTCTCCAGCTTACTGGTCGGAGGGACGCCTGTTCCTGCTTTGTTGTTGCGCGAGCTTGCTGACTTTCTACATTGTGGTGATGATGGATTTCTGCCTCCCCTTCATTGCAGGCCTGGAGCTGGTGAGGAACGTGCAGACCTCTTTAACACCCAAAGTGGCGATCGTCCTCGCGGGGATCACGATTCTCTTGCTGGTGTTCGCCACCCAAACGCTGGTGTCGGCATTCCGCGCGGCGCCGGCCGGGCAGCGCGGATCTGCCCGCGAGGTGACGATCTTTGCGCTTCTGGGTTGCGTGTTCGTATTCGTTCTCGCCGGGATCCTCACGGTCTCATGGTACGAGGCAGTGAAGGAATACCCTGCTAGCGGCCTCTTCACTTTCCTTCGCTCCTTCGACTTTCGAGGCGGGCTCTCGCCTCTCCTGCCGCTCTCCTGCGTCGCAGTTGCGGCGTGCCTGTGGGCGTTCTGTTCCTTTCGCCGGCTGCGACTGATTGACATTCTCAGGGCGTCGGGGAGCGCCGAGACGAGCAGCTGCTGGCTGAGTTTCTTTTCCTTGCAAGGACGTTCGTTCACCGGCGTCCCGGAACTCGAAAAGAACATCAAGCAGAATCTGGAATGCGCGTCCGTGATTTCGTGGCGGGGGTACGCGGCTCTGCTGGCCATCGCGATCGTGGTGGGACACTATTTCTTTGCCACGCGGCTGGTCCGTGCCCTCGAGGCGCGGCCTTTCTATTGGGTTTTTGAGGCCTCCTTCTTCATTGTCTATTGGGCCCTGCTCATGGAGTCCATTCGCCTGGTCCTCGCCTGGCGGAACTTGCACGTTCTCCTGTTGCGGCTTGCCTGGCACCCCATGCACGCTGCCTTCAAGCGTTATCATGAGCGCTTTCCGAACCGCGCGAAGATGAATCTGACCAACCCGCCATCCAGCTTTGCGTCTCTCGAGGCGTCCGTGGAGCAGGCTGGCCGCCTGTTGCAGGCTGGCAGGACTCTGGCTCAGTCAGCCGTTACCGATCCGGAACTGCGCGAACAGGTGCGGCAATTGATTCCCGAATGGGAATCTCAAGTGCGAACCGCAGAGTCCGAGCTTTACAAGGCTCTGAGATTCCAATGGACCGACGCAACGCCGGGCGAAGGTCATTCGCCGCCGGAGCCCGTCCGTAAGAAACGCGCCACAAGCTTGCACGGCAATTGGAGGCAATCACTCGCTTCCCGTTGGCAGGCCCACCACGCCCTGCTGCTGCTGATGCAATCACTGACCGACCCTTTGGAAAAGCACTGGTCTGTCGGCCATGAGGAAAACGCGGTCGTCACCAAATTCTTCGAGCAGGCGGAGGAGTTCATCGTCACCCGTGTGGTCAACTTTCTAGCCGTCGTCTTTCCGTCGTTCCAGAATCTCGGCTACTTTGTGTTAGTCGGATTATTGCTCATGCTCCTGGCGGTCACTTCTTACCCCTTTCAGCCCAGGAATGAATTCCTGTTCTTCAATTGGGTGGTAATCTTGTCTTTCATGGGGACCATATTCTGGATCTTCGTGCAGATGGGCCGCGACACCGTCTTGAGCCTCCTGAACGGCGGCAAGCCTGGTCAGATCAATGTCAGCCGTGAGTTGGTGTTGCGGAGCCTTCTCTATATCGGCGCGCCGCTCCTGGCTCTGCTCGGCGCGCAGTTTCCTGAGACCTTGGGCAAGATCCTCTCGGCGCTCACCGCCGCTCAAGGCGGCGGGTAAGACGCGACACACGAGGTGCACACATGGGTGAGACCGACCCGACCCTGGAACGGTTGGAAGACCAGATCACCTGGTACGATCGCAAGAGCAGCTACAATCGCCGGATGCACAAATGGCTGAAGGGCGTTGAAATCATCGCGGCTGGCGTTGTGCCTTTGTCCGCGGGCCTTCACCTTCCGGCTCCGCTTACCGGCAGCCTGGGGGTTCTGATTGCGGTGCTGGAGGGATTGCTGCAGCTCAACCAGTATCATCAGAACGGCATCAGCTACCGCTCGACGTGTGAGGCCCTGAAACACGAAAAGTACCTCTACCTGGCTGCGGCAGGCGCTTACGCAACCGAAGACCGGGCGCACGCTCATGCCAAACTGGCGGAAAGGGTTGAGTCCTTAATCTCACAAGAGAATTCGCAATGGGCGGCCCTGCAAGAACGGGAAGCGAAACCAAGAGAAGCTGCACCCTGAAAGCTCTGGAGTGCGGCAGCGAAGCTGCCGCCTTATGTATTGATATAATACTACATTTAATAATATACAACAGATGTATAGCCCTCTCCCCAAGAGAGAGGGCGTTCTCCATCGGCACCGTTTCCGGCCCATCTGCCGATCTGCCGACCTGCCCATCTGCCTACCCTAACCCCTCCAGCACCGAATTGGCCCAGATATAGAACGCCACGTGCGGGCTCCAGTACTCGCAAGTCCGCCAGTCCAGCGTGTATTCGAGGTCGAGGATGGGCTCGTCATTCACGTTTCCTGCGATGCCGTTCATGATTCCGCCGGGGATTAGACCCACGAAGCGCGAATGCGGGAAAGGATTGCGCATTCCTTCGCCCGTCATCATGGAGGAGGCAAAAGGATTCGCGCCTACGATCCACTCGAGCTGGCGATACGCAAGCGACACATAGGGTTTCCCCGCGTCGCCGCGCAGCCGGGCGAGCCACGCCAGCGCCAGCGCATTCGAGGCGTAGTGACAGTTAGCGCCCAGCCACCAAAACCCCTTGCGGGTCTGCTGGAAATTGCGGTAAGTGAGATTGCCGGCGAGCGGCCGGTATTTCTCCGGCGAGGGCGAGCCGAGGTACACCCCCAACGGAATGATGCGGTAGGCATTCCGGCTCGACATGGGCAGGAGATATTCGTCGGCGTGCAGCCTCACCGCGTCCAGCCACTTCGACCGGTCCGGCGCATCCGGAAACGTGTCGTACAGCTTCAGCAGCGCCAGCGGCGGCACAGCGGAATTCACCACGTCAACGTAAGGCGCGTCACCTTGCATCCAGAATCCGCGGATCTCCGTTTGGCCGGCAAGGTGCTCCGTGTTCTGCCGCTTCAACAAGTCACGGCCGAGCAGTTGGGCGTGGGTCCTATACATGTCTGCCCCAGTGGCGAGGAACAGCTCTGCGGTCGCGATGGCCCACCAGCCCAGGTCCTCGGTCAAAGCCGGCGCCCCGAATGCCTGCCAGGCGCGCGTGGCCGTATCGAGACATTGACGGGCGTAGGCCGGGTCGCTCGCCGCGTAGCACTGAGCGGCCAGGGCTTCGAGGGTGGCAAAAACGGCCGCCGTGCCGGAGCGCTTCTCCGGGTTCAGATAGCGGTCGTCGGGCGTGCCGATGATGTTGTCGGTCCAGTGATTGTCGCTGTTATCGCCGTTCACGCCGCCCGCTACGTCGGCCCAGATTTTGCCGTCCGTATCCTGCATCTTCAGGAAATAGCGATTGCCGAAGCGAACTTCCTCGAGGATCTGTTCGCGGGTGGGGTCGCCGGGCCGGGGCAGGGGATTGTTCTTGTAAAGGTTCAGCAGGGCGACGCCGTTCAGCATGGTGACGTCCATCCACTTGCGCAAGTCGCCCGCGTCGTGCCAGCCGCCCACGGTGTCCACGTGTTCGCCGGTGTCGCGCCGGCGCGCGTCGTCCAGGTGACAGGCCGGATGCACACCGGGCACCTCGACCCCGCAGCGCTGGTAGCGGTAGTAACCCACGGCCTTGGGGAGGGTGCGGCGCCAGACGTCATCGCGAATCGCAAACTGCACCGAGCGCTCGTTGCCGATCGTGATCTGATAGAGACCCGGCCGCTCGAGGTCAGTGAAGTCCGCCGTGAGGCAGGGGCCGAAATCTGATCCGCTTTCCTTCTTCAGCGGCCTCGTGAACCCAAAGTTTCCTTCCGAGACGTCGCGAAGCTGATACTCCGCCGGTGCCGGTGAAGCAAGCGCACGCACCACCAGGCTCTTGCTTCCCACTCGGGGGCGAAACCCCAGGTGGTTGCAATTAATTGTGGGCCAGTTCGGCGCAGTCATTTTTTCAACCCGTTCGTGAAGAGGAGGTGGGCCTTCCTGAGCAGGCAGCAAACTGGGAATGAGGGGAAGGGATGCGACGGTTCCTATAAATTGACGGCGTTTCATGGAGGACTCCAGTAGTCAGTTCTCAGTTGTCAGTCATCAGTTTTCCAGGGCGCAATCCTTTGTTTTCATAGACATTCTCGCTTTGTTCCCCGGAACTTCACAAGCAAGTTTCACGCCAAGGCGCAAAGTCCTCGAAGGCCGCAAAGTCGCACCACCCCCAACCCCTCCTCATCCGAGGAGGGGAGCCCGAGAATTCCCCTCCTTGGATAAGGAGGGGCAAGGGGTGGTTGATTTGTGAGCCGTCACGCTAAGACCCGAATAATTGTTCCAACAACTTCGCTAGTTCGATGTGAAGAAAGCTGGCGACTTCGCGAAGAATCGAGTGCAGCGTCCCGACACGAAGTTCCCTGTGTGCGGGAACGGTGATGTGATGCTGTCTACTTTCCTTCGAGCACGTCAAGCGAATGTGGCTACCAGTCTGACGGGTGATTTCGTATCCTAGGCCATGCAGAAGAGCGGCGAGTTTTATTCCCTCGTGGTCGCGGGGAAGCTTCAAGCAGGGATTACCTCGTCCTTCACGAGATGGACACGAATGAGTCGCGGTGCGTTTTGCGGCTCGAAGTGACAGCGGACCGCGTCCTGCATCATCGTCTTCAGTTCATCTAAAGTGTCGGCTTGGGTGTAGATCGGGTAACCTAGAGCCCGGGCTTCATACCCGCCCTCCGGTGATTCTTGCACGCTGAAGATGATTTCGGTCTCAGGCATCTGACCCCCCGTTTCAACGCTTATTATATCCACTTCGCGCGGTTGTGGTGATGGCAAAAATGGAATGAGGCAAGGGGGCCGGTGCGGTCGTGAGGATTCCGCGTCGCCTAAGTGCCGGCGGCGTGAAACGCTGCCAGCGCCGCTTGTCCCAAACTGATGCCGCCGTCGTTGGGCGGCACCCCACGATTGGTCAGCACCTCGATGCCCGTGCCGCCGAGGAGCAGGCTGAGATCGCTGAGCAGGAGCGCATTTTGAAAGACGCCGCCGGAAAGAACGACGGCGCCGACCCGCCTTGCCCGGCTGAGGTCTTTCACCGCGCCGGCAACACCCTGCGCGACTCCCAATTGAAAGGCGCGCGCCGCCTCATGTGGATCGCGCCCTCGCAACCGGTCGGCGGCCAGGGCAAACAGCAGAGGCCGGAAATCCAGTTCGCAGTCGGTAAAGGGAAAGGGATAAGGCTCGACTGTTGGGACGGAGCGCGCGAGGTGCTCGAGCCACATCGCGGCCTGGCCCTCGAAACTGACCTCGCGAGTAAATCCGAGGAGCGCCGCAGCCGCGTCGAACAAGCGTCCTATCGAGGTGGTTGTGAACGTGCGGACGTTTTTCCGGACCAGTTCCAAGGCGCGGCGATAACGCAGCGGAAAATCGAAAGGCGGGGCAGCAAGATCGAGCAAACCGTAAGCGTCGCTGACCTGGACGAGGAAGCCGGCGGCGGCTTGCACGGGGTGGCGCGCCGCGGCGTCGCCGCCTGCCAGCGCGGCGGGACGCAGATGCGCCACTCGCGCTAAGCCCCGCGCCACGCTGCCCGCGAAGAATTCGCCGCCCCAGATGGCGCCGTCATCGCCGTAGCCGGTGCCATCGAAACTCACACCTATCACTTCTCTTTCAAATTGACCAAGCTCCGCCAGCACCGAAGCCACGTGAGCGCGGTGATGCTGAACCGCCAGCATTTCCGCCGCCGCGAGGCCCCGCGCATGAATGCTGGAGGAGTATTCCGGGTGCGCGTCATGCGCCACCAGGAGGTCCTCCCAGCTAACCCCGTACATGTTGACCAGGTCCTGGATGGTTTCGGTGAAGGCTCGGAAAGATTCGTAATGGTCGAGGTCGCCCACGTGCTGGCTGACGAACGCCTGGCCATCGACGACGAGAGTGATGGAGTTTTTCAAATCGGCGCCCACAGCAAGAACCGGTCGGTTCGTCGGCAGAGTTGCGACTACACCGGGAGCATAACCACGTGCCCGGCGCAGGATTACGGGTCCCGCCGGCAAGGCCCGAACGACGGAATCATCCACCCGCCGCGCGATGGGGCGCTCGCCGATCAGAAAGGCGTCAGCCAGACCCGTGAGTCGATCGAGCGCGTCCTCATCTTCATAACAAATGGGCTCGCTCGAACGATTGGCGCTGGTCATCACCAGCATCTCCGGCGCGCCGGCCGCGAAGAGCAAATAATGAAGCGGGGTGTAAGGAAGCATTACACCGAGTTCGTCGCAGTCGGGCGCTATGCCGGGCAATTCCACCCGTGCCGGAGCCAGCACAATCGGACGCGCCACGGAGGTGAGAGCCTGCTCGGCTTGCGGCGAGAGTTGGACAAGGTTGCGGGCTACATCGAGCTCCTTCACCATCAGGGCGAAGGGTTTCTCCTTGCGGTATTTCCGCTCCCGTAGCGCCAGCACGGCGCCGGAGTTCTTCGCGTCGCAAGCCAGGTGATATCCGCCCAGACCTTTAATGGCCACGATCTTTCCCGATACCAGCAGTTCCGCAGTCCGGCGCACGCTGGCTTGATCGCCCTGTACGGTTTCACCGCCCAGGCGAAGCTCGTAGTGCGGCCCACAGGCCGGACAGGCCACCGGCTGCGCGTGGAAACGCCGATTGGCGGGACCGTGATACTCCGCGGCGCAGTATTCATCCAGGGGCCAGCGCTTCATGGTGGTGAGCGGCCGGTCGTAGGGAAGGCCCAGAATTATCGTGTAGCGCGGCCCGCAATTCGTGCAGTTGATGTAAGGGTAGAGGTGCCGGCGGTCGTGCGGGTTGAAGAGCTCGGTAAGGCAGGCTTCGCAGACCGGCAAGTCCGGCGAGATGCGGACGGTCGGACGATTGCGCCGCAGGCTCTCCCGAATCGTGAATTCGCTCAGGCCCTGCGGCTCTTCCACCTGTACATCAACCGAAGTAATCTGCGCAGCAGGCGGATGTTTGGTCTCAAGTTCGTGAACGAATGCTTGTAGCTCTGCCTGCGTTCCTTCCACGTGGATCTCGACGCCTGCCTCGGCGTTGATTACCCACCCGGAAAGGCTGTGGGCGCGCGCCAGCCGGTAGACGAACGGCCGAAAGCCAACACCCTGCACTACGCCGCGAATGTGAATCGAGCAGGCCGTTTTCATATGAACGGTCAGCTACTAGCCTACCTTGTATTTGCTGCCATTCCTTTGTGCGCTTGTAGGGGGACGGCTTGCCGTCTCCGTCAGCTGACGGATAGGGCAAGCCCTGCCCCTACAGGTTTTCAGGATGGCAGTTTGTGGCGCGGGAATGCAATCGAAAACATATTCGTTCATCGCCAATCACCTGTCGTCAAATCGAGGGAAAAAGAAAAAGCCCACGGCGATCTGTCTTTTGCCGTGGGCTGAAAGGGAGTAGGAACAATCGTGTGTTGGAATCTAGCTCAGGTCTTACCTTCGAAAATGGCTCCAACCGCCGCCATAGCCTCCGTAACCGCGATAGCCACGGCCGTAGAATCCTAAGCCGAATCCGGGTCCATAATAGGGGTAATACCCGTAGGGAGAGGAGTAAGGGTAGTAGTATGGGCTGTACCCAGGGCCATAGCTGTAATATGGATAGTACGGATAATCGTAGCCGTAGTACCCCCCGTAGGGCCAACCGAAACCGAATCCCCAACCGCCCCAACCCCAGCCGCCGTAGCCCCATCCACGCCCGTAGCCGTATCCGCCGTATCCATAGCCACCGCGGCCGCCGTAGCCTCCGTAACCGCGATAACCCCCGCCATAGCCTCCGTAACCGCGATATCCTCCGCCATAGCCTCCGCCGCCGCGATAACTGCCGCCATAGCCTCCGCCGCCGTGGCTAGAGCCTCCCCCGCTGAAACTGTGTCCACCCCCACCTCCGCCGCCGTGCCCCCCGCCACCTCGCTGGGCAAAGCCGGTCATGGACAGAGCCAGAGCGACCACCAACGTCATAATCAAGCTTTTCACGTCACGCCTCCTGCCCGAACCTGTGCTGCTCCTCTTGGAGGGAGCCGCCATGTGGTGTTTAGGCAATTGACGTGCCAACTCGAGTCGCCGGAAGTCATTGATTTACAAGGGCAAGCAAGTATCGCCCCCTGACCGAAATCCACCGCAAGGTGGTGGTTTTGGGCCAGTGCACCAATTCAGGCTCCGCCCGACGCCCAAAGACGAATCCCTCCCAGGAAGGCATTTCGATTATCGCCCCGGCGCGTTTTGGGCGGCAGGGACTTGAGCCGCTTGACGTTGCCCCCGCCTAGCACTACGTAGTCAGCCTGCAACGCCTCGCGCAGCTCCGCCACCACCTCGCCAACATGGCGCGACCACTTCTTTTTTCCCATCCGTTCGAGGCCATGCAGACCGAGATAGTCCTCGTAAGTTCGCTTCTTGTAGGGCAGGTGGGCGAGTTCCATGGGTTCAACAATTCCATCCACAATCATGGCGGAGCCGAGCCCCGTCCCCAGCCCAAGAAACAGCATTCGGCCGCCTTCGTAACTTCCCAGCGCCTGCATGGCGGCGTCGTTGATGACTTTCACCGGACGCCCAAAAGCCTTCGCGAAGTTGAAGCCAACCCACCCGCTGCCGAGATTATAAGGCTCGCGCAAGGGCCGCCCATGCACCACAGGTCCGGGATATCCGATCGAAATCGCCCGGTAAGTCCAGCCCTTGGCGAGGTCCTTCACCTTCCGCACCATCCGGCCGGCAGTCATGCTTGGGCCCGAAGGAAACTTGCGCTCGCTCGGCTGCCCCGAGGCCTGTACCTTTAGATGAGTGCCTCCCACATCGATCACCAGGATGCCTCTCGCGCTGGTCACAGGACGTTTGTTCATATCCGCCTCTCCCGTAGAATCTGGGTCTCCTGTTCGCCCCTCCCACCATCATACACTCGAACACTCCTGCGGAAGCCTTGCCATTCGCGCGCGGTGTCTGCTATCAATAATGTGGAGTTCCAAGGCATTGGGAGCGGGCAAGGTTGACAATCGTCCCGGCTAAATTGCAAACACTCGACAGGTTGAAATATGCCGCGCGCTTCGGCCTATTCATGCTGGCGCTTGGCGCCGCCATCGCGTCTCCCGCCGGCTCGCCGCCGAGCCAAGCTCCTGACCTGCAAAATGAGCTGCAAGCCGCCGCGGCGGCGGATAAAGCCGGGGACTATGAGACAGCGGCAAGGCGTTATCAGGGCTTTCTTGACAAGGTTGACGCGGCCAATATGAAGCCTCAATCTCTGATCGAGATTCGCACTCGACTCGCGACACTTTATTTTCTGCTGCACAGGTACCCGGACTCGCTTCGCACCGTGGAGCCCATCACGAAGAAGGCAAGCGCGGCGCTTGCCGTTCCAGCGCAAGCGTGGGTCGTCGAGGGGTTGGACGAACTTGAGCTCAGCAAGCTGCCCGAAGCGATCCGGGCACTGCATCAGGCCCTCAAGCTGAACCCATCGAGTGGCACGGCCCGGCTGGCGCTTGGGGACGCCTTCGCACGCAGCGGCGATCTCCATCAGGCTGCCGCAGAGTATAAGGAACAATTGCAGCGAACTCCCGACGAAGCCGAAGCGTGGTATAAACTCGGCCTGGCTTACGGAATCTTGTCCAAGGAAGTGGCCGGCGAGTTTATGCGGCTACACCCGCAGGATTCCGTTGGCCCTCAGCTCGAAGCCGAGAGACTGATTGCGCACGGCAGCTATCCCGAAGCTTTGCGCATTCTCTTTCCGTTGTTGCAAAAGAGCCCGCCCCAGGCCGGCCTCTACGCCGACCTGGGTATGGCGCTACTGGGCCTGGGATTCCCTCAGACCGCGGAGACGCAATTTCGCAAAGAACTCCAGGCCGATCCGCAGGCGCCCGACGCGCGTTTTGGAATGCTGATCATCCTCTCGCTGCGCGGAGACTGGACGAAGGTTTTCGAGCAGCTTCGAGTTTTGGCAGGATCGAATTCTCGGGAATTGACCCGATTCCTTGAGTCCCCGCCTCCCTCGTCTCTCCGCGAGCCTCTCCAGCAGAAGCTGAATGAGATGCCCGCTGAGCTCGCAGATACACCTGTCGGCGCGGCTTGGAAGACTTGGCTCGAAGGCGCCGATGTCGACGTGACCTTTACGGAGACGGGCGCGAATAGCGCATGTTCCAATGCGCCAGCGCAGTCGCAAGCCTCCCCCGGAGTCTGGCTCTCCGAGGCCTGCTACCGGCAGCTTGCGGACAAGCTCCGCAAACAGGCAGGGGCTTCCCGTGCCGAACGGGACAAACTCGCGGAAGCGGAGCTTCGCGCCGGCGATGCCCAAAGCGCGCAAGGGGTGGCGGCGCGCGCCCTCGAGTCACAGGCTTCTGATGGATGGGCCATGTATTGGCTGGTGCACTCCTATGATGCGCTCGGGTACGAGGCATTCCGGAAGGTGTCGATGCTGAGCCCCAACTCGGCGCGCACGCACCAGATGATGGCCAAGTACTATAGCGACCAGCACGAAACCGCCCACGCCGTCGCCGAATACGAGGCGGCTCTTAAGCTGTCACCGGAGTTGCCGGACCTTTACCTCGGCTTGGGCACGGTCTACTGGGTGGCCGGGGACTGGGACCGCGCCGAGCCACCGCTTCGGAAAGTGCTCGAGTTGGCTCCCAGCCTGCTCGCCGCGAGCTACGAACTTGGCGATGTCTACCTTCAAAAGAGGCAATGGGAGGCCGCGGCCCGGAAACTGCGGCCCGCGCTCGGAGACCCGGCGCTCAATTATCAGGTCTGCCTTGATCTCGCCAAGGCCGAGGCAGCCCTCGGGCACAACCAGGACGCTGTCGATTACCTCCTGCGGGTCGCCCAGCAGGACCAGGATGGCGAATTGCACTATCGCCTCGCCCTTCTGTACCGGAAAATAGGCGATTCCGCTAAGGCCGAAGCCGCACTCGCCGCATCCAACCAACTTCGCCAGGCCTCCACGCAGTTCGGGCAGGAGGTGCTGCAAACCATGGAAAAGGAGCGGCAAGCTCTCGATCAACCGGATCGCTGAGCCGTCGGTGAGTTGACGACTGGTTCCCCGCAGGGGAACAACATCATTAGCCGTAGGTGAAACCTACGGGTTACGATACGAACCTGGAGAACTTCGCCGACCCCGGAGGGGTCGAACGGTTCGACCCCTCCGGGGTCGCCGGAAACTGATTGCCGGCCTACGCGTCCGTAGGTTTCACCTACGGCTACTGATGTTCATCCCCTTCGGGGATGAAGCTGCCGCTGGCGAGCTTGTGCATGAATAATCGAGAATCGCCAATTCTCTCCCGACGTGACTGGATGCGCCAGAGCGTGTCGGGCTTGTGTTTTGTCATCCCCATCTTCGGCGGCGGAAAACTGGGGCAGCCGGTGCTGGCCCCCGGCCCGTGGTTCGTCGACGTAGCCAAACAGGCAGGTTTGAGCGCCTTTCGCAATACTTGCGGCACACTGGCCAAGGATTATCTGTTGGAAGAAATGGGCAATGGCGTGGCCCTGTTTGATTACAACAACGATGGCCTGCTGGACATTTTCATGGTCAACGGCTCCTCCTTTGAGCTGCTCGATAATCCCGGCCTGCCTCGCACCTCCAGCCGCCTCTTCCGCAACAACGGGGACGGGACCTTCACCGATGTGACCCGGCAAAGCGGCTTGATCAATGAGGGTTGGGGAATGGCCGCGGCCGCGGCGGACTTTGACAACGACGGTTATACCGATATATTTATCACCAACTTTGGGACTAATGCCCTATTTCATAACAACGGCAACGGTACGTTTACGAACGTCACCCGGGATGCCGGCCTGGAAGGTGGAAACTGGAGCACCGGGTGCACCTGGGGCGATTATGACGGTGACGGAAAGCTCGACCTTTACGTCGCGCGCTACGTTGATTTCGACCGGACCACGATCCCCACGCCCGGCGCGGCCAAATACTGCCTCTATCGAGGGGTTCCAGTGGCCTGCGGCCCGCAGGGATTGACCGGCCTGCCCGATCTTTTCTACCACAACGAGGGCGGTGGCAAGTTCCGCGAAGTGTCGAAAGATGCCGGCATCAACGATAGCGCCAAGGCCTATGGATTGGGAGCGGCTTCCTTCGACTTCGACAACGACGGGTATCTGGATATTTTTGTGGCCAACGATTCCATGCCCAACTACCTTTGGCGCAACAAGGGCAACGGCACCTTCGAAGAGGTCGCCATGGAAGCCGGTTGCGCCGTCAGCGCCGACGGGCGGCCGCAATCCAACATGGGCATTGCCATCGGCGACTACAATAACGACGGCTGGATGGACCTCCTGGTGACCCACTTCTCCGAAGACTACGACGCCCTCTATCGAAACACCAACGGCCAGTTCGATGATGTCACCTTCGAAGCCGGCCTCGGAACCGTCACGTTTACAAAGCTGGGGTGGGGTGTCGGGTTCGTCGACTACGATAACGACGGCTGGCAGGACATCTTCATAGCCCAAGGGCATATCTACCCGCAGGCGGACAAGGCCGGTAACAGTTGGCTTCAGCCGGACATGTTATTCCGCAACCTGCGTAACGGCCGCTTTAGCCTGGTGGATAGTCGTGAAAGCGGACTCCTGGATACGCAGTCGAGCCGCGGCGCCGCGTTCGGCGACCTGGATAATTCCGGCCGGATCTGGGCTGTGGTCAATAACATCGATAAAGAACCGTTTCTTTACAAACCGGGTGGTCCTTCCGGCAATTGGGTGCGAATCAAGCTGACAGGCACCCAATGCAACCGCGACGCGATCGGCGCGCGGGTTCGTGTCACTGCCGGAGGGCTCACGCTCACGGACCAGGTCCGCAGCGGAGACAGCTACTTCTCTACCAACGATCTGCGCCTTCATTTTGGCCTGGGGCAAGCCGCCGCCGTTGATCGCGTCGAAATTCGCTGGCCCGACCGCCAGGAGGAAAAATACGAACGGCTTTCCGTGAACCGGGAGTATGCTTTCCGTCAGGGAGACAAGGGTGAGAAGGCCTGAAAGTCAAGACGTCGAGGAGTCGAGGAGTCGAGAAGGTGATGGCTGCGGCTTCTCCGCAAGCAAGGCCTTGACTCCTCAACTCCTCAACTCCTCAACTCCCCGGCTTCGCTCATGGAATGTGGCCGTTGGGCTGGCAATCTTGGCCGTGGTGTTCTCGGCCCGCCCTGCCTCCGCGCAAGGCATGAACTCCGAAGATGCGAATCCCACCGGCGACATCGACTTGGCCGAGATTCCTCCCGACCAGATCTTAGGCGCTGTGGCAGCGGCCCGAAAGGCCATTCGGGAACACCCGGATTCGGCGGAGGCTTACCTTCAACTCGGCATTGCACTGCGTTCCGGGGGAGAGACTCAGCAAGCTCACGATGCCATCGCGCACGTTCTGTCGCTAAACCCGCACCTTTCGAACGCCTGGCTGCAAAAGGGCCTGATTTCTATCAATGGCGGGACGCTGAAAGAGGCCACGGTCTATTTCCGCAAGGCCGTCGAAGCCGACCCCCAGAACATCCCCGCCAGGCTTGAACTTTCGGCCATGCTCTTCCGGGCCGGCGACTTCGTCGGCGCGCGCCAGCAAGTCGAGGCGGTCTTGCGCATCGACCCCAACAATTCCAGCGCCCTCGGCGGCTTGGGCTTCATTCAATTGCAGCAGGGAGACCTACAGGCCGCGGTGGAGAGCTTCCGCAAGGCCATCGCCCTGAAACCGCGCTACCCGGAGGCCAAGCAGAACCTTGGGAACGCCCTCATGCGGCTGGGCGACTGGCAAGGAGCTCGCCAGGCTTTCGAAGACGCCCTGAAAGACGAGCCCGACGCCATCCCGGCGGTCTACGGAATGGGCACCGTGCTCCGCCACTTGGCCCAGCCCGGTGAGGCTGCCAAGCAGTTTGCCAAAGCCAAAGACATGCTGCAAATGGTCCAGGCGCTCGCGCAGGCTCAAGGCGCTGATAATAATGGAGTTCGGATGTGGAACTCGGGGGACTTGGAGAGTGCTGCCGCCTCCTTCCGGACCTCCATCGCCGCCCACCCCGCCTACGCCGAGGCCCACAATAACCTGGGCGGAGTGCTTTGGCAACAGAACAAACAGAAGGAAGCTACGGAAGAGTTCGCCCTGGCCGTCCGCGCCGATCCGAAGTTTGCCAAAGCGCGCAACAATCTGGGCAACGCGCTGATGGTGGCTGGCAACCTGAAGGGCGCCACCGAGCAGTTCCAGAAGGCTGTCGATCTTGAGCCGGGATTCGCCAACGCCCACTTCAGTCTGGGCATGACCGAAGCGCAACTAGGACAAAAAGACCAAGCTGAGGCCGAATTCCGCCAGGCACTCATTCTGGCTCCTGACTTGGCCGTTGCGCATTTCGAGTTAGGCCTTCTGCTGGCTGCGGGCGCTCCGACCCTGCCTTCTGCGGCACGCTCCGAAATTGAACAGGGGATTCGCCTGAATCCGCAGCTAAAAGCCGCGTTGCCTCCCGCCATTGCAAGCGCATTGGGCGCCTCAAGTGCTTCCAAGCCCTAATGGAGTTGCAGGGGCGGCCCTTGTGGCCGCCCTTCATCGGCCCTCGATCATGTATTCTCCCACTGACGACGATCTTCTGTGAGGCTTCCGCAAAACTCGTCCTCCATTACTCCCCCGGTATCCCCATGATTTCGACTTTGACGCAACCGTAGTAGGTCGGGTTGTTGACAGTTACTTTCTGTCCGACGTAAAGTTAGGGGGAGACTCTTGCGGATGCCTCCCACTACTCCGAACGCGCTCAGCAGGCGCTCACTCTTTTCCAAAGGGGCGCTGGCATTGGGCAGCGCAATCGCCCTTGCCAGCCAAACAGATTCTTCTGCGCAGACCCCTCAAGCCGAATCTTCAGGCAAAGTGCCGCTACGCATCATCGTGGTGGAGACGCTTGCCGGAGCCCATCAAATCATCGAGAGGCTAAAGGGAGGAGAAGACTTCGCGACCCTCGCAGTGGAAAAGTCCGTGGATCCGACGGCCAACCAGGGAGGCTATCTCGGAACCCTTGATCCCGCGATGTTGAGGACGGAACTCAGAGATGCGTTAAAAGGGATAAGGCCCGGCGAGATCAGCCCTGTGGTTCGGATTCCGGAAGGCTACGCCATCCTGAAGGTCGACCAGGTTATAAACGCCATGGGGATCACAGGGGATGACCCCAACACGCTCACGGCCGTGACGGGACCGGGAGCCGTTGTCTACGGACCGGATGTGGATGGTTTTTTTGAAGATGCGTTTACGGTTTTCCTGGCTACTCCCGGCAAGCCCCAAGACTGGGATCGCGAATTGAACCCCGTAAGAGCCGCGCATCTTCACCAGGCTTGTCTCGTTAGCGCCATCAAACAGTTGGTGAAAATGCTGGATCCGGCCAATCCGGACAAGCTCCCTGTCGTCAAGCTTATGACTGCCCACTACCTTCTTGCCCAACTCTATGCGTTTCAGGGTGACATGGCGACAGCCATCGCCGAGTGGAAGGTTTGTTCTGAGCTTACCCAGGACTCCGATCCCAAGATGGCTACTCAACTGGAAGAGGTTTTGGGCATAGCCTATCTGCACAAATCGGGGATGGAAAACGAGGTTTATACGACACCGGGCGAGAGATGTCTCTTCCCAATGTCATCCGCAGCCCGCTACGCGAAGACTGCTGATTCTGAAGAGGCCCTTCAGCATTTCTTGAGATATCTTAACCAGAGACCGGACGATCTCGGAGCCAAATGGTTGCTGAACTTAACCTGCATGACCCTCGGAAGGTACCCTGCATCGGTCCCCAGTCAGCACCTGATTCCCCTGGCCGGATTCGAATCGCAACAGACGGTGGGACGGTTCGTGGATGTGGCGCCCCAGGCCGGCATAAACGCGGTGATGGATGCCGGAGGTATTATCGTCGACGATTTCGAGAACCATGGCTTATTCGATATTGTCCTGTCCGAGTGGGGATTTCGATACCCGCAGGATTCCATGCGTTTTTTTCACAATAACGGCGACGGGACATTCACCGATCAAACCGAGCGATCCGGGCTGAAGGGCATGATAGGCGGGTTGAACATCATCCAGTGCGATTACGATAACGACGGATGCCTGGACTTTCTCTTGCCGCGGGGAGCATGGTTGTACCCCCAACCGTTGTCTTTATTGAAGGGCCACGGGGACGGAACCTTTACCGATGTAGCCAAGGAAGCTGGTCTGACGGACTTGATGGCCACGCAGGCCGTGGTTTGGGCCGACATCAACAATGACGGACTGCTGGATCTCTTCATTGGCAACGAGCGGGGTCCCAGCCACCTCTTCCTCAACAAAGGCGACGGCACGTTTGAGGATATTTCCGCCTCCTCGGGCGTGGACAAGATCGCCTTCAGCAAAGGGGTGGTGGCGGACGACTATGACAACGATGGATACATCGACTTCTACGTGAGCAACATCGGCAGCAGCAACTTTCTTTATCACAACGAGCACAACAATACCTTCAAAGAGGTTGGGCGGGAGGCGGGCGTACAGGATCCTTTGGGCCATAGCTTCGCCACGTGGTTCTTTGACTACGATAACGACGGCTGGCCTGACCTGTTCGTGACCAGTTACTATTCCGGCTCCGTCGATGAGAATATCCGTACTTACCTGGGGCTCCCCCACAATGCCGTTACGTTAAAGCTTTACAAGAATAGGCGGGACGGAACTTTCGAGGATGTGACCGCGGCCGTGAGTCTTGATAAGGTGTTCATGCCCATGGCCGCCAACTTCGGAGACGTGGACAACGACGGGTTCCCGGATATCTACCTGGCGACCGGGAACCCCTCCTATGGTTCCTTAGTGCCCAACGTGCTGCTGCGCAACGACGAAGGGAAAAGATTCGTGGACATCACAGCGTCCTCCGGAACCGGCGAATTGCATAAAGGCCACGGCGTTGCCTTTGCCGACATGAGCAACAACGGCCAGCAGGACCTCCTGACGGTGACTGGCGGCGTTTCTCCGGGTGATGTGCACGCCTTCCGGTTCTTCAAGAATCCCGGCAATGAGAACAACTGGATTCGGTTGAAGCTCGTAGGAGTCAGGAGCAATCGGTCAGCCCTGGGCGCTCGAATCAAAGTGACCGTGGAAAACAAGGGGCGCGGGCGCCGGTCCATTTATCGCACGGTGGGAAGCGGCGGCTCGTTCGGAGCGAACCCCTTGGAGCAGCATATCGGCCTGGGCCCATCCGCACGGATTGAAGAAATCGAAATCTGGTGGCCCGCCAGCAAAACGCGGCAGGTGTTTTCCCACCTGCACACGAACCAGGTCATCGAGATCAAGGAATTCGCCACCCAGTACACGCCGCTGGTCCGCCCGAAGCTCCCCGACCCCAAAGGCCGCACTTGACGGGCCCGGGATAGGCTGGAACATAATCGAGCCTGCTCACACGGGAAAACGAAGAGAGGAACTACCCCATGACGGAGAAAGGGCAGCCTCTTGCATCGGGATTAGCGACGGTGGCGGCTCTGCTGTTCGCAGCCTTGCCGGGCACGGCGGCGCAGACTTACTCGGGCGTCGGTGTGGTTTTGCGGGTCAACCCGGAACGCAGCGAGTTCGTGGTATCCATGCAGGAAATTCCAGGGTTTATGGACGCCATGGTGATGCCTTTACCCGTCCGCCACCGCCGGGACCTGGAAGGGCTGCACCTCGGCACGATGATCGACTTTACCTTGGTCGTCAGTGAGAAGGCTTACGCTGCCGAAAACGTCCGGGTCCACCGATTCCGGAGCGTTGAAAACGATCCTCAGGGAGCCGGCCGCATCGAACTTCTGGAAAAGGTTCTGGCGAAGAGCCCTTCATCCGAATCCGAGCTGGCCGTGGGCCAGCACGTTCCCAACTTTTCCTTGACTGACCAGAACCGGCAGACCGTGGCTTTGTCGCAGTTCGCGGGAAAAGTGGTCGCAATGACGTTCGTTTACACTCGCTGCCCTCTGCCGAATTTCTGTTTTCGTCTCTCCAATAACTTCGGGCAACTCCAAAAACGCTTCAGCAAGCAGATGGGGAGCGACCTGATCTTGTTGACCGTCACCTTGGACCCGGCAAACGATCAGCCGGAGGCCCTCGCCAAGTACGGCAGCACATGGAAAGCGAACGCTGCTTCCTGGCGTCTCCTGACCGGATCACCCTCCGCCGTTACGAAGGTCACCAGCATGTTTGGCGTCGTCTACAGTCCCGATGAGGGGCTAATGACCCATTCGCTCCATACCGTCATTTTGGATCGGCGAGGGGACTTGGTGGCCAATCTTGAGGGAAACGAATTCACCTCCCAACAACTAGGTGATTTGGTGGAGACTGTGCTGAATCACGCGCCGAGTTCCCGTGGGAAACAGTAGCATACGCAGGCCTACCGGAGGCTCACGATCTTCCAAAAACTGGAAGATTCCAAGAAACCATATATAGTATTCAGTAGTTACTTGAGAAAAGTGAAGCTTCAGCTAATTTTATCCCAATAAATACAATGGGTTATGGGCATACATTGCAAATTGTCTTTTGGTAATTAGTTTGCATTAGGTAACATGGCTCACTCAAGGTGTAGTGTCGAGCGAGCTTCCAAGTTCAGGTAGCAACCAAAAACCGAATCTTGAGGAGGGTAGCATGACTAAGCCGAACGTGCGCTTTCAGCCTTGCTTACTGGTTATTTCGGCCGTAGTTCTACTGCTGCCGACGCCTGCTTTGGCGCAGACCGCCGTCTTGGCTACGATCGGCGGCACCATCACAGACTCAACCGGAGCGGTGATCCCCGCCGCTGCCATCACGGTCACCAATACAGCCAATCAGCAAACCTCGAAGACGACCACAAACTCCGCCGGCTACTACGTAGTGCCTGACCTTTCGTCCGGCAACTACGACGTGCGGGCGGAGAAGGAAGGTTTCCAGGCGTGCTCGACTTTGGGTGTCCACCTGGACCCGGCGGCCAATGTACAAGTGAGTTGTACCATGCAGGTCGGGCAAGTGACGCAAACAGTGGAGGTTCAAGCTTCAACCGTGCAGGTTCAAACCTCTGACTCTCAAGTAGCGCGCACGGTTGACCAAACACAGATGACCGAACTCCCCGTAAACGGGCGAAACTTCGTCAGTCTATTTGGTCTCCAACCGGGCGTGGTTCAGAGTTTCTCCTTCAACAGTTTTCAGGCCATGAGCCTCTTTGCCTCGCAATGCACACAGGTGAATGGTCTGACAGGCGAATCCAATAACCTGCTGATCGATGGCATACCCTCCACGCGCACTCGCGCCAACGGCGCCACCGTGGCCATGCCCAGCATGGATTCGATCTCCGAAGTGAACATCGTCACCACCGGCTACATGCCGGAATTCTCCCGTGCCGCGGGCGGCCAGTTCGCCGTCAGTTTGAAATCCGGTACCGACCAGTACCACGGCAGCGTATTCGAGTTTGTCCGCAACAGTGATTTGGATTCGCGGTACTTCTTCTCGTCTTCGAGGCCCTTCCTGGCCTACAACGATTTCGGGTTTGCGGTCGGCGGCCCGGTGATTCCGAAGAAGCACAATCTCTATTTCTACTTGTCGGAAGAATGGAATCGCGAGGTGACCGGCAACACCGAGGTTGGAACGGTGCCTACGGCTGCTGATCGGGCAGGAGATTTGTCCGGTTATTGCGCGGTATTCTCGTCCAGTTGCCCGAAAGTCCCAGCCTATTTGAACGGCGTCACGGCAAACGGTGAGACGCTGGTCGGCGGTCAACCCTTCCCGAACGACCAGATTCCCCAAAGCCTGTTCAGTCCCAACGGCTCGTCGATGGTACAGCACTTTTACCTTCAGCCGAACCGGGTCACTCAGACCAACCCCGCCTATGCGTACGAGGGCGGCAACAACATCATTTACAACTACAACACGCCCAACGACGCTCACATGACGGACGTGAAGGTGGACCTCATCCCCAACCAGAAGAGCCACCTTGCAGTCAGCGTTCGGCATTACTATTCGCCTACAAGTGTCGGCACCAGCGGCACCGGCAGTGGCGGCGCTTCCGCGCTGCTGGATCAGGGTTACATTTGGCCTAGCCGTGGTGGCTCACTGAACTACACTACGACCTTCAGCCCGACCTTGCTGAACGACTTCACGCTCGGCGCCAATGAGGATATTAACCATATCGTGGTGCCCAGCGGCGGTCCCGGCGGAGATGGCATCGACCGCGCTTCCCTTGGCATCACGTACCCCTATATCATCCCGGGCGGCGACGCGAGCAAGGACATCGCGGGCAAGATTCCCACGCTCATTCTGAGCGGTTTCGAACAGGTCAGCGGCTTGCCCTACCCGTCAGGCAGCATTGGCCACGTTTATACCCTCCAGGACGTAATCACCAAGATTCAGGGCGCCCACACGATCAAAGCGGGCATCTGGTGGGAACATGACGGCGAGAACGACCACGACCAAGTGCGGGTCTCACCGGGCGGCGGCGTGGGTAACAACCTGAACGGGCAATTTGAGTTCAATGCTTCCAATCCCAATACCACAGGGTCGCCGTTGGGGGACGCTCTGCTTGGCAATTTTGACAATTACTCCGAGCTGGGCTGGCGGAATCAGACCCCATGGAAGGCCGACCAGATCGGATTCTTCGGGCAGGACAGTTGGAAGGTAACACGGCGCCTGACCGTCAACGGCGGCCTGCGCTGGGATTATTTCCAGCCTTACATCAGCAAATGGAACAACTTCGCCATGTTTGACCCGTTGTTCTACTCCTATGCACCCGGGGTGGCGCAGGTCGTCGATCCCTCGACCGGCTTCATCACGTCAGGCAATCCGTATAACGGTATTGTTGTTCCTGGCTTTGGGGTTCCGAGCGATGCCGCAGGGCACTTCGCCGTGTTTGGGCAACATTTGACGACCCAGAACATTCCGACCATCAACCAGGAATTGCAGGAAGACGGCATGGCGCGCGGGCTACCGCTCGGTATCCTTGAAAGCCACCATCGCAACTTCCAGCCGCGCCTGGGCTTTGCCTGGGACCCGAAAGGAGACGGCAAGAGTTCGATTCGTGGGGGCGCCGGCATCTTCTACAACCACAATACCCTGAGCGATGTGACGCTGGAAGGTGGCGTGACGCCCTACCAGTTGGCCGAGGAAGTATTCAACGGCTTGGCTGACTGTCCGGGATCGGCGATAAGTGCGTCGAGAACCTGCGTTACCACCGGCGCGGCCGCTCCCAATTTGCCCATCCCCATGACCGGCAACGACCTGAAGAACGATGTGCCCGTGGTCTATTCCTGGAACTTCACCCTCGAGCACATGTTCTTCAACAACACTTTGATAGATGTCGGGTACGTGGGCAACCGCGCCCGGCACATGCCCATCAACGCCGACTTGAACGAACCGGCGATTGGCACCTTCACCAACCCCGCCAATACCGGTATTAACCAGGATGCGTTGAGGCCCTATCCCGGCATCGGCGGCTCCGAGACGACTGAGCAGGAAGGCAACTCGAAGTACGACGCCTTGCAGGTGAGCGTGCAACGGCGGTTGACACACGACTTGCAATTCAACATCGCCTACACTTACTCGAAAGCTTTCGACATGGCCGACAACATCTACTCCGTTGTTACCGACACGTACAACCCGAAGTACAATTGGCAGCTTTCGGGATTCGACCAAACGCACAACTTCATCGCCACCTGGGTTTACACCCTCCCGTTTTTCCGGCATGACACTTCCGTGTTGGGAAGAGTCGCGGGCGGTTGGGAACTTTCCGGCGACCTGGCTTTTTTCAGTGGATTCCCGAACAGCGTCACCACCTCGGGAACCGACGTTTTGGGCAATGGCGTCAATGAAATCGGAGGTACCGAGTACGCCGGCGTGCTGCCCAACTGCCACTATCGCGGCAACCGTTCCATCTCTCAATTCTTCAACACTTCGTGTTTCTACCAACCGGGTCCCACAGCGCCCACCTACTCGACCCTTTACGGCACGGTAGCGCCCAATGCCATTGAAGGGCCTGGAGTAGACAACCTCGATCTGGCGCTGATCAAGAACGGCCAGGTCTGGAAAGAGAAGATCCGATACCAGATCCGCGGCGAGTTCTTCAACATTCTCAACCACCCCTCGTTCACCTCAATCGATACCGGGGTGACCGACAGTACGTTTGGGATTGTGACCGGCGCTACTACCCAGCGGAATATTCAGATTGCGATTAAGCTGATCTTCTGATGCTCCGCTGGATATGAGTGTAGTTTGCTATCAGAGCACGCACTCCGCGTTGCGGGGTGCGTGCTCTTTTTTTGATGTTGTAGCGGGACGGCTTGCCGTCCCCGTTTATCAGCGCTGGCAGGGCAAGCCCTACCCCTACCCGCTGTTGATATTCCGGCACCCACTCCGATACAATTCTTCAATATGAATGGTCGCGTCGCAGGGTGTGTGCTCCTCTTGTTTTTGTTGCCCGTACCAGCATTCCCTCAGAAGCCGGATGCCCAGGGCGAAGTCGAGCAGGGCATGGAAGCGCTAAAGCGCGGGAATTTTGCTGCCGCCGAGCAACACCTCTCCGCCGCCTTGAAGATCGATCCCAGCCTGGCGGAAGTGCGCGCCAACCTTGGCCTTGCCTATTACGCCAGCCATCAATACCGTCAGGCGATTACAGAATTCCAGGAAGCTCTCCGCCAGGACGCCAACGTTCAGAAAGCCAAGTCGTTCCTGCCACTCAGCCTGGCAGCCGTGGGCAACTGCGAGCAGGCCATGCCAGGACTCGAGCAGGAGTTTGCCACGAACGCCGACCTGAAATTGCGGCGTATTCTGGGCCTCAGCCTGGAGCGATGCGACTCGGGCGTCGGGAAAGAGGCTGAAGCGGACCAAGTCGCGCAAAAACTTCTCGCCGCCTATCCCGACGATCCTGACGTCCTCTACGCCGCGGGTCAGCTTTACGGGCGTCTGTCTTCGGAGACTTACCTGAAGCTTATGAAGGTGGCGCCCAATTCGGCGCGCACTTACCAGGTGATGGCTTCGGTGGCAGCGAGCGACGGGAACTGGAGAGGCGCTATCGACGCTTACCGTCATGCTCTAAAGCTCGAGCCCACCTTGCAAGGCGCTCACCTTCAGGTCGCCGTCCTGATCCTGACTCATTCGCAAGAGCCGGATGCCTGGCGGCAGGCTTTGACTGAACTGAACGAAGAGATGAAAGTCGATCCGACCAGCGCCCAGGCGGAATACGAGATGGGCGAAGTTTACCGGAAGCACGCGGACCTGGAGCCCGCCATCGCTGCCTTTCGCCGTGCCTTGCAACTCGATCCCGCCGCGGTTCCGGCCCGGCTCGCACTGGCCAAGGCCCTGCGCCAACTCGACCGCAAGCGCGAGGCCCTCGAGGCTCTCGAGCCCGCCCGCGACAGCGACGACCCTGGCGTGCACTTCCTGCTGGCGCAAATCTATCGCGACCTGGGGCGCACCGCGCAGGCCCAGGACGAAGAGGCTAAGTTCAAGAAGCTACAGCCGGCTCAGTAATGGCCGCCCTGGACAATCACCACAGAGGCACGGAGGCGCTGAGAATCAAAGACAGATGGCCTTTACTCTGCGTCTCAGCGCCTCTGTGGTGAGGATTACGATTTCTTCAAGGATTTTGGCACAGAAATGAGACCTTCACGCCGTGGCTTCTTGCGCTCTTCCGCACTCCTCACCGGAGCCAACCTCATCGATCTGCTCACAAGGCCGATCTCCGGCCAGGTCCGCGAAGCGACTGGAACTTTGCCCGTGACCTTTGTGGATGTGGCACAGAATGCGGGGTTGGTGACTCCGAACGTTTGGGGCGGAGTCAAGGAGAAGCGGTACATTATCGAAACCAAAGGCAGTGGCCTCGCCTTCTTCGATTACGACCACGACGGCTGGCTGGACATCTACCTGACCAACGGCGTAAGGCTGGGCGAAACCTACCCGTCCGGCAAGGCGCCCACTTCTCATCTTTACAAGAACAATCGGGACGGCACGTTCACGGATGTAACGGAGCGCTCGGGCTTGGCGAGAACCGGCTGGCAGACCGGAGTTTGCGTGGGCGATTACGATAACGACGGCTGGGACGACCTGTTCTGTTGTTTCTGGGGCCATAACATTCTTTTTCATAATAACGGCGATGGAACGTTTACCGATGTAACCCGAAAAGCGGGATTGTACGAAGACCGGGTGCGCTGGGGAACGGGCTGCACCTGGCTGGACTATGACCGCGACGGCTTCCTGGACCTGTTTGCGGCCAATTACATCGATCTCGATCTCGAGCACTTGCCGGGCATGCTCGGCCAGAGGGGCGCCTGCGATTGGCACGGAGTCCCCGTGTTGTGCGGCCCGCGAGGCTTCCCGGCCGGCTCGAATATCCTCTATCACAATAACGGCGACGGCACGTTTACTAACGTGAGCGAAAAGGCCGGCATTCTGAAGCCCGGCCCCCGCTATTCGATAACCGCTGTTTCTTATGACTTCGACAACGACGGCTGGCCGGATCTCTATGTCGCGGTCGACACGCAACCCAGTCTCTACTTCCGGAATAACCACGATGGCACTTTCACCGAGCGGGCCGTAATGGCGGGTTGCGCCTTGAGCGAGGACGGCGCGGAGCAGTCAGGCATGGGCGTGGGGGTTGGCGATTACGACTGCGACGGCTGGCTGGATATTGCCAAGACCAACTTCGTCAACGATTCGATCGATCTTTACCACAATAACGGCGACGGAGCTTTCACGGAGATGAGCAACGCGGCCGGCGTTGGAATGATCACCAAGACCGTGAATTGGGGAATCGGTTTCCTGGACTATGACAACGACGGGTGGCCGGACATTCTCTATGTGACCGGTCACGTTTATCCCGAGATCGAGAGAATCGGGGAGGTGTTTAAATCACCACGCATGGTCTATCGCAATCTGGGCAACGGCCGGTTTGAGGAGGTCTCCGAGAAGCTGGGGCAGGGAATCGCGGAGCGCTTCTCCAGCCGGGGCTGCGCCTTCGGCGACTTCGACAATGACGGAGACATCGACGTGTTGGTCTTGAACATGAACGATGTGCCGTCCCTGTTGCGCAATGACGGCGGGAACAAGAACAATTGGATCAAGGTAAAGCTGATCGGCACGAAGTGCAACCGCACGGCCATCGGCGCCCGCGTGCGCGTGGTGACGGGCAAGCACTCACAGATGGACGAGGTCCATAGCGGCACGAGTGTTATGTCTCAGAGCGATCTTCGACTGCACTTTGGTTTGGGGCAAAGTCAGGTCGTAGACTTGATCGAAGTAAAATGGCCCACTACTCAAAAAGTGGAGAGGTTCACGAACCTTCAAGTGAATCAGATACTGACCATCAAGGAAGGCGCGGGAATCATAGGGACGTAGGGTCGTCCCCCGTAGCCGCCCTGTGGGCCGCCCCGAGGAGTTTCATTATGCCGCTTCACTGTTTCAGCCGGATTCGACACGTTGCTAAATCCGACTTGCGTACGATCGGAGTGTGATCTATCATGGTATATACCATCGGGAGGGTGTGATGCGTCGTACCGCGAAAGTGTTCCGTAATGGCCGCAGCCAAGCCGTCCGCCTGCCAGCGGATTGCCGCTTTGAGGGCCCGGAGGTCTATATTCGGCGTGATCCTACAAGCGGCGATGTCATCCTGTCGCGCCGTCCGGAATCCTGGCGCGACTTCTTCGAGTTGATGAAGACCATTGATGTGCCGAAGGACTTCCTCGCTGATCGCCGGGACGCACCCCCGCAGAAACGGAAGCTGCTTTGATGCCCACCCGTTACCTGCTGGATACGAACACCGCCAGCTACATCATCAAAGGCAACATGCCGCACGTGCGGGAGCGCTTGCTGAAAGTGCCGTTGAGCCAGATTTCAATCTCAGCGGTGACTGAGGCGGAACTGCTGTTTGGAGCTGCCCACCTGCCGGAAGCCGTGCGGCTGAAAACGGCCGTCGACGAGTTTCTTTTGCGCGTTGATCGCTTGCCATGGGACTCCGTCGCGGCCCAACAGTACGCGCGCCTGCGTGCCGTTCTGGAACGCGATGGCGCGGCCATGGGCAACTTGGACCTCATGATCGCTGCCCATGCGCTCGCAACCGACGCGGTATTGGTTACCCACGATCGCGCTTTCCGGCGCGTCAAAGACTTGCTGATCGAGGACTGGACCAAGCCGCAGTTCGAACCCTCGCCGAATTGAGTAACAAACCCCTCACGCGTCACGCTCCGGCTGATGAATGCGCCAGATTGACACGCCTCGTCCCGGGAGGGAAAGGCAAATGTCGCCTGTCTGCCTACTGCCTACTGCCCACTGCCTACTGCCTACTGCCTACTGCCTACTGCCTTCTCTTTCATCATAGCGACCACGCGCTGGAAATCCGCCTTCCCGCGCAGCCCCTCGAAGGCTCGATCTCCCTCCGCCTGATCGCTGCTCTTGAAGCCGTTCTGGACGGCGGCTTCGAGTGTGTTCACCGCTTTCTTCTGCTGGCCGTTGAGCGCCTGCGCTCTAGCCAGGTCATACAGGATGTAGGGGTTTGCGGGCGCAGTCTGGGCAGAAATTTGAAGGCAGATCAGGGCTGGGGCCACTTTATTCTGGGCGAGCAGGTCGTGCGAGGCCTCGAAAGTATGAAGGAAGATGCGCAGAATCTGCCGCTGGGCAGCAAAACTCTCGTCGGAGGCTGTGTCACCCCGCTCAGCGAGCTTGCGCAGCCGCGGGATTTCCAAATGCGCGATCATGGTCTCGAGGTCAGGGCGAGCGTTATCGCCGAGCCCTAGGTTCGGGATGGCGAGCGGTCGCAGGGCGCTTGATGAACTTCGCGGCTGGAGCGGCCCTGAGTCCTCATTCGCCGCGCCGCGAGCGGAATCAGCAGACGACATGATCGCAGCAAGGACGGTCTGGAGCGTTTGCTGATATTCCACATCAAGGCTTTCGCGCCTCTGCCGGCCGCTGTTCTGGGTTGCCTGCTCCTCTGCCCGTGCAGGGCCCACATCCTCCAACCTGAGGCTCGGCTTGGGAGGGATAGGCGGCCAGTCCAAATTGGAGATGATCGCTTCATAGACCTTGGCGTAGGAGGGATTGAGCTCGATCGATCGCTGCAGGTAGGGCATCGCTTCGTCGAGCCTTTTCTCCTGCAATAAACCAATGGCGTAGTTGCTCTGCGGTTCGCTGTAGTCAGGATCGATCTCGATTGCCGCCTTCAACTCCGCCATGCCTTCGGTGAGGTCTCCCTTGAGCACCAAGGCTCCCCCGAGGTTGTTGTGGGCCTTGGCATTGCCGGGATCCAGATCGAGGACCTTTTTCCACTCCGCGATGCCCTCGTCGAGCTTACCCTTCGCGGTCAGGTCCGAGGCAATATCGAAGAGCCGGTACGATTCGGCGGCGGGCACGTCGATCTTCATCAGGCCGTCGGATGGAATATTCACGAATTCCGGGAGATTCACCGCTCGGTTGGCTGCCGTGGTGTTGTCGACCAGGATCGCCGGGCTGTCGTTGCCATCCTCGTCCAAATGAGTCAGGAACATTTGCGTGTAGGGCGAACGGCTCTTGGAGGAGAAAACCAGCCAGCGGCCGTTGGGGGAGAAGCTGTGCCAGGAGTTCATGAGCGGCGTGTTGCAGCGCATGCGCCGTGCCACACCGCCTTGCGCCGGCACGATGTAGAGTTGGCTGTCAGGGCGCATCAACTGAGCGTTGCGGCATTTCACAAAGACGATCCAGCGGCCGTCGGGTGAAACCTTGGGAAAGTTGTTGCTCATCCCGTCGTGGGAAGCGCCGGCGATCGGCACAGCCTGGCCGCCTTTGCCGTCGTTGAACGGAATCCGGTAGAGGTCGTATTGGATTTGGGTCTCTTCCGGGTCGTTGGCATGCTCGGGCAGCCCCTTGCCCGCCTCGTACGGTTCTCTTGCCTCCGCTCTGGCAAAGACGATGAATTTCCCGTCCGGACTCCACACCCCGTCCGTTTGCACGTAGCGCGGATCGTCAGCGCCCGGCAGAGCGTGCCTTCGTCCCGTTGCGCGGTCGTACCACGCCAGGATGCCGCGCGTGGGGTAGAACACCTGAAGGAAATTGTAGTTCTTGAAATTCACTACGTAATAGGTGCGAGCCAGCTCTTTATCCATGCCCCGCAGCATGGTCAAAACGTAGTGGCCGTCCGGCGAAACTTGGGACATGAATCCCACTCGCGAAGTCGCCACCGTTTCGTCGCGGAAGGAGCTCCAGGCGATCACGTCCTGATTGCGGATGCTCATCTGCGGCTTGATGGACGCAACGGCGTAAAGCCCCTTATCGTTGGCGGGGCCGTCGAGATCCAATCCCATGGTTTTTCCGTCGCGAGAGAACGAGTGGCAGTTGGCGCAGGTGTGCATCCCCGTCAGTACCAGGCGGCTGCTCGGCTCCGCGATGTCACGTAGCCGCCAGGAGAGCAAGGGCAGCGCGCCTTGCGCCAGCGGGTTGATCACTCCCTTCTTCAACTCCGCGGGCATCAACGGCACGTCCCGGTAGAAGATCGGCGCTCCCATCGGATCCATCGAAGTTTCAATCGCCACCGCGCCGCGGGAGGCGGCGTGCTCCATCAGGCCATCTGCGAAACCGGTAATCGTGACAGTGGCAGTGTGCTCTGTCGAGTGGCGCGTGACAGCGCTCCAGGTGGGCGCATCCGGGATCCAGGTCCGCGCTGCGGCTTGCTCAGGCGTCAGCTTGGGCAACTGATTGTTTTCGGAGATGCAGCGCGGATCGATTTCGCCGATTCGCAGCCGTTCGCCCGCCGACCTTGCCTGAATCGCCGCCGAGCCATCCGTGAATGAAACATCGATCCTCCAGACGGTGGCGTTTGAGGCGTCACGCCACAGAAAGGTGGGAGGCGTAATCTCGGGAGGAAAAATCGATCCTTCGGCGGGGTAATCGACCAGGATCGGAACCAGGTTGGGATCGAGCGGGTGCGCCGCTGACGGCGAGGCTACATCGCCCGCGGCTGCCGGTTGCTGCGCAAATCCTAAGCCCGACGTGACTGGGCAATGCAGCACCGTAGATTGCTCCAGGACAAGGGCGAGGGTAGCAGCCACAATCCAAACAGTCAGTCTCAAACCTCCCCCTCGCTTCATAGCATCCCCCATCGAGGCGGTTGGCTACCGTTCTATAACCCCAACCCGATATCTTCGCTCGATTATTATACCGCAGGCGTCTCGGCTGTTTTAGGGGTAAAGGTGTCCGAACTCGGGACGGCCTGTCCCAAAAGCGGACAGCGGAGAATGCGCCTTTGTCCGCTGTTTTCTGCTAACCTATTGATAACAAACGGCCGCATTATCGGACAAATTGGCTGTGTTCGTGCCTTTTTCGTTCTGATGGTCTCGGGGCGAGCGACTTGTCGCATGACCCAAGATGCGCCCTTCGGGGCCATCGCGCCAAACTGTCCTGCGCCGTCATACGTCAAATGGGAGGGCGAATGACGACCGATGCGGTCACGTGCTTGTCACTCGCCACTTGTCACTGCCCGGGAGGTGAAGCATGGGAACGATTCTCCAGGATCTCAGGTACGGCTTGCGCATGCTCGCGAGGAGCCCCGGCTTCGCGGTCGTCGCGGTGGTGACGCTGGCGCTGGGCATCGGCGCGAACACGGCCATCTTCAGCGTGCTGGATAACGCCCTGCTTCACCCTTTCCCCTACAAAGCCGCCGACGGCATCAGCATTTTCCGCATCCACGATATGGACGTGGCGGGAGATTACGGCCGCCTTGGCCTTTCACTTCCTGAGTTCCTCGACTACCGTGAACAGAACCACGTGTTCTCGGACATGGCCGGCACCGCGCACGCCGAGGTGCTCTACAGTTCCGCGAGCGGTTCCCAAGAGCTGAACGGAGTATTCGTCACCACCAACACTTTTCGCTTCCTGGGCGTGGAGCCGGTACTGGGGCGTTGGATCACACCCGATGACGGTGAGCCAGGCGCGCAACCCGTGTTCCTCATGAATTATCGAATGTGGCAGGAGCATTTCCACGGCGACCGGAAGATTGTGGGAACTACTTTCACTCTGAACGGCGTATCGAGAGTCCTGGTGGGAATCATGCCTCCGCGCTTCCAGTTCTTCGGTGCGGACGTCTGGCTGCCGCTGAGAGCCGGACGTGATGCTGCGGCCGCCACAGGCGGCGAAGTGAGCGCCGGCCGGCCGCTCTACCTGGTTCCAGAGGAGCGGCGCAAGCCCGGCGTGAGCTTGGAAGCCGCCGCCGCTGACCTTACTGTGATTGCGCAGCATCTCGCCAAAGTTTATCCCAAAGACTATCCGAAGCACTTCAGCGTGCAGACGGTCGGACTCGCCAGCGACGTTGTGGGTGACTTCAAGGCGATGCTCTATATCCTTCTCGCGGCGGTTGGGATGCTGCTTCTCATCGCATCCAGCAATGTCGCGAACCTGCTGTTGTCGCGAGCCACCGCGCGCGAAAGAGAGATTGCCATTCGAGCCTCGATTGGCGCCAGCCGCCAGCGGCTGATCCGCCAACTCCTGATGGAAAGCTTGCTGCTGGCGGCACTGGGAGGGCTGGTCGGCTACCTGTTGGCGTACGGCGGACTAAAAGCGGTAATGGCGGCGATGCCTCCCGGGACTTTGCCCAGCGAATCGGAGATCACTCTGAATTCGGCGGTTCTGCTATTCACTATATTCGTAACGCTGGCCACCACCCTGCTCAGTGGACTTGCGCCCGCGCTGCACGCGGTGGGGGGGGAACTGCACACGCGCCTCCAGGAAACAGGCCGAGGTGTGGTCACGAGCTTCCGGCACGGCGGCTTGCGCGCGGCTCTGGTGGTGGCGGAAGTGGCCCTGTCTATCGTCCTGTTGGCGGGCGCCGGCTTGATGATGCGAACTTTTCTTGCGGTTGAGCACGTCAACTTGATGTTTGCACCCCAGAACATTTTCGCGACGCAACTGTTTTTTCCCGAGGGCCACTACAAAACCAACCAGCAGAATACGATTTTCTTCCAGCAAGTTCTGCCGCGCATTGCATCCCTGCCAGGCGTGGTGGCCGTCGCGGAGAATGGGACTTTGCCGCCCTTCGGCGGTCCTCAAAGCGATGTTGAGGTACCGGGCAGATCGCACTCCGAGCGCTGGGAATCCATCGTCGAGACGTGCAGCGAGGGCTGGTTCCGGACTGTTGGCGTCCCGCTGCTCAAGGGCAGGCTGCTTTCGGATGTCGATATCGCTTCGGCACGGCAGGTTGCAGTAGTCAACCAGACTCTGGTGCGCCGTTTCTTCGGCAACGACGACCCCATCGGACGAACAATCAGGTTCACCGCCTTTGACAATTCTCCCGATGCGCCGCACGCGGCTTATTTTGAAATTATTGGAGTGGTGGCAGACGTCAAGAACCAAGGCCTGCAGCGCTCCGTGGCGCCGGAGGCCTTCCTGCCCTACTCGATCGCCAGTTTCGGTTCCCGCGGCCTCCTGGTGAGAACAGAGCGTGATCCCGTCGCGATCACGAAGAGCGTCAGTCGCGCCGTGTGGGCCGTCGACCCTGATGTGGCGCCGACAGGGGGAGACTCGATTGAGGACTTCTTGAGGGACTACGCTTATGCGCAGCCCAGGTTTGGGCTTTCAGTGCTCGGTGCATTCGCGGGCATCGGGCTGCTGCTGGTGATTATCGGAGTCTTCAGTGTTATGGCATACTCGGTATCGCTCCAAACGCACGAAATTGGGATTCGCATGGCGATGGGCGCGCAACGCAGCACGGTGCTTCGAATGGTGCTTTCGCGGGGATTGCGCCTGGTCGGACTGGGAATCGGACTCGGCGAGCTTGCCAGCCTTGCATTAACGAGTTTGCTCGCCAGCCAGATTTGGGGCGTGTCGGCGCGTGACCCTTTAACCCTAACCGGCATCGCGGCCGTGATAGCAAGCGCCGGCCTGCTCGCTTGCTGGCTCCCGGCGCGGAAGGCGTCGGGTGTCGATCCGATGGAGGCGTTGAGGTACGAGTGAATCATGGTCCTTCCGGGACCACAACGAAGCATGAAAATTGGCGCGATTTGGGGTAGGGTGAGATGAGCCGCGGGGCGATTGAGACCGACTTACTCTGGCGCGCTGTCAAGCCCGCGTACGAGTGTGGTCCGGACGCTGTGACGCACAACGAAGGGTGGCCTCTGCAGTTAGGAGAGCACGCGTAGGAGAATGTTTTTTTTGCGGGCGTCCTCTGCCGCGCGGCGGAGAGGAGCCAGAATGGGAGTTCTTTATGCGTGTTGTTGCGGTTTAGATGTCCACAAGAAGAGCGTCACGGCCTGCGTATTGTGGGCCGAGGCGAAGGGCAAGACGCGGAAGGAGAAGCGGCGCTTCAGCACCTTCACACAAGACCTGCTGAAGTTAGCCGACTGGTTGCGGGAATGCGGAGTGACCCACGTGGCCATGGAGTCGACGGGCGTTTACTGGAAACCGGTATGGAACATTCTGGACGGCCAGTTCGAGCCGGTGCTGTTGGTCAACGCTCAGCACATCAGGGCGGTGCCGGGGCGGAAGACGGACCAGAAGGACAGTGAGTGGATTGCGGAATTGCTCCAGCACGGATTGCTGAAGGGCAGCTTCGTGCCGCCGCAGGCGACCCGCGAACTGCGTGACCTGACGCGGTACAGGGTAAGCCTGGCTCAGGAGTGCAACCGCATCGCGAACCGGATTCAGAAGGTGCTGGAGGATGCCAATATCAAACTGGCTTCGGTGGCGACGGATGCTCTGGGAGTTTCCGGGCGGGCGATGCTGGACTCCATCATCGCCGGCCAGGAAGATGTCGAACAATTGGCCGAGATGTCCAAAGGGCTGCTCCGGAACAAAAGGCCGGAGTTGAAGCTAGCCTTGCAAGGCCGTGTGACCGAGCACCATCGGTTCCTTTTGAAAGAGATGCTGGACGATCTCCGCCCTGTGGAAGCGAAGATGAGCGTGTTGGAAAGCGAGATTGTAAAGCGCCTGTTCCCTTTTCAGGATGAAGTGGAGCGACTCCGCACGATCCCGGGCGTCGACAAGGTCACCGCCTGGGGTTTGTTGTCCGAGATCGGACTGAATATGGACCAGTTTCCGTCGGCAGGGCACTTGGCTTCCTGGGCCGGGATGTGCCCGGAGAATGTCGAGAGCGCGGGTAAGAGGCTGAGCGGGAGGATGCGGAAAGGCAGCGCCTTTCTCCGTCGGCATCTGTCTCAGGCCGGTTGGGCGGTCTCCACCAAGCGCGACAGCTATCTCTCGGCGCTGTTCCGAAGACTGGCGGCGCGACGCGGCAAAAAGCGAGCTACCATGGCGGTGGGACACGCCATCCTGGTCATCGCCTACAACCTTCTGAAGCGCAAGCAAAACTATCATGAGCTCGGTGTCGACTACTTCGACAAAAAGCGGGGGGACACGCTGAAGCGCTCATTGGTTCGACGACTCGAACGTCTGGGTCACCTGGTTACCCTCCAACCAGCGTCCCAAATGGCTTGAGGGGTCCCGTGGGCGAGGGATTTTCGTAGGAGTAAAGCAGTGGCTAGTCGCTAGTGCCTAGTGGCTAGTATCGCGACTAGGCACTAGCCACTTGTCTGTTGAGGGGGAAACACAATGGGCACACTCATTCAAGATTTACGCTATGGTCTGCGCATGCTCATTAGGAATCTCGGCTTCACCGTTGTGGCGGCGCTGACGCTCGCGCTCGGGATCGGGGCAACGTCCTCCATGTTCAGCGTGGTGAATGCGATCATTATTCGGCCCCTCCCCTACCCGGAACCGGAGCAACTGGTGGGTCTCGGCCAGAGTCGCACGCAGAAGGGCATGGGCTACATCCAGACGGGCGTCTCCGCGCCCAACCTCGAGGACATCGCGGCGCGGAATCACGTCTTTCAAGGAGTGTGCTATTACCTTGGCCACGAGTTTAACCTCACCAAGACCCAGCCGCCACAGAGGCTTGACGGGTCGCGAATCTCGGCGAGTCTCCTGCCGATGTTCGGTGTGCCGCCCGTCATTGGCAGGTTTTTCACGCCGGACGAGGCTGTGCCCGGACACGACCATGTGGCGATTCTCGGCTATGATCTTTGGAAAAACCACTTCGGCGCCAGTCAAGATATTCTCGGCAAGACTTTGAACCTCGATGATGAAACCTACACCGTGGTCGGCGTCATGCCGGAAAGTTTCCGCTTTGTTTGGGATTCGCGCCTGGACGTTTTTGTTCCACTCGCCCTCGCGCCCAAGGATCTAGCGGAGTCTGCCCGCACCACTCGCGAGCTTCAAACTATGGCGCGCATGAAGAAGGGTATTACCCCGCAGAAGGCGCAGGCGGAAATGAACGATATTGCACGCCAGCTTGCGCAGGAGCATCCCGAGGCCAACCGGGGATGGAACATCACCGTTGAGCCACTCCACAATGCCTATCACCGGCGCATGGATACTGCCTTGTGGGCCATGCTCGGTGCGGTTTGTCTGGTGCTGCTTATCGCGTGCGCCAACGTTGCCAACCTGCTCCTGGCTCGGGCCAGCGGGCGCCGCAGGGAATTGGCTCTCCGCCTGGCCGTGGGCGCTAGTCGCGGCCGGCTGGTGGCGCAGTTGCTTACAGAGTGCCTGCTGCTCTCCGTTTTGGGCGGCGGCTTGGGCATCCTCGTCGGCTATGCGGGAACCAAGCTTCTCGCCTGGGGATGCAGCCTTTACTTTAAATATCTGCCCGGGATCCAGGAACTCAACCTTGATTGGCGCGTGGTGGTTTTTGCCGCTGTTATCACGCTGGCGACGGGCATTGTGATTGGCCTCGCGCCGGCTTTCAGGGCGACGAAAGGCGACATCCAAGAGGTACTGAAGGAGAGCGCTTTGAGCGTTGGCGGCGTTTCGAGTCACAAACGATTGCTGAACGCTTTGGTCGTGGCCGAGATCGCGCTCGCCATGGTGCTGCTGGCGGGATCGGGTTTGCTGCTGCGGAGCTTCGTCAAGCTGGTAAGCGTCGATCTGGGCTTTGAGCCCAGCCACGACCTCACTTTCTGGCTTTACTTACCAGCTTACAAGTATGCGCAGCCGGACCAGCAGATCACCTACATCCGCCAAGTGCACGACCAGGTCGCCTCAGTGCCTGGAGTCTTACACGCGGGAGCGATGTCAATGCTCGGGGAGTTCCTCTTCCTTCCCCAAGGCCAGCCGCGGCCCGCGCCCGGGCAGGAGCCTGCGGCCTACGAGTACAGCATTACCTCCGACTATCTTCAGTCCGCGGCCGCGAAGCTGCTCCAGGGACGCGAGTTCACGCTCCACGACAGCGAACACTCGGTCCCGGTCGCCATCATCAACGACACGCTGGCGCGCCGCTATTTTAAGAACGCCGATCCCCTCGGACAGCATCTCGACATGCTCTCGAACGTGTACGGAAAGCAGAATGAGCGCCAGGAAACCTTTGAGGTGGTCGGCGTGGTGAAGAACATCAAGCGCTACCAGGTATGGGAAGACGAGCCCGAGATCTTCGTCCCGTACGATCAGCATTCAGGACCGTACATGTTCTTCGAGGTCCGCACTGCGGCGGCCCCGCTTACACTCGCAGCCTCCGTAAAGGCTGCCGCGCAGGCCGTGGACCGCGATCAGCCGGTCCAAGACCTTCAGAGCATGGACGAAATTGTTGCGCAGCGTTTTGGAGAAATCCGTTTCCCCATGACGCTGGTTTGGTGCTTTACCGCATTGGCGCTGGTGTTGGCGGCAATCGGCATGTATGGCGTGATGTCCTACTCCGTGAGCCGCCGCACGCACGAATTAGCCATCCGCATGGCGCTGGGAGCCGAGCGGCACGCTCTGCTGAAGATGGTTGTGGGTGAGGGCTTATTGGTCACGCTGATTGGGATCATCGTGGGAGCCGGCGCGGCGCTGGGCGCGGGGCATATTATCGCCAACTACCTTTACGGTGTTAGCCCCAATGATCCCCTGACTTATATCCTGATGGCCCTGGGCCTGGCGTGCATTTCGGCACTGGCTTGTTTCATGCCCGCGCGCCGTGCCACCAAAGTCGATCCCATGGTGGCGCTGCGCTACGAGTGAGCCATCGTGCTTCATGCCCACAGGTCGGTGGTCAGGTATTTCAGGCCGGAGTCGCAGATAATGATGACGATGGTCCCGCCCCGGTGCGGCCCCGCAAGGAGCTGCAGGGCAGCGGCCAGGTTTGCGCCCGAGGAGAAGCCGGCGAAGATCCCCTCTTCTTTGGCCAAGCGCCGCGCTGCCTGCATCGCCTCGTCGTCGCTCACTTGCAGGTAGCCATCGACAATCTCAGGTTTAACGAACTTGAGAGCGGCCATCGAATATCCGCCGCCCTGGATGCGGTGGTTGGGACAGCGAGAGGGTTCCCCCGCCAGCACCGCAGCGCCCCGGGGTTCGACAACATAGCACTTGATCTGCGGAACCGCTTCTTTGAAGGCTGCCGTGCACCCTCCGAACGAACCGCCCGATCCGACAAAATCGCAAAAAGCGTGAATCTGGTTCTTGGCCTGACGCAGAATCTCAGGTCCTGTGTGAAGATAGTGAGCGCGGAAGTTTCCCTCGAGATTGAATTGGTTGGCGCGGAAAGCGTGGCGCTCCCGCACGATGCGCTGCGTTTCCACCTCGACTCGTACCAGGTCTCCCCCGCAGACCTGGCCCGGCACTGAGCCCGGGAGTTGCTCAACCAGCACCACCTCAGCGCCGAGCGCGGCCATCATCCGCGCGCGCTCCGGGGAATTGCCCTTGGACATCACCGCCACAAACGGATATCCGCGCACTCCACACACGATGGCGAGTCCCGTACCCGTGTTTCCGCTGGTGAGCTCGACCACCGTCTGCCCCGGCTCGAGCGCCCCGGCTGCTTCGGCGTCTTCGATGATCTGCCGCGCGATCCGGTCTTTTTTTGAATACCCGGGATTCAGGTTTTCGAGCTTGGCGAGGATCCTGCCGTCCAGGTTTCGAGTTACGCGCGCGAGCTCGACGAGCGGGGTTTCGCCGATCGCCTGGATTACAGAAGGGCACAAGTTAGCGCGCACGCGTCACCTCGTCGGTTTTCGGTGGTTCCGAACTCACGACGAAGATATGGTACGTCACAGCGTCCCAGGCGTTATGGATGCCGGCAAAGAGCAGCAGCAGGGCCGCCGCAGCCACGCCAAACAGGGCCTGACTCGCATGGGCGAGAGCGGCGTAAGCCGATACGGCCAGTACGACGTATGCCGCGAAGGGCAGCAGAACGTGAAAGAGCCAGTCCTCAAACTCCGGACGGTAGGCGGTTTGATTTCGCATACGCCGAGCCACGATGATTTCGTACGCGACCCCATGGAGGCCGAGCAAGCCCAGGAGAATCGCGGGCCCGCCGATGCCGTGCCAGGGCGCGCACAGAACTGCTGACAGCAGCAGCGCACACCCGAAATGAACGATGTTCGGTGTGCCAAACGCGGCGCCCGCCTGAGCGGCGCCGGGCCCGCGGGGCCGGCTGGCGACGAGGGCCATGACGACGAACTGCAGTCCGATCAGAGCGCCGGCGGACGAGCCCACGATGACGTAAAAGTTCTCCCACTCCGCGAGCGCTGTCATGCAAACAACTCCTGCGCGCGGCGGAGCCGGGCCGCGACTTGGACGCCGTAGGGGCACTCGACCGTGCAGCGCTCGCAATCGGCGCAGCGCACCGCGGCGGCTTTGGGCCCAAGCTGCAAGAAGTTCTCGCGCCCCAGGGCAAACTGGCCGTAGCCTTCGGCGTAGGTCAGATGGCGCAGCACGTCCGCGACCGGCACGCCGCGCTCGCAAACGCCGCCGCAGGCGCCGCACATGCGGCAATACAGCGGGGCGATGTCCTTGAGCCGCGCGGTGAGTAACTGATCGTCCTTCTCGGTGTAAGTTTCCGCCATGGCGCGCAGGTTTTCTTCGAACTCGTCGTGACTTGTCATGCAGACGATCGCGGTGTCGACCGACGGGTTCTTGAGTGCCCATTTGATCGCCGCAACCGCGGCGCCCTCCTGGGTGAGCCGCTTGCTCAACGCCTGCGGATTGGCTCCGTAGAGCCGATCGCCGCGCTCGACGCGGCCGACGCCGCCTGCCAGCACCTTCATCACCACGATCCCGAGGCCGGCCTTCCGCGTCGCCTGGATGGCCGCCGTCATGTCCGTCTTCGGCGCGTCCGGATTTGCGTTGGCCCCGGCATCCACCGAGCGCATGGCGAAATTGTAGGTCGTCAACACCACATCCGTCTGGCCGAGCTTCGCCAGGTGCGCCAGCATCTTATCCATGTTGAAATGCGTGCTCACGCCTGCAAAACGGATTTTGCCGTTTTGCTTGGCAAGCCGCTGCGCCTCCAGCAGGTCGTCGGTCACCTCCTGCGGCTGGTTCTTCATGTGGAGATACCAGATATCCAGGTAGTCGGTGCCCAGTTCGCGCAGGCTGGTGTCGAGGTCGGCAAGAACTTCCGCTTTGGTCCTGGCCGGACTCTTGCTCGAGATGATGACCTTCGGCCGCACTTTCTTCAGCGCCGCGCCGACCATCCGCTCGTTGTTTCCGCCCTGGTAGCCGCGGGCCGTGTCGAAGTGATTGATGCCGAAATCCGCGGCGCGCTCGATCACCGACGCATCGGAGGTCGTCATGCAGCCGAAAGCCAGCGTCGTCACCTTTAAGCCAGTCTTGCCCAACATGCGATAGTCCAGCCGGGCGGGTGCGGGCTTGGCCTGGCCGACGGCAAAGGGAAGAGAAGAAGTGCGGATGCCGGCGACGGGAATGGCGACGCCCGCAGCCAGGAAATCGCGACGAGAGAAATTAGGTTTCATTCCATCCTCCTGGGTCTGTTTTGCACGATGGATCATACAGAAAAATCGCGAATTCCGCACTGTTTTCGGGCCGGTCACCCTATTTCCCGAACCGCTCGAACCGATACGCCAACTCCGGCCCTCCTTCCCCCTCGTAAGCGAGTTGGGCGACAAGCAGCGCGAACGGCTCGGTGTAACGGGCGATCCGCAAGGGTCCAACGTCCACCGGATCGAAGCCAACGTCGCGGATGAGCCCGGCGGTTACGTGCTTGGCGCTCTCGTCGTCGCCGCAGTAGACCAGACTCGGCCGGCTGGCCCGGCGCGTGGCTTCGTACACGGCGAATAGCACTTCGCTGGGCACGGTGTTGAACGCGGAGACGACGTGAGCCTTCGGGATCTTCTTGGCGAGTTCCTCGGCGCCGGATGAGGTGTTGGCGACGACAAGTTTCGTGTTGTCGATATCCATAGGTAGCGAGCAGGTCACGATCACCTTGCCGGACAGATCGCCCGCCTGCTTCAGCACATCGGCCATTCGGGACCAGTGCACGGCCAGCAATACCGCGTCCGCTTCCTGCGCGGCCTCATCCGGTGTGCCCGCCCACGCCTCGCCCTTCGACTCTCTTGCGAGCTTCTTAAGCTTCTGCTCGCTGCGGGCGTAGCTGAAGACCACCTCATGTCCGGCCCGCGCAAAGATTGTCCCGAGCTTGCCGCCCATCAACCCCGAGCCCAGAATGCCAATTCGCATATGGCTAGTCCTCGCCTCTTGTTTACTCCGATTTGAGCGAAGCCAAGTCGATGGAGAAGCGATACTTCACGTCGGACTTGAGCAGCCGCTCGTAGGCTTCGTCGAGCTTCTGGATGGGGATAACCTCGACGTCGGAGGTGATGTTATGCGCGCCGCAAAAATCCAGCATCTCCTGGGTCTCGGCGATACCGCCGATGATCGAACCGGAAAGGCTTCGGCGACCGAACAGCAGGCTGGGAGCAGCGACGGCGAAAGGCTTCGCGGGCAAGCCGACCAGGGTGAGGTTGCCGTCGCGGCGGAGCAAGTTGAGGTAGGTGTTGATGTCGTGCTCGGCGGAGACGGCGTCCAGGATGAAGTCGAAACTCGACGCGTGCTTATGCATTTCGTCGGCGTCGCGGGAAACGATGATTTCGTCGGCGCCGAGGCGCAGCGCATCGTCTTTCTTATGAGGTGAAGTTGTGAATACAACCACGTGGGCTCCGAGCGCATGCGCAATCTTCACCGCCATGTGGCCCAGTCCGCCCAGACCGACCACGCCAACTTTCTTGTCCTTGGTCACTCCCCAGCGTCGCATGGGCGAGTAGGTGGTGATTCCGGCGCAGAGGAGAGGCGCGGCGCCCGCGAGATCGAGGTTGGAAGGGACGCGCAGGACAAAGCGCTCATCGACCACGATGCTGTCGGAATAGCCGCCATAGGTGACGCCACCGAGGTGCTTGTCCGGGGAGTTGTAGGTGAGGGTCATGTTGGGGCAGAACTGCTCGAGTCCGGCGCGGCACTCCGGGCAGGTGCCGTCGGAGTCGACCATGCAGCCGACTGCGGCGAGGTCGCCGAGCTTGAACTTGCTGACGGCGGAGCCGAGCCTGGTGACACGGCCCACGATCTCATGGCCGGGGATGCAGGGATAAACCGTGGGCATGATTTCGTTCCACTCGTTACGGACGGTGTGGAGATCGGAATGGCAGATGCCGCAGAAGAGGATTTCGATCTGGATATCGTGTTCGGTTGGATCGCGCCGCGAGATCGTGGTCCGGGCAAATGGAGACTTCGCAGTTGCGGCGGAGTAAGCTTTCGATTTGTACATGGATTTGTTCTCCTGAAGTCGGAAGTTGATTCAGTGAAGTTCGTTGCCTTCTTGAAGCCTTTCGAGAGGTCCGGCCGCGCGCAGCCAAACCGGATTCACGCAAAGACGCAGAGTACGCAAAGCTTGCCAAGAAAAGCAAGGAATTCCCGTCGGCGTTTCTTTGCGGGGCAAGGTCTGAATCAGGGGTGGTATTGTTCGTCGCTGACCTGTTCCAGCCAGTCAACAGTCTTGCCATCGAGCTTTTCCTGAATGGCGAAATGAGTCATGGCGGTGGTTGGCGTCGCCCCATGCCAATGCTTCTCACCGGGCGGGAACCAGACCACATCGCCGGGCCGGATTTGCTCCACCGGGCCGCCCCAGCGTTGCGCGAGGCCGCAGCCCGCCGTGACGATGAGGGTTTGACCGAGCGGATGGGTGTGCCATGCCGTTCGCGCTCCGGGCTCGAATGTGACGCTGGCCCCCACAGCGCGAGCGGGATCGGGCGCGGTAAACAGCGGGTCAATGCGCACCGTGCCCGTAAAATAGTCCGCCGATCCTTTGCCGGAAGGCTGCGAGCCGCTTCTTTTGATCTCCATTCCCTGAATCCCTCGTTGGAAAGTCGCAATGGTCTTATCCCGCCATTATACCCTGCCGGGCGGAAAATCGGCCACAAAGTCCGAATTTGTCGTATAATTAGATACCTCAGGGCTGGGTATCATTTTGTACGCTGAATTCTTGCTATCTTGCGCGGCACACGTCGCGGGCGAGCACCGTTGGTTTCTCGAGCAGTTTAATCCTCTCCGCCACGAACCAGGACGTGTGATCCGCTGATGCAGAACGGGAACCGACATCGTAACACTCGTCTGACCTCGGGAAGTTGAATGTTTGATGAGAGGGGTGAATATGCTTAAACGGTTGTTTGCAGTTCTGGTCATGACAGGTCTATGCATGCCGGCCCTCGCAGTCGAGCGGCGGCACGGCATTCTGGTCGGGGAAGTCATCAAGCTCGACTCCGCGACGAAGACAGCCGTCGTCAAGGCGGCGGATGGAACCAAACATACCGTTCACTTCGTGGAGCGAACTACGGTTCATGGCACGAGCGAGGCCGCCGGGGACACGTTCCATGGATTGAAGGAAGGCAGCAAGGTGGCCGTTCACTACACCGCCAGGGGAACCGAAGAGACCGCCGACGAGGTCGACCATATTGGAGAGGGCGGACTGAAGGCCACGCGGGCCACCGTTGTCCATCTCGATCGGGGCGCTAAGACGCTCGTCGTCCAGACCGAAGACGGCACCAAGGAGACCTATCATCTGACCGATAGCGCCGCCAGCGACGCGGGAAAGGACATTGCCAAGGGAAGCGAGAAATCAGCCAAAGTCACCGTCTACTATACCGAAGAAGCCGGCCATAAGGTCGCCCATTTCTTTGAGAAAGCAATCTAGTGGAGCCGAAAAGCGGCATAGAGTAGCCCGGCGCATAAGAATGTGTCAAGAGACTTGTCATTTTGTCATCCTGAGCGAAGCGAAGGATCTTTGCAGTTGTTCGTAAGTCATTGAACCATGGGAAACTGCGGTGATCCTTCGCTTCGCTCAGGATGACAAACGGCTGTTGTTTTCACAGCTTCTAAGCCTCGGGTTAGATAGCCCGCGCGACCCACGGCTCGCCCGTGCGGGGGATCACTACAGACCGATTCTTCCCCACCGATCCCACGACGCCTGATCAATGCGCGCCAACAGGTCAACGTGGAGGGGGGCCTCCACAGATTCCGGCGGAAATGACGGAGTGGGTTACGGGCTCGAATGCCACGAAAAAGTGGGAACCGTCTGCAAGCGGGATGATGGCCGAGTACCAGGAACCGCGCCGGGCAGAAAGGCCATAGGGCTGGCGATCTTCAGCGCAACCGAATCGACCGTCGAAACTGAGCGCGATGTGGGAATCGCCCAGCAAGCGACGCGTCCTTTTCGAGAGTGTGGAGGCCTTGGCCAGATCTTCCACCGTGAGGTGCAGAGGATGGGCCGCATCCAGCTTCGCAGCCTTGAATTGGATGTTCTGAATTGCTCCGACGGTTTCGAGGAGCGCTGTCCATTTTGGGTCCTGGGCTGCTTGGCTCACAAAGGTGTAGAAGGTCAGCGAAAAGAAGCTGCACACAAACGCCAACATCGCCAGAGGCAACAGGCTCCTGACTACAGACAAGGCTCGTTTCTGGAGCGGCGCCCGAAACAACCGATAACTCTGGACGACCGCGTAGAGCAGCGTCGGAACCAATATTAGTGTCGTTAGCACGAGTGCCGCTTGCGCGCTGTCAGTCATGTTAGTTGACGCAGCCTGGATGAGTTTGAAGAATGCGTTGGAACTGAAGCTCGAAACAGCGGCGGCGGTTTTCACATTTGCGAAGGGATCGAACCTGGAAAGAAAGTGGTTCGTGAGTAAGGGCCCCGCCCACTTGCCCACCGCCAAGGCGCAATAGATGGCATTCATTACCGGAAGAGTCCAGATCACAGCGGCCACTGTCCCTTTCACCGCGCACGCGCACCAGAAGGCGGCAAGGGTCAGAAGAACCGCCCCCACCAGCAAATCACGTCCGACATGCACATCTGCAAGCATGTTGGACGATCCCAACAATCTGCGGGCGAACAAGAGCGGGACGACCCCCGCGCCTGTGAACCCCGCAATCAGCGCCATGCAGAGCTTGATGAACCATTGGCGGCGGGCCGACACCGGCAAGGTCAGGTGCCACAAGTGCGTTCCCGAGGTTTTTTCTTCCCCCAACGACAGGCTTCCGGCGAGAAGAGCTATCATCAACGTAGTGATCACACCTGCAGTGACCATCACGATTTCGAAACCCCCGGTTATTCCTTGCGGATGCAGCAACACCAGCAGGTCCAGGCACACAGCCAACAAGCTGATCAGCAAGACCGGCCGCAGCAATCGAATTTCCTTGCGGATCAAGTTGAGCACCGCTCCCGTAGGGCGGCAGCGAAGCCAGCTCGTCAATGCGCGCGGCAACACATCCGGTGCGGCCGTCAGCAGATCATCACCCGCCATGTCTCCCGTCGTCTGGAATCGCGCCAGTTTTCGCCAGCCCAGCCATAACATTAAACCGGCATAACCCAAAAAAACGATGCTCAAGGTCGCGACAATCGTCGGGGTACCATGCCTGCTGTTTCCCCTTCCCCCAAATACGAATTGTTCCCCGAGAACAAAGATAAAAGTGTAGACGCCGAAACTTAGAACCACGCCGCCGACGATTGATCGGGTGAAGAGAGTCCAAAAGGGAGCCGAGGCCACAAAGACGATGGCGGCAGCAGCGAGATAGCCCAAAATCTCCCGGCCCGTACGAACACCGTTCGCCCTCCAGGAAGCGAAGAAAATCAAAACAGCGGTGAAGACCGCAATGGCAGAAATGCTTAACTTGTCGCGCCAGATTTCCATTCGGCTAATCGGTTGCGAAAGCAGCAAAGAAAAAGTCCGGTTTTGGAATTCGTTTCCGAAGGGAAGAGTGGCCAATAGCGGTATGCCCAGAACAAACCCCAAGTAGCTGATCTCACCCAGTGGGTATGGTGGATGAAGCAGCGGCAATGCAACCGCGCACACCACCACGCACCAGGGCCAAAGCAGCGGGCGTGCTTCCTTATACATCCTCAGGGCGCTCATGTTCGTCTCCTGTTCTCGTAGGGGCAGGCCTCGTGCCCATAAGCTCCAACTTAAGCGTGAGGCGAGGGTGGTAAATGCCCGAAGGGCATTAATATCATTAGCCGTAGGTGCAACCTACGGGCTGATAGCCACCGCACCTCGATTTCTGGCGGCCCCGAAGGGGTCGAATGTGCTATGGTTCAACCCCTCTCGGGGTTGGCTGACTCCTGGCACACGCGCTCTCCGTAGGTTTCACCTACGGCTAATGATATTGGGTCCCTTCGGGACCCCTCGGGCGTGTCTATATTAGCGGTTGTGGACCTCATACTAGCTCAACCCGTCAGCATCGCCGACATCCGGGCACCCCCGAGGGGTGCCCCTACGACTTCAGTGTCGCAACAAAAATCTCTTCCAGTGTCAGCGACTCGGTCGTCAGCGACTCGGGATTGTGTTCCCGCAACCGCTTCATCAATTCGGGGCCGGAGCCGTTGGCAATCAATTCCAGTTCACGGCCGTCGCGGCGCACGCGTAATGCTGTTTTCAGGTCGATGTCCGAAGGCGGTTGTGCAAATCGGGCGCGAATCTTCTGATAACGCTCGCGGGCCTGGTCGGCGTCGAGCGTCAGCACGGCGCGGCCGTGATCGATGAGCGTGAACTCGTCAATCAATCCCTCGAATTCGCTGATGAGGTGGGTGGAAACCAGGATTGTGCGCTTGCCCGGAACGCCCTGCTGGTACGCGCCGATCACCGCTTCGATGAACTCGCGGCGAACGATGGGGTCCAGGCCCGACGTTGGCTCATCGAGCACCAGCAGGTCCGTCTCCGGGCAGACCGCGGCGACGAGCGCCACCTGCGTCCGTTGGCCCTTCGAGAGATTTCCGGTGCGCTGCGCCGGATCGAGTTGGAAACGCTCAAGCAGCTCTTGCTCCGTCTGCCGGTTCCAATGGGCGCGGAATGAAGCCAGGTAATCCAGCGTCTCGCGCACGCTCATCCACGGATAGAACGCCACCTGGTCCGGCACGTAAGAGAGAAGGCGTTTCACCTCCACTTCCTGTCTTGCCGGATCGAGACCGAAGACGCGCACCTGGCCGCTCTGCGGACGCAGCAGATTGAGCAGACACTTTATGGTGGTCGTCTTGCCCGCGCCATTGCGGCCGAAGAATCCGTAACAGCGGCCGGGTTCGACCGTCAGGCTCAAGTTACGGACCGCCTCCGCGCGCCCGTAAGCGTAAATGAGATTCTCGATTTGGATGACGGGAGTTGGAGATTTCATAGCTGATCAATCCTCCTTAGGGGCCTCCTTATGGTCTTCATGGGCGCGCCGTTTATCGTCGAGCACATTCAGGCGTTCACGGATCAGTTCGAGGAATTCATCACGGGGCACCTGCAAATGGTGCGCTTGCACAACGACCTGGTCGATGTGCTCGACGAGCAACTCGCGCCGGACCTTCTTCCGCAATGCCGATTGATTCTCTTTCAGGAAACAACCCCGCCCCGGCAGCGTTTCAATGACGCCCTGACTTTCCAGCTCCGTATAGGCTTTGGCAATCGTGTTGCGATTGACGCGCAGTTCCTCCGCCAGAGGACGGATCGAGGGGAGCGCCTCGCCGGGCCGCAGCGCCCCTGAGGCAGCGGCGGCCCTGACCTGATCCACGATCTGGAGGTAGATGGGCATGCCTGACTTGAAATTGATTTGGAGTATCATAGTCGGCTCACTGTCATAGGACTATATGACAGTGAAACGAGGATGTCAAGGGAAATCTTGTGGGGCTCGTGGTTGGCTAAATTCGCCAAAGCTGGGAAATGGAACAAATCAAAAATAGTGGGAACGAAGTGGCGGGACTCCTCTCGATCAGCGACTCCCCAAGCGGCAAGTTCCAGCACGCCGGTGAATCGTATCCGGTGATGAGCGGCCCGGGGAATCCCATCAGTCAGAATCCGAACTGTCACCCGGCAGACCCGCGAGTTCCTCATGACGGGTTGCACGCCGCCTACGCTTGATCAGCGAGGTCCCGGGCACGTCCGTGGATGGGGCGTTTGCCGTCATCTTGAATGCCATTGATTAACTTCCGAGTAGCGCGTGATACGACCGAAGCCTCCCCGACGTCTGGACAGGGCCATCCCTTGGCATCGTCCGTCAAATTCGCACGCCGTCTGAGCCTCGATGCCGGAGGTAACCGGCACGTGATCACGATCTAAACGCAGCGTCTTAAGTAATTGCGCATATTGAAGATTTGTGGTTTCATGTAGGCATGAAACCACTGCAAATTGCTGATGCCAGAACTATGATCTTCGGGCTGCAAGACGAGATTCGGCG
>Ga0181532_10000343_pt1 | contig 49004 bp, 47 predicted proteins | sample PEATcosm2014_Bin_33_FD_119768 | JGI IMG/M metagenome (GOLD analysis project Ga0181532, IMG submission 119768) | Peatland microbial communities from MTU Mesocosm Facility, Houghton, MI, USA - PEATcosm2014_Bin11_30_metaG | ecosystem: Environmental > Terrestrial > Soil > Wetlands > Peat | place... | reverse complement strand
GCTCATTCGACAAAAGTGAACGGATCTCGCGCGGGACTGAGTTGTCCGCTGCATCTGGTTTCATCTCCATGTTGTCTCAGATGTTTACGAGAAAACAAAAGGCCTAGCTTCGGAATTCAGGATTAGCGCAGCTTCCTTTTGACGCTTATCAGCACCACATCAGCCTGCAATACGGCCTCTCGGTTCAGCACTGGGGGTCGTGGTTCGGCGATCAGGGAAAGGTTTTGCTGCTGGGCTTCGTGTTTGCCAGCCTCCTCGGATGGCTTCTTTACGCGGTGCTGCGCCGCAGCCAGCGCCGCTGGTGGTTCTATTCCTGGCTGGCTACGATTCCGATCGTTGTCTTCGTCCTGTTCATCGAGCCTGTCTGGATCGACCCGTTGTTCAACAAGTTCGAACCGCTCACCGATCATCACGCCGACTTGGTCGCGCAGATCGAGCGGGTCGTGCATCGCGCCGGCATGGACATCCCGCCGCAGCGCATGTTTGAGATGAAGGCCAGCGAGAAGACCACGCAATTGAACGCTTATGTCAACGGCTTTGGCGCCACCCAGCGCGTGGTGGTGTGGGACACCACGATGGAGCACATGACCACGCCGCAGACGCTGTTCGTCTTCGGGCACGAGATGGGGCACTACGTTCTGCATCACATTCCCAAGGAACTGACGATTATTTTGCTGCAATTCCTTGTGTTGTTCTATCTGGGTTATCGGCTGGCGAACTGGACGGTGGCGCGCTACGGTGCGCGTTGGGGCATACGCGAGTTGAGTGACTGGGCTTCGCTTCCGCTGCTGGTTCTTATCATCTCAGTGCTTACGTTCCTCACCACGCCGGCTTTCAATGCTGTATCGCGCCACTATGAGCACCAGGCAGACCAGTACGGCCTTGAGGTCATCCATGGACTGGTGCCGAATGCGTCGCTTGCCGCCGCGGAGGCGTTCCAGATACTGGGCGAGCGCTCGCTTGATTATCCATATGTCGGCAAGTTCGCTGAGTTTTGGGCCTGGGACCACCCGACCATCCGCGACCGCATGACGTATGTGCAGACCTACGATCCCTGGGGCGAGGGCGGGCAACCCGAATTCGTCAAGGGCGCGCCGTAAGTCCGTGCACCTCGTACAATAGTTCGGTAATCCAATCGTTGGCGTTCCGACCAGGGATCACTTTGAAATAAGCAAGGAGACAAGCATGTCCGCTTCAATTCCTGAAAACTATCTTGACCTTTTCCAGAAAAAAGCATTTGGCAGCTTTACCACGCTGCTGCCCGACGGTAGTCCGCACACCACACCGGTTTGGGTGGATTTCCAGAACGGCGACGTCTGGGTGAACTCGGCGGTTGGGCGGCAAAAGGACCGCGACGTGAGGCGCGATCCGCGGGTGGCCATCGCTGTCATCGATCCCGACAATCCGTATCGCTATCTCGGGATCCGGGGACGCGTACACGAGATTACCGAAGAGGGCGCAACCCAGCACATCGACAAGATGGCGAAGAAGTATCTGGGGCAGGACAAATATCCGTACGCGCAACCCGGTGAGAAACGCGTGCTCTACAAGATCAAGCTCGAGCACGTTCACGCCATGGGGTAAACGGTCCTTGAGATTTTGCGAATGAGCGGGCTACTGGCCCGCTTTTTTCGTCGAGTGAGAACTGGAGTTTACTTCTTCGGAATTCTTGCGCACGAAACCGTACGGGCAATGACGACATGCCGATTCGCAGCAGTAGCCGCGATTTAGGAGATAGTGGGCGGTGAAGACCATGAAGCCGGTCTCCACGTAGTAGTCAACGCCCTCGATAAGTGGTTCCCGCGTCAATCCCCGGCAGCCTCGCGCAATGTGCTGGCGCGCTCTTCGGCTTCGACCGGAACCCCGTCGCGGAAGCTGACGAACTTCCCGGAAATTGCCGCCACACGTTCGCCGGGAACGATAAAGCCGACCAGGTTCAGCGGATCGGCTGCCGATATCTTCACCGTCTCGCCGGTCGTCGCCAGGTTACGCATGGCGCGCAGCGACTCGACTGCTTCCGGTAAAGCAAACTGTTCACCGAAGAATCCGTTGACGAACCGACCACCGCGCACTTCACTACGATCTTCGAGCCGTCGGAATGCAATCAGCAACTCGCGCCACTTCGGCAGGTTCGACTCACGCGCCAGCACCTCGCGAAAAACGACACCATAGCGCTGCAACAGCATCCAGCATGTGGCCTCGGCCATCTTGTTGCGGTCCGAACTTTCCGCAGGATAGAGCAGCGACCAGCGCCCCGCCGTGTGGCGTGGCCGGGCGAGTTTCGGCGCGCCCACAGCGTTCCGCCGTCTCGGATTAATCAGCGAGCGCAGGTTGTCGAAGCCGTCGGCGGTGACCATTCCCGCCGCAACCAATTCCCATAGCGCCGTCTCGATCTCGGACTTGAGCTTGCTTGTGCCACGTACGATATCGGCGAAGAACGATGCTCCCCGACGGCGCAAGAACTGGAGCACGGTTCGGGCGCCCTCGCTCAACACGCGCTCGTAGTTCTGTTCCTCTTCCGCCAGCCGCGGCTGCATCCAGTCCGATTCTTCCCGGACGAAGAACGCAATCGGCGCAACGCTGGTGGGCACCACGCGACGGCGGCCTTCGCCCGAATCCTCCAGCGTGGCCGGATGCGGCGACAAACGGCCCCAGCCAATGGCTCCGGTCAAGCACAGTTGATCGAGCGCTGCCGGATCGTAGTTGTTCGTTCGCGAGAAAAGAACCTGCTTCTCCCAGGCGTTCGCCGGAATTTCGAAGCCTTGCAACTGGCGCACGGCTTCGAGCAGCCCACGTTCGCCGCTCAATTGCGACTGCGGAGCTACGTGCTGCCAGCGCAACAGCCAGCGCATGAACTGTGCCGCTGTAACCGGTTCGACCTGCTTGCGCAGCGTGGCGACGGTGAGGTGATGAATGCGCGCCAAAAGGCGGCGATCGCACCACTCAGCGGTGTTGGGTTCGCTGCCTTTCGCAAGGCCGGTAAAGTTGCCCCGCAGAATGGAGCCTGCACCTTCCATGCGCAGCAGCTCTTTTTCGATGTCCGCGGCGGGAAAACCGAGCCAATATCCAAGTGCGTCTGATGTCACTGGCCCACAGTGCATCATCCAGCCGGTCACCATGGCAAGCAGTGCGTCATCGCGTGAGGCCGCGATTGACGGCAGCTCCGGAGGCACGACCTCAAACGTCGCTTCCGGAAAGATCAGCGCAAAGTCCTTCGCCCGTTCTGACGCGACGAGGTAATGTCGCTCATGCACTTGCGCGCGCACCACACGACAGCCTTCCATCAATTCGGCAAGAAACGGCGTCCAACCCGTAATCCCCTGCTGCCAGTCGGGATCGGCGATCTCTTCCGGAAGGGCAACCAGCGTCTGCAGCGTGTCGTGCAGTTCGTCGCTGTCGCGAACATCGGGCCGCGCCTCTTCGCGGACGCGAGCAATCGCCGCCTGGTCGAGCTTGCCCACCTCCTGCAACACCGCTTCGGGCAGCATGCGCCGCATCTGCACGGCACGCGCCCGCCGCTCTTCGAGAGGAGCATCGTCGAGAAACGCATACGGATTCGCGTTCAGGATCTCGTGCGAGAACTGCGATGGCACTGGCGTATCCACCGCCAGGCAGCGAATCGTTCCATCGCGAATCCCGTCCAGCACCCGCCGCAAGCCGTCGATGTCCAGGGCCTCGGTGAGCACGTCCTTCATGACCTCATGGACGAGCGGATGATCAGGAATCTGGATGTCGCCGACGATGTTCTCCTGGCAGGCGGCGACGTCAGGAAAGACCGACGCCAGCAGATCATCGCTACGGATGCGCTGGATTTGCGGCGGGACCTTCTTGCCACCCTGGAAGCGCAACAGCGCCAGTGATCGGTTCGCGTCCCAGCGCCACCGCGTGGCGAAGATCGGCGACGCCAGCGCAGCCTGCTCCAGGATTTCCTGCACGGTCTCGGTTTGCAAGTAGTGGAAGATGTCGCTGAGCGGGAAGCTGTGTTGCTCGGTCAGCGCGATGTTCAGGCCATTATCAGTTGCCGCTGCTTGCAACTCAAAGTTGAAGGAGCGGCAGAAGCGCTTGCGCAGCGCCAATCCCCAGGCCTTGTTCACGCGGCCGCCAAACGGCGCGTGGATGATGAGCTGCATTCCGCCGCCTTCATCGAAGAAGCGCTCAGCAATGATGGTCTGCTGTGTCGGCACTTCGCCGAGTACCGCGCGGCCGGTGACAATGTACTCGACCAATTGTTCCGCGCCTGCCTCATCGAGCCCGCACTCGGCCTTCAGCCGCGCGACTGCGCTCTGCACCTCGGGACTGGACTCGATCCCCCGCAAGCGGACTTTCGCCTGAAGCTCTTCGCCAGCCGGATTGGATGGCACTGGCAGCGGTGCAGTATTCGGCAGCAGCGTGCTGATGCGCTCGCGCAATTCGGCCACATGATGTGACAGCTCGTCGGTGCGCGCCGGAGCTTCGCCGCGCCAGAAGGGAATTGTCGGCGGTGCGCCGTGGGCATCTTCCACGAGCACACGCCCCGAGCTGGATTCGACGCGGCGAATACGCCACGAAGTGTTGCCGAGCAGCATGATGTCGCCCGCGTTGCTCTCGACTGCAAAGTCTTCGTCAAGCGTGCCGACGATGATTTCTTCAGGTTGTGCAACCACGGTGAAGAGTGCCGTGTCCGGAATCGCTCCCCCGCTGGTTATGGCAGCCAGTCGCGCTCCACGGCGCCCTCGCAGACGCCGATTCACCATGTCGCGATAGAGGTAAGCGCCATATCGCCCGCGCTTGGCTGCGATTCCTTGCGACAGCATTTCCAAAATGTGGTCGTACTCTTCGCGCCGCAGTTCGCGATAGGGATACGCGCAGCGCACGCAATCGAAGAGCGCATCTTCGTCCCAATCGTCGCAGCTGCACATGGCAACAATCTGCTGCGCCAGGATGTCGAGCGGCGCAGCGGGAATCTGTATGCGATCAAGATCGCCGTGCCGTATGGCGCGCACGGCGGCAGCGCATTCCAGCAGGTCGTCTCGCGTGGTTGCGAACAACCGTCCCTTGGGAGTTGCGCCGCGCCAGTGTCCCGACCGGCCGACCCGCTGCAAGGTAACCGCAATCGAGCGCGGAGAGTTGATCTGGCAGACAAGATCAACGGTACCGATATCGATTCCAAGCTCAAGCGACGCTGTCGCCACCAGCAGGCGGATTTCGCCGTTCTTTAGCTTGCGTTCAGCGGCCAGACGCAACTTGCGCGCCAGGCTGCCGTGGTGCGCCGCGACCAGTTCTTCGCCGATCCGTTCGCCTAGGTGCAGTGCCACCCGTTCCGCCAGCCGTCGCGTGTTGACGAAGACCAGCGTGGAGCGATGCTGCAACGCCAGCTCGGCAATGCGGTCATAGATCTCGCCCCACATTTCGTTGCTCGCGATGGGACCGAGTTCCGATGCAGGGACTTCAACCGCGAGATCGAGCTTCCGCCGGTGGCCGATGTTCACGACAGACGGAGCAGGCCGTCCCGCGCCGGTGAGAAAATGCGCAATCTCCTCGATGGGTTTCTGCGTCGCCGAGAGTCCAATTCGCGTGGGATCGTTCGCCAATAAATCAAGTCGTTCAAGCGAAAGCGTCAGGTGTGCGCCGCGCTTGTCATCGGCAACCGCATGGATTTCGTCGACGATTACCGTCTCGACATCGCGCAGGATCGCGCGGCTGCTATTGGCGGTGAGCAGGATGTACAGCGACTCCGGCGTCGTCACCAGGATGTGCGGCGGACGCTTCAGCATCTCGCGACGCTCTTTCGTCAGCGTGTCGCCAGTGCGAACCGCGGTGCGAATCTCGGGCATCAGAAAGCCGCGTTCGGCCGCGAGCGCCAGAATCTCTCCCAGCGGGACCTCGAGGTTTTTCTGGATGTCGTTGCTCAGCGCCTTCAGAGGCGAAACGTAGAGGACCTCAGTGCGGTCGTGCAGTGCACCATCGAGCGCCTTGCGCACGAGTCGGTCAATGCAGATGAGAAACGCGGCGAGCGTTTTGCCCGAACCGGTAGGGGCGGAGATCAGCGTGGTCCGCCCGGCCAGGATTTCCGGCCAGCCTTGCTCCTGCGGTTCTGTCGGCGAGCCAAAGCGCGCCAGGAACCACTCCGCAACCAGCGGATGCGCCCATTTGAGCGCGACCGGAATCCCTCCCGCAGCCATGATGGATATTTTAGAAGGTTTTCGGATTTTCGCCAATCTTTCGCCTTTGGTTTACTCGGCTAGCATGCGCGCCTTCACCGTTACCGCACCCACGCACCACAGCAGAGCGTCTTCCACATGCTCGCGCAGGGCGCTATTGGTAAAGATGTGTCGCAGCTGCGCGCCTTCGGTCAGACGCGCCGCCAGTTCGGTTAGGATGCCTTGATAACGATCAGGCATGTGCAGCTTGGTCGCGCGCACAAGGTCGTCGAAGACCAGCAGGCAATCGAGGATGACTCCCTGCGGATCAGTGCTTTGCGAGTTCACCCGGTACAGCGCCTCGGCCACATCGCAGAAGGTCTCAAGCTCTTCGGGGGGAGGGCCAAGCGATGCCAGGCTGGCATCGAGCGCCAGCGCCGTTGCCGCTAGCTCGGGACGGCCGAAGAACACAATGCGTCCGCCAGACACTAGCGGACGCTCGTTCTCGGCCCCGACCACAAGCAACGTATAGAACTGCGGGCCGTCGTGGCTGGCATCCACGCGAAAGCCGACGAGGATCAGCTCTTCGTGCGGTTGCGGCTTCTTGGGTTGGACGATCGGGATCTCGCGCATGGAAGCAATGGTACCGAATCGCCGGAGTCTTTGCCGGGAATGTAACTCCTATTCCTGCAGGAAGTTCCGATTTCGCGTAACCGGGCGCGGCGACTATCATCTATATATCACCTATGGGAAACACATTTAAGACAGCGTTACTGCTGACCGCACTGACGTTTTTCCTCTTGTTAATGGGACAGATTTTCGGCGGCCAGCGTGGCATGGAGATGGCCCTCGGACTGGCCGTAATCATGAATTTCGTCTCGTACTTCTTCAGCGACAAGATCGCTCTGGCCATGTACCGGGCGAAGCCGGTCACGCGTGAGCAATTGCCCCGCGCCTATCAGGTGGTCGAGCGGCTCACCCAGAAGATGGGCATTCCGATGCCCAAGATGTACGTCATTCCCACTGACTCGCCCAACGCGTTTGCGACCGGCCGCAATCCGCAGCATGCGTCGGTTGCAGTCACGGAAGGCATCCTGAACCTGCTCACGGATGAAGAGCTCGAAGGAGTGCTGGCTCACGAGCTGGGACACGTCAGGAACCGCGACATCCTCATCAGCTCCATCGCAGCGACGCTGGCAGGCGCCATCACGCTGCTGGCCCGCATGGGCTACTGGGCGGCGCTCTTCGGAGGTATGGGAGGACGCGACGACCGCGACCGAGGCGGCGGTTTCGCTGGGCTGTTGATGTTGATTCTAGCGCCGATTGCAGCCACGCTGATTCAGCTTGCAGTTTCGCGTTCGCGCGAGTATCAGGCCGACGCCACTGGCGCACAGCTCACCGGCAATCCCTATGCCCTCGCCAGCGCGCTGAAGAAGCTGGACGCGTATTCAAAGCGCATTCCGATGCAGGCTTCGCCCTCGACCGCGCACCTGTTCATTGTTGCGCCGATGTTGGGCGGTGTGAGTTTCGCAAACCTCTTCTCGACCCATCCGCCCATCGCCAAGCGCATCGAGCGGCTGACGGGACGTCCGGCGGAGCTGGATTATTGAGAACCGCCGTCTTCACGACTCAAGCGAGCTAATCGCGCTCTGTAGCTTTCACCCACGATCGGTGTCAACACGACCGACGACTTCTGGAATGAAGAGAACCTGCGGTCGGTCACCGGACACACTTTTGACATCGCAGATTATTTTGCGCTATCACCTAGCTCGACGGTGTACCCTTTTACATTCCTATGAAGCTACTCACAAAATTCAATCTCGTGCTGATTGTGTTTTTCGGGGCGAGCGGACTGATCATCGCGCAACTGGCCTACAACTTCCTCATGCAGAACGCCCGCGACCAGGTGTTGCAGCAGGCGGAACTTATGATGGCGGGCGCCCGCTCCACCCGCGACTACACATCGAACCAAATCAAACCTCTGCTGCTCAGGAATCCCGAGCACGAAACCAACTTTCTGCCACAGACTGTACCGGCTTATGCGGCGACCACCATTTTCAACGAGCTGCGCAAGAGTTATCCCAACTATTCGTATCGCGAGGCCACGCTGAACCCCACCAACCTGGTGGACCGCGCCGACGACTGGGAAACGGACATCATTCGCTACTTTAGCGACCACCCTGGCGAAAAAAAGGTGGTGGGCGAGCGCGATACTCCGACTGGCCGTCAGCTTTACCTGGCGAAGCCGATGGCAGCGGGGCCAAGTTGCATGGAATGTCACAGCACGCCGGACGTAGCGCCCGCGGCGATGACTAAGAAGTATGGAAGCGCGAATGGTTTTGGCTGGAACCTCGACCAGATCGTCGCAGCACAAGTCGTCTCCGTACCTATGGCGGTGCCAATCGATGTGGCCGGCAAGGCATTCCGGCGTTTGGTGCTCTTCTTGATTGTCACGTTTGTCGTGACCATCATTGCGCTGGACGCGGCGTTGTATCTACTCGTGATCCGGCCATTGCACGCGGTCTCGCAGGCGGCAGACAAGATCAGCAAAGGCGAAACGGACTTGCCTGAGCTCGAAGTGCGTGGAAAAGATGAGATAGCCAACGTGACCGCATCGTTCAACCGGATGCATGTCAGTTTGGCGAAGGCGCTGCGAATGCTGGAGCAGTAGGCGGAGCAGTTGTCAGTTGCCTCTTGATTTCTGGCAACTGATAACTGACAACTGTTCTACACACGTCGCTTGCGCGACAGAAAACTCGCCCGGTCTTTTTCGGAATTAATCTCCGCGGCGACTACGCCGTACAAGTCCTCCACCGAGGAGCAACGCTCCGCTGCCCTTTTCACCACTACCTTGGCGATGGGGCCGATAAAAACAGCGAGTTCCTTGCTCACTGAATCGAGCAGCGCGGGATCGAATCTCTTCGTGCCCGGCCCGCCGGAGCCTGACCTGGTCTTTCCGACGGGTGAGCCTATGGAAGTCTTTGCCGGGTCCGACGATGACCCTCCAGAACCTGGCTGGATAGCGAGCGTTTGCAGCGTTGCCGCTTCATCCAGCGAGATGTGAGTCAATGCGTTGAGAAATTCCGTGGCACTTTGAAACCGTTCTGCGGGATCTTTGGCCATGGCTTTCAGCAGCGTTACCGACAGGCTGTAAGGTATGGCTGCATTGACGTCAGAAGGCCACTTCGGTATTTGCTGGAGATGGCCGGTCATGACTTCATACTCGGTGCTGCCATCGAAGGGGCGTCGTCCGGTTACGATTTCGTACAGTGTCACGCCGACGGAATACAAATCGGAGCGCGCATCCACGCGTTCGCCCCGCACCTGTTCCGGAGACATGTAGTGCAGTGATCCCAGTATGAAGCCAGGACGCGTGACGCTAAGGTCGGCAGCCTTGAACGCCATGCCGAAATCGAGTAGCTTCGCCTGGCCCTCAGGCGTGATCATGATGTTCGACGGCTTGATATCACGATGAATTATGTCCCGAGCGTGCGCATAATCGAGGGCAGATAGCACCTGGCGAATGTACTCCATGCCTTCCACCGCTCTTCCCGCCCACTTGGAGCGTAGCTTCCAATGCAGGTCTTCACCCTCGATGAATTCCATAACCATTGCGATCTGGTCGTCAGCCTTGAACGCCGTATTTAACCTCGCGATGTGAGGATGCGACAGGCTGGCAAGGACACGGATTTCGCGCAGAAACCTTTCCGACAGCTCGTTCCCGGTGCGGTCGGGGCGCAGGAGCTTCATCGCTTCCGTGCGCTGGGAAATGATGTGACGGACTTTGTACACCTCTCCGATGCCGCCAGACCCAAGCGAACTCAGCACTTCGTAATCACCTATGTTATGACCCGGCTGTATAGACATAGCTGTCAATAGAACGGATGTTACCGCCCAATGGATTCTGAAATTGTTCGAAACCACCCCGCACCCATTGTGCTTGCTGCTCTCGACGATTGCAAGTCAACCAAGCGCATTGGGTTCGTGGAGTGTTTCTTGAACGAGCGAGCAGGCTTTGTTGCTGGCGACAGGATTTCGGAAGCTCTTTCCGTTTTCGTCCCTACGTTCATTCTTTACTCAGATGCAAACTGCGAGGTTCGAAGATTTGCGAAAATATGATATCCCACAATGTAAGATATCGCTTTGGCAGTCCACAAAGTGGTTCGTTCGCCCTCGCTCGAGCTCTTGAGTTTTCCACAGGCAACCTTCGTTACGGTGTCGAGATCGACCCGCAAATTATGCAGCAAAGTGATTTGCAACTTTTTTCGTCTTGTACTTTCTTGCACTTAGGTAGTTTGGAAGCTCGATTGCGTTACTTTGAGAATTTGGAGCGCTACGGTGCACTGATGGCGGTTTACAATTGCCATCCAGAGGTTCATAATTAAAGGGGTCAGTTAGTCATTTGACGTCGGATCTTTAACTCTCCAAACTAGTGCGTCTTACATTGTGGGAGGAGCGGTAATATATGAGTTCCGTTTCTGACAGTACTGCGGAAGTCAACCATCGCGAACGCATTTGGTTTTTTCCCAATAAATTCTGGCAGGCTACCAAGGACATGCCTCCGGAACAAGCTTCGGCTTTGATGGAAGAAGTCGAGCGTTATGCTACCGCGGGCGATGTCAAGGCCCTTAGCAAGTACCCGTTTGTATTTGTCGGAGATCCCTACAAGAAGAACAAACCGGCTGCCTAGCGCGAGCTTTGCTCACGGACCGGCGGCAACCCGGATTGCGGGTTGCACCACGCGAGATGAACTTGCCGGTTTGGCGGGCAGCGCACGGAGTCTGATCGCCAGCCCACAAGTTGCTTCCAGCAAGTACCTGGCACGTGCGAGCCGTTCAGCAGTCGAGCTGATTTCTTCCAGCCCCTTGCCGTAGACCGTCAGTACCCCGTCGTGCTGCTCCAGCGAAATTTGCGTAACCCTCCCATCGTGCGAAGAGTCGAAGGCATTCGCCAGCCTGAGAACTCCAATGATCGGCAAGAGTTCAGAGCGCCTCTTTGCACTGAGTCCCACAAAGTGGGAGTCGCTATTTTGCGGCAGCGCACCGCGATGGTAGCGGGCGACCGCGGCGACGCATCGCAACTCCTCACCACTCCAGCCGAGCGGAGGTTCCAGCTTGCAAATCATGCGATACGCGCGCTTGAGATGTCCGTTTGGGCTTTCGCTTCGTCCCACATCATGCGCGATGGCTGCTGCTTCCAGGATGCGTCGGCATTCAGGCCTGCCGGCAAGAACACCGGTTTGCGACAATGCGTCGTAGAGTTGTAGCGCGATGCGCGTGACGTAGGCCGAATGGTTGACATCGGGATCCAGGAACGATGCCCACTTCCGCAATTTCTCCAGTGCCGCTTTCTGGAGAACAGGGCCGCTCGGCAACTCGGCGCGCCACACGTGCCAGAGCGAATTCTTGCCCAGCATTTTGTTGCGGTAAATGTCCAGGCGCGTCTGCCGTTCCGCTGCAATCCGCTGCTGCCAATGTTCACCATCCTCGGCCTTGATCTCAGGATGGGTTCTGATCATGGCGCGTAAAACGTCGAGGTCATGTACCTCGCCGAGCGCGTCCTGCAGATCGCGCAGGTCTGGCGCCCACTTTTCGTGACGCTGGGGAAGGAAGTTCTCCACCGTGTAACGGAATCGCTTGATGCCGATTCGCAACTGATGGTAGCCGACTTGCGTGCGGTTCCTCAGCGCTTGCCGATGCAGTTGGTGCGCTTCAAACCACCGCTCCAGCGCGAGGTGCTGAAATACCAATCCTTCCAGCGGCACTTTGCCAGTGCGTCGTGCTAGCTTCGCGTTCAGCGCGGACCATCGCTTGCGATCAAAATTGTGCAGCGTCTCCTGCGCGGCAACTTTTTGCGCGCTCTCTTTCTGCGAAAGCGTATGCAGGAGCGTCTGGCGAACAGAATCGTGATCTTCGGAGAGCCGAGTTACCCATTCCGACATCACCTGCGTGTCGCGAAGCTCACCAAGGCTGCTGAAAAGCGCCTTGCCCAGCTTCTTCATCTGCTTCCATTCTGGATCGGGATCGACGGAGAGAAAGCCATCCGCCATCGAGCGGCAACGACGAATGGCCACGCGGAGATCGTGCACCGGATCGGGAGCAAAGTCCTGGCTCGCCTTGTCGCACTCTTCCAGTACGCGGTTCGCCCAATGGGCGAGGCCGGCCTTCTTTTCGTGTGTGGGTGGGTGCGGCAGTATCAAAGAAAAGCCTGTGATTTAGTTATACCTCGATTCTGCGGTGAAAGGCAGGGGGACGCGATTTTGGGAGATTTGGGTTTGACGTGGTTGGAGGACTGAAGCCGTAGATACTTGCAGCCCCGCGCCGCCGAAAGTGATTTCACTTAGGATTACAGATACACCCTCTCGGCACTGCGCAGGCTGCGATAACGCTCGAAAACTTGCCGGTCGCTCTCGAAGCCGAGCGCGGACTTGATCGAACTGCCGCGAAACGTATGCGCCAGCATTTTCCACCAGTTGCAGAGCACGAACAGCGGCTCATGCGCGATGACCGCGGGGATGTGCCGGGTCTTCATCCAGCGTTCCGCGCGCCAGCGCTCGTACTCGATCTCCTCAGGAGAGAGATGTTGAGTAGCGACCACGGCGGTCGTACCGTCGTACTCTTCCATGCGCTCGATCACGATCAGATTGCGCGCCTTAAAGTCTTTCGTCATCGGAGTGCCGGGATACGGCGTCGGATGCTGAATGTACGGCCAGTCCACGTATCTGCTGGCGAACTCCAGGTTGGTCTTGATGGACTCGCGGGTGTCGTCAGGATTACCGACGATCAGGCCGCCAACCACATACATTTTGTTGCGATGGAGAACGTCAATGGCGCGCAGGCTTGCATTTCCCGTGTTGCGCCCATTCGCGCGGAGCTCGTTCTTGGCCGACGCCTTCAAGAACTGGAGATCGTCTTCCAGGATGTTCTCAATCCCGAGAAAGACGTAACGGAACCCAGCCTGGCGCATCAGCGGCGCCAGCGTCTCTCCGTGCATGGCGATGGGCGATGTCATCGCCTGCACGGTGTACGCAATATCGTTCAAACCGGCATCAATAATGGCGCGGCACAACGCCTCAAAGCGGTGAATGTTGAGCGAGATGTTGTCATCAACGATGAAGAGCGCGCGTGCGCCGTGCTCCCGGGCGTCGCGTATGTCGGCCAGTACTCGGTCGAAGGAATAAGTATGGAAATTGCGCCCGCGCATCTCGATGATAGAGCAGAAGCCGCAATCGAAGGTGCACCCGCGCGAAGTCTCGACGACGTCCACCTGCCGCCCCATCATCGTGTAACCATTCAGGACGCGCGCACTGCGCTTGGGCAGGCGTATTTCGTTGCCCTCGAGGCTGTGTACAGGACGAGGCGGGTTCTGATGCCAGCCATCACTCGCGCGATACGTCAGGCCCTGGATTCTGTCGAATCCCGCGCCGCTCTCCAGCGCACGCAACAGTTCGCGAAAGGTAATTTCGCCTTCCGCCCGTACGATGTAATCAATGCCGCTGCCTTCTTCCATGTAGGCGTCGGGCGCCAGACTCGGATCGTAGCCCCCGACTGCGACGCGTACAGCGGGCTGCAGCGATCGCACCAGGTGGACGATGCGCATCGCCGTCTTGCGTTGAAATGTCATGACGGAGAGGCCGACCACGTCCGGCTTGATCTCGCGCACCAGCCGCTCCACCGTCTCGCGCACCGTATCTTGGGCGAGGATCAGGTCCGCGACTGCGACCCGATGATGCGGATCGACATTTCCCGCCAGTGACGTAAGCGCCCCATTGGGCATACGCACTGCCACCGTAGGCATGTGCTCGAACGAGTCGGGCATGGATAGCAAGAGAACATTCATGGCATTGCTATCTCTGGTCTGGTGGTCCCCACGACCTGAAACATCTTCTTGGCCTACATGCTACACCGAAAACCAGGTGCAAGGTGGTACCAGATTGAACTCTAGAGTTGCTCTCCGTGGAAAAGACTCGATTGGCCCGTCCACATCCTGTTACTCAGCCGCACTGCAAGGCCCGGGTGTGTTTTGCTCTGTTTCGCTTGGGCCTCAAGATACGGCCCGACGAATCGGATGATCGCCGGAAGACGACAGTAGATTCGAGGGAGCCAGCGTAACGCTCGCGCGGCAGAACGCTGCTCCCGTTCTCCATAGGGAATCTGGAACTCTTCGCGCAGCCGCTGCGGCAACATGTGTGCAGTCAAGGAGCGATACCAAAACGGCAGCCGTATCCATGTTCCCGCGGCGCTCTGTAGCTCGTGGGCCATTCTGCGTGCGGCGGTGCTCACGACCAGCGCATTCGACCCAAACATGGATTCAATATAGGCGCTGAAGTCACGCCAGTTTCCGGGCAGCTCTCTCCTCGGAATCCCGAACAGCGCCGCTGTTCTCCAGCTTTCAGCGTAATACTGCTCCCGTTCGGCGATACTCAGCGGCGGCAGCACGAGTTCATAGGCCAGCACCGCGCTGTCCACCAGGGTTGCATATACCCAGCGCAACGCCGCAACATCGTTGGCTTCATACGCGGAACCTTCCGCAAACGGGCCGGCCGTCTCAGGCAATTTGCCGGAAATGCCACTGTGCCGCCGATGCAGATGGCGCGCCGCCGCCAACGCTTGCGTTGTTGTGCCAAAGGACATTGTGAACATGACGCGGAAGGTCTGATGGAACCGGCCAATTGGATCACGGAGCGTTCGGGAGTGCTCTGCGATTGCGGCCGCAACCCAGGGATGCGCGAGTTGCAGCAACGCAGCCCGGCTGGCCGCCAGGAACAGGGCCGACTCGCGATTGATTCTCCAACTGACCGAATTCGCCCCGAAGAGTCCTTGCCGATCGCCTGCTGGCTCGCAGTCGAGCTCGTCGAGCAAATTCTCCAGCTCTACCGTACTGACCAAGCGGGAACTGCCGGGCGCCATGACAATTTGATGGTATCCCCAACCGGAGGCGCAATGCGATTTATGATTGCGGGATTATTCGCTTCAAGGGGGAGAGCGTCTAGAACCGGAGTATGACTTCCGTCGCAGGATTACCCGCGGGACCTGACCGCGCTCGAAGTTCGTTTCGGCAACGAGGCTGCCTGTCGCGATTTGGCTGCTGCGACCGGAGGATTTTCAGCGTCCGCACCGTCAGAAGAATAGAGAAAGTCCGCAATCTCATCGATCCGCTTGGTGGCGTCATTGTAGCCGATATCAATCAGAGCACTCGTGTACTTTGATGTGAACAGCAAATAGCTCATCAGATCGGCACACGCAGTTGCATCTCGCCCCAAGCTGCTGACAAAGTACTGGATAAGATAAGGCATGTCCCTCTGGTGCTGTTCTGCCAGTTGCGACAAATCGACCGAAGGCGTAATGAGAAACGTCGTCAACGGCCGTATGCTTTCACATCCTTCAAGGCCAAGCTGGCTGATGTGACCACTGCCCAGCAACTGGTTCAGCCGGTCAAGGTGCTCGATGTCAGTAGCCAGATGGTCCAAAAACATAACATTAAACAGAACTCCCATAACCTGCGCGAGCGAAGGATCTTTATTGTCCGCGGCTTCCTCCTGGTGTTCCAGATTGCGGCCGCGGACACCGATGGCAAGAATCTTTTTTGCTCCCAGCCGTATGACCGGGCTGAGAGGCTGTTGAAGACGCACACAACCGTCGCCGAAGAACGCCGTTCCGCGGGCGGTCCTCAGTCGCACCGGTTGGAAGACCAGGGGTATGGCAGCCGACGCGCAGATGTGGTCGATCGTAATCTTGGTCGCCAGTGTCACCCGCCGGCTCCGGTTCCACATCGGGTGGCCCTTCGTTCCCTGAATGAAGAGATAACTCTTGCCGGAGTTATAGTTGGTCGCGGAAATGGTGAGGGCATAGAGATAACCGCGCTTGATGTTGTCCTGGATCCGCTCGCAATTGAGATGAGTGGCGAGAAAGTGCCGCAAAGGAGTTGCATCCAGTAAGGAGTGGGCGTTACCTCCTCCAAGGAATCCTCCAAACGAGAGATCTACTATCCACGTAAAGGAATTACGGGCCTGCGAAAACATGTCGCAGCGAAAGATATCGGAAGGCCTGAGCTCCGACCAAAGCCGGGCGGTGACTTTGGTCACCAAAGCAAAATCGTCGCTACCGGCGGCCAGGGCAGAACCATTAATCGCTCCGGCGGAAGAGCCCCCTATTATAGGAAAGGGATTGCCCTGCGCTTGGACCCGTTTTATCTCGCCAATGCGTTTGAGAACACCGGCTTGATAAGCACCGCGAGCACCCCCGCCTGTCATCACTAAACCGAGCACGTTTACCATCCCCCTCTCTCTTGTGGCTCTTTCAAAGGTCTGCACACGCGGTGCGACAGAGGAAGACGCCCAACAACTCTCCGCTCCACTTCACTGATACCGCTTCGCTCCCCCCAACCGCAAGTGCATAGGTCACGATTGCGAGTGATTGGACAGGAACGGCGCCAAGCGTCGAAGCACAAAGAGACCGTAGAAACAGCACTGAGTTTTTCGGAGTCAGATACCATCCGCGCCGGCCATCGTCAGGCTGTTTTCGCCGTCCTCTTCTGTTCTGCCCAGCGCTTCTTCATCATTTCCGAAAGACGCTTCCGGGCGGTTGGGCTCATGGGCTTGCGCTTCGGAGCAGCCGTGACCTTGCTCGCAGCCCAGCGCTTCTTCATTGCCTCTGAGATGCGCTTGCGGGCCGCTGGGCTCATACCACGAGGCTTGTTGCCGGGTGCTGCCGCTGCCAGTTTCGCTTTAGGGGGGCGACCACGGCGGGCTGCCGAGGGCGAAAACAGTCCTTCGATTGCGGAGATGGCCTGGTGAATCCGATCACGCTCCGCCTTGAGGTCTGAAAGTAAGCTCTGGATGTCCACGAATGTCCTTTCGAGTTAAGGCAGTCGGCGAGTATTGTAGCAGTCGGGCGTTATCTAACGTTGAGAAGCGTCAAGCAGCTCCTTTAGATACTGCTGCCAGAGGGCTGCCCAGGTATGCGTGCCGTGTCCACGTGTCTGATCTGAAGCAGGAATTAGGATGAATCGACCGTTCTTAACGAGCTTGATCTCGCGTTCGGCTATTCCTAACTCCGGAGGATTGACAAAGTCATCGGCGGAATTTACGAACATAACTGGCACTTTAATTGTTCCCAACTGCGAAGATGGATCGTAATTCCGTGAGGCATTCACCGCGAACAAAATATCGTTCGCATCAAGATCCGCAGTGACCCGCTTCATGGATTCGTCCAGATACTTGTCCGCCGCTTCGCGGGTTGGAAGATTCTTCTGCATCAGCAGCGGCGCACTGCCTATGATGATCAGAAAATCAGCCGCAGTCTGCAAGCCAGCGCGGGGTTCGGTTGTGTATTCTCCATTCTTCCAATCCGGGTCCTGGCGGATACCGTCCATCACCATCCTGCGCCAGATCCGATTGCGTCCGGTTATCGGCACCGGCAGGCAGGCAAGCGGCATCAGCGCGTCCATGAAATCGGGGTACGTCTCGCCCCAAACCCACGAGTGCATGCAGCCCATGGAGGTTCCCAGGATCAGGCGCAGATGGTTGACGCCCAGCCCCTTCTCCAGCAGTTCGTGTTGCGCCCCCACCATGTCGTCGTAATCGTACTGAGGAAAGCGTGTGTGCATCCCGTCACTCGGCTTACTCGACTTTCCGTGGCCGATGTCATCGGGAAGGATGATGAAGTAGGGGCTCGTATCGAGCAGTTGACCCGGCCCAAACAACACGTCTGCAGATTGAGGGGCAAGGAACTGTCGTCCGGAACCTCCGCTGCCATGAAGAATGAGCACCGCGTTGGTCACGCGCCCGTTCGCGTCGCGCACGGGCTTGCCGAGCGTCATGCAATGCAGGCGCAAGTCGGGCAGTGTGTCGCCCGACTTGAAACGGAAGCTGTGGGCGATGAAATCACCCTCTTGTGGCGCCAGCTTAACTCCGGGCTGTTGTGCGGATTGCTGCGCGCAACATACTGTCACCGCGAACAGCAGGACGGCCAAGAGCTGGCAGATCGAAGCCCGAATGTGGCGGCCCATCTTCGCACCTCCGTGCGGGTGAAATCTATCACAGGCAGGCGGCAAAAGCGCATTTCGAGCTTTGACCTGGGTAGATTAGACGGTTGCGGCCACTGGGAGCACAGCGTGGCGTTTGGGAACTACTTTGCGCAAAACAGGAACTGGAGGAGGGAAAATCTCGCTGAGTTGAAGCTTGGCGGACTCCACCTGCTCCGGTGTGGGTGGACCGACTTGGATCACGACATTGCTGTTGGGCTCGGACCCAAGCTGGAAAAGGTTCTGGTTCAGCATGATCGACTCCAACAAGCGCCCCAGATCGCGGGAATGAAAACCATTGCTGAAGCATGGACCGCTGGACCAACCGGGATTAACGGAGTAGTTGCAGATCAAGCTGGAATAGCCACGCGAGTTGGAGCACCACATCTTCAGGCAGTCCACGGTGCGCTCCGCCCCGACGTGGTATTCGATCTGGACGAGACCGGCCAACTGTCCTTGTACCAGGTCTTTCCAGTTCAGGATGGCGGCGCTTTCGAGAACATGGTCAAGCTTGACATCGGGTGCGGGCAGTGACTGAGGCGCAGTAGTCATTGTTCCTCCATGAATGATCGGCCGATTCGTAAGGCGTGATGCTTTATCCAGCTTTTTCGACGGGCTCGGTCTCAGCGAAAATTGGCACAGGATCTTCCACGCGGTTAGCCTGCGGCTGCAGCCCATTGCGCCTCTTCGCCGTGGCAATCCGGAAACCGGCTTCCACAAATCCATTCCTCTGCGGCATTGATTCACAGCTTTGCTTCACCGCTTTTCGCATCGAATCACCCCATTCCATTCCGTGCTGTTCTGGGACATAAGAACCTGGAGCGGGATGGAGAGAGACATAGTCTGGCTTGCCCACCAGGAAGGCAACCATCTGGTCGGGACTGTCCTTCTTGATCTCATCGCGAAGGGCCAGAGCGCCGAGATAATCCAGGCGAAGGTCAATAAGCACCATGTCATAACGGTCCCGATGCCAGATGGATGCTGCCTCGTCGAGGTTGCTGGCGCCGATCATTTCAACCCCATGCAGGGCCATGATTTTCTTGCGCAGCGCACGCCGCTCCGGATTTGAATCCATGAGAAGCGCGCACCGCTTGAGCTGGACCGTATTAGCGCTGAGGTTCGATGCTGTTATCAATTGGCTCCTCCTGCCCTTCTATGTGCGGACGGCTTTGGGCCGGGCTTCACTCACTGTCAACGTAGCGCCACCGAGAGTGGAACCATTCAACCCCAGCAGGGCCTCGTTCGCTTCTTTGTCGCTTTCCATTTCAACAAACGCAAAGCCGCGCGGACGGCCGGTATCCCGGTCTTTGATGATGTTGACGGCCTGGACTGCTCCGTAAACTGTAAACGCAGTGCGGAGTTCATCCTCGGTGGTGCCGAGGTCCAATTTTCCAACGAATATATTTTTCATTTTTCACCTGTGAAGCGTGCGGGAGACTCTGGAGGACACGAAAACGAGCTTCGCCCCCGGCAAATTCGGGCCGTCGCTGTCTTAGAAGAGCACTTGTGAGGAGGGCTGAAGAGTGGACCTTCTCAGCTTCAAGAAGGGGCTAGAGATGTGGCTCACGGGTTTGCCCACTAAATTCAGTATACGCTCCCGCCAGAGCGCCCAGCAAACATTCGTAACCATGCCGATGTAACGGTCTGCTTTGCCCTGCTGGATTCGGATAAAGTTGCTCTCAGACCCGCGCGAATGCTTCCGGAAGCACCCGATAAAGTTTACTTATGGAGAGCATACGATTTTTCTGCTTGACAGACCACGATTGGGATACTAAAAGCTAGAGAACCGAGTTTGGACTCGCTGGGGCGGTGGTGTCTTTAGCGTCTAGAAATACAGGCCCAATCGAAAACCCGGGACTCGCGATTGTCGCTGGCGACCGGTTGAGGGTTTCACCGACGACCCTCAGCGTAGTGAATCAGCGATTTTGTATTTGAGGACAGAGCGCCTTGCGTCGTATTGCAAGTTTGATTTCTATCTCCGTGAGAGGTGGTAATTTATGAAACGCATCGTTCTAGGATCGATTTTCCTGATTCTTCTTATTGTGGCGTTGGCGGGAGCACAGACGTTTCGAGGCGCCATCAACGGCACGGTAACCGACCCAACTGGTGGGGTTGTCGCAAACGCTCAGGTGAAAGCCATCGACACGGCTACCGGCGTCGAGCACAGCACGACAACCACCAGCGACGGTCAGTTTGTTTTTCAGGACCTTCCACTGGGAACGTATAAGGTGACGGTGGTGGCCAGCGGTTTCGCTGCGGCCACGACGGACAACGTCCCTGTCACGGCCGGTCAGGTTTATTCGCTGCCCATCAGGCTGGGAATGGCCAAGCAATCAACCACCGTAGAAGTGTCGGCCGCGGCCATTGCGCTTGACACCACCACAACAACCCAGACTTTTACCATTGCCGACCAGTCGGTTCAGGACATGCCGCTGAACGGGCGCGACTTCTCGCAGCTCATCGCCGCGTCTCCGGGATATGGCGGTTACGCCGTGGGCGGGTTCGGCTCGCTCAATGGCACCCGCGCCAACCAGATGAACTGGCAGATTGACGGTACCGACAACAACGACATGTGGCACAACATCCCCGCGGTCAACCAGGGCGGCGTGTCGGGAATCGCGGGCACGATCATGCCGATCGACGCAATCGAGGACTTCTCCTCGGTGACGGAATCGAACGCCGAGACAGGACGCAATGCGGGAGGCACGGTCAATGTCGTGGTCAAAAGCGGCACCAACCAGTTCCATGGCAGCGCCTACTATTACAACCGGAACGGCTACTACTCGGCCAAGTCGCCGTTCTTCGTCCCGACCCAGGACTTCCCCAAGGCGCCGCCGCTCACCAACCAGAACGTCGGGGGCGTTCTTGGGGGGCCAATCATCAAGAACAAGTTGTTTTTCTTCATCGGGTACGAGTACCAGACGTACAAGCTAGGTCTGACCGGCCTGTCCACGGAACCATCGGCGGCCTGGGTGAGCGATGCCGTTGGCCTGATGAATCAGTACGGGGTTCCAGTGAACCCTCTATCCAAGACACTGCTGGCAAACCTTTGGCCCAGTTCCATCATTAACCTGCCGGCAACGGTCAGTAACTATTTCGCCACGGTTCCGAGCACGGGCTTCAGCAACAACGGCGTTGCCAAGGTTGACTGGAACATTAATACGAACAACACGCTCTCGTTCCGCTGGTTTGGCGGACAAGGCAGCCAGACCGCGCCGCCGGGCGCCAGTCTTGCATTAGCGACGGCCAGTTCGAACCTCCCCTACTATTTCGAGGTGGCCCCGCTTCACGTACAAAACTACTCCCTCGTTTTCAATACAGTAATCAATCCCCGGCTAACCAACCAGGTCCTGCTTGGGGTCAGCTCCTTCTATCAGTTTTTCCACGACGCCAACAACAGCTTCAGTGAGCAGGCGCTTGGACTGTACACCAGTCCGGACGCGCTGAAGGGCGGCCAGCCCATCCCCGGTGCGCCGAACATTGAAATCTCCGGGTTCGACCAGGTCGGCATCACGCCGCCGGAAGGCCGCAACGATGCCACTGGACACATAACCGATATCTTGTCGTACAGCAAGGGGAAGCATCAATTTCGGGTGGGCGGCGAGTTCCGGGACGGGCACGTGGACGAATTCTATTACCGCCGCTCGCTGGGAAGCTTCATCTTCACCGGGGGACAAGGGCCTTGGGCGGCAGCCCCAGGGGTATGCACCAGCAGCACCGTGGCAGCCAACACCTGCGCTCTGGCCGACTATCTTGCGGGTGACGTGAACAATTCCTCAATCGCCGTCGGGGATCCGGAGCGCAACGTGATCTCCCACGGGTTCTCTCTCTTCGGCCAGGATACCTGGCGACTGACCCCCAAACTCACCCTGGATCTGGGTCTGCGCTACGAGTACTTTGGACCGCTTCATAACGACGGCCAGAACCTGGCAGTTTTTATTCCGGGAGAAGGCTTCAAGATTCAGGGAGCAGGCATCGGTTCCCTTTATCCGGCCGACCTCAACAACTGGGCGCCTCGCGTGGGCTTCGCCTACAATCCGACAGGATCGGGCGACCTGGTCATCCGTGGTGGAATCGGCGTCTTCTATGACCAGATCAATATGAACCCATTCCTCGATTTCCGGCCCCCTATCAGCGGAGCCGATGGGTTGCAGGACAACCCGGTCGGTTCAAACCCGGTGAGCAACTACGGCACAAATGTAAATGGCCAGACATCCTACACCTGGCAGCCGAACACCTACATTTTCAATGGAGTTACCACCTGCCCAACCCTTAACGTTGCGACATCGCCCAGTTGCGGTACCAACACCTACAACGTCTATTCCGTCAATCAGAATTTCCGCACCCCTTACTTCTACAACTACAACTTGCAGATCGAAAAGAGCCTGGGTAATCAAATGTCCTTGCAAGTCGGGTATGTCGGAAGTGCGGCCCACAAGCTGAACATAATGATGAACCTCAATCAGAACCCGGTAACCCTCGCGGCCACTGGCGGCCCCTACAGCGCTTTGTATCCAAATGTTGGCTCGATTCTGCAGCTCAACAGCAACGGCAACTCCAACTACAATGCCTTCCAGACCATTCTCAAGATGCATACCTGGCACGGCCTGACGGCTCAATTCAGCTATACCTGGGCGCATGCCCTCGATGATGTAACCGAGTACCGCGGAGTTGTTCCCTTCGACACCTACAATCTGAAACTGGATTACGGGAACAGTGATTTTGACACGCGCAATCTTTTCACTGGGTTCTGGACCTACAACGTCCCCGGCTCCCAGCACGGCCCGGCAATCCTGACCCACGGCTGGCAAGTTGGAGGCGCTTTGAACTTCCACGGTGGCCAGCCATTCAACTTCCCAGGGCCGGATCCTGTTGGCACGCAGCGCCCGGGATTGGATGTAATTTCAAATCCCTTCGCGGGAATCACCCCCGGCTTCTCAGCGGCAAGAGGAGGCCTGCAGGTGGTCAACCCGGCCGCGTTCTGTGTGCCCGGGGCGGTGGGCTGCACCGGACCGACCAATCCGGCCGGCAACGTGGCTCGCAACGCGTTCTATGGGCCGGGGTTCGCTGATGTGGATTTGTCCGTGATCAAGAACATTCCCATCAAGGAGCGCGTCACCGTACAGTTGCGCGCCGAAATGTTTAACCTCTTCAACCGCAAGAACCTCGCCAGCGGAGCCGGATCGGTGAATTCCAATGGTTACGTCAACGATACCATCGGTGACTTCAACGGCGCTCCGGGCATCGGCCCCGGCGAGCCGTTCAACATGCAGTTGGTTGGAAAGATAATCTTCTAACAGCTGTCAGGATGGTCAGAATGAGGCGCCTGATAACAGGCGCCTTGTTTCTTGCGCTTCTTGAGCTGCACTCTAGTACTTCGGCAGGCTTGGATCCACCTTGTCGGACCAGGCGAGGATGCCGCCGGCCAGGTTCTTCACTTTGCTGAAGCCGGCCTGGCGCAGTAAGGCAACCGCCTTTGCGCTGCGGACGCCGCTGCGGCAGTGGGCCACAATCTCGCGGCTGGAATCCAACTCGTTCATGCGGGCGGGTAGGTCGCCCAGCGGGATAGGATAACCGCCGAGATTGCAAATTTGATACTCGTGCGGCTCACGAACATCGAGGATAAAGATATCGTTCCCGGCATCCAGTCTAGCTTTGAGCTCCTCGGGTCGAATTTCCGGCACGCCCGAAGGCGCCGGCGCTTCTTCTCCACGAATGCCGCAGAACTGGTTGTAGTCGATCAACTCGCGGACGGTAGGGTTTGTGCCACAGGCTGGACAGTCGGGATTTTTGCGGAGCCGAAGTTCGCGAAAGCGCATGCCGAGCGCGTCGACCAGCAGCAGGCGGCCGATCAGCGGCTCTCCGGAGCCCAGGATCAGCTTGATGACCTCCGTCGCCTGGATAACGCCGAGCAGTCCGGGAAGAATGCCGAGCACTCCGCCTTCCGCGCAAGATGGCACCAGGCCCGGCGGCGGCGGTTCAGGATAAAGGCAGCGATAGCACGGCCCGTTTTTTGTGGCGAATACGCTCGCTTGTCCTTCGAAGCGGAAGATAGACGCATAAACGTTGGGCTTGCTGCTGAGCACGCAAGCGTCGTTGACGAGATAACGGGTAGGGAAGTTGTCGGTGCCATCCGCGATTATGTCGAAGTTGCGAAAGATGTCGAACGCGTTCGCGCTGTTGAGCCTGGTTTCAAACTTGGAGACACGCACCAGCGGATTAATGGCTGCAAGCTTCTCCTCCGCCGAGTCGAGCTTGGGACGGCCGACGTCGTCCACGGTGTGAATGATTTGCCGCTGCAAGTTCGTGAGGTCTACCACGTCGAAGTCCACGAGCCCCAACGTGCCCACGCCGGCCGCGGCGAGATAGAGCGCGAGAGGAGAGCCGAGTCCGCCGGCGCCAATGCACAACACGCGTGCAGCCTTCAGCTTCTGCTGGCCAGCCATGCCGACCTCGGGCATGATCAGGTGGCGCGAGTAACGCAGAATTTCTTCGTTACTTAAACTGGTTGCCAGCGGGCTATTGACTGCGATCATAGAACCTCAGGGACTAGGGACTAGAGGTTAGGGCTTAGTATGCAACCTTCTATCCCCTACCCCCTATCTTCCCCCTCCAGCCACCGAAGGCACGATCGAAATCGTATCGTCGTGCTTGACCGGCGTGTTCGCGTTGTCGAGGTAACGAATGTCTTCGTCGTTCACATAGACGTTCACAAAACGTCGCAGCTTGCCGTCATCCGAAAACAGCTGCTTGCGTAAATCGGGATACTGAACAGTCAACGCGCTGAGAGCTTCGCCGGCCGTTCTCGCCTCCACTTCAACGCTCGCCTGCTTCCCTGTGTACTGACGCAGCGGAGTTGGTATCAGCAGTTTCATCTTGCTAGCTATTGATGCGACGCCTCGCCTGCTGGATGCAGCCGAGGAACAGTCATTCACCCTGGATTTCCTCATCTTCGAAGTGCTTACTGTCATATTCACCGCCGAGATTGAATGAGTTCGTCTCGGCGGCACGGCCGTTCATGACGCTGGTAATCACGTAAGAGCAGCCGATCCAGTGCGCCTCGGCGAGGTCGGTTGGCGACCAGCGAGCTGGATGGTCAGGATGCGAATGGTAGAAGCCGATGATGTCCTGCGCGCGCCCGCGTGCCTCGCGCTGGATACGCACCAGCTCTCGTGGGTCAATCTGGTACCGGTTGTGCAACGAGTCGGAACGCTGGTTCTCGCAGCGCACGATCGCCTGGATATTTTTGAGGCCATCGCTATCGATCTGCCCCAGCAACACGCCGCAACATTCATGCGGATAGCTCTCCTCGCCATGACGGCGAAGCTGCTCCCATTGTGATTTGGCGATCCTCAGCGTCATGATTCTCGCGGTGTGATTAGAGTTCGTCCCAGAAACTCTCGCTCAGATATCGCTCGCCGGAATCGGGGAAGATGGTCACTATGACCGAATTGTCTTTGGCTTCCTCCGCCAAACGAAGGCAAGCGGCCATCGCTGCAGCGCCTGAAAGGCCTGTCAGCAGGCCTTCTTCGTGGGCCAGTCGCTTCAGCGTCGCGTAAGCGTCTTCTGTGCTGACCCAAAGTTCCTGATCAGCTACGCCGGGATCGTAGATCTTCGGCACGATGGAGCTTGCCATATGTTTGGCGCCTTCAATGCCGTGGAAGGGCGAATCCGGCTGGACCGAGATGCAGCGGATATCGCGATTGAGCTCCTTCAGCCTGCGCGATGTGCCGACGAACGTCCCGCTGGTGCCCAGCATGGCGACGAAGTGCGTCACCCGGCCTTCGGTTTGCTGCCAGATCTCTTCCGCGGTGCTGCTGTAATGCGCACGCCAATTCGCGTCATTCGAGTACTGGTCTGCGTAGAAGTATTTCCGTGGCTCCGCAGCGGCGAGCTCCCGCGCTTTCCGGATGGCTCCGTCCGATCCTTCCGCAGGATCAGTGAAAATGATTTCCGCACCGTAGGCTCGGATGATGCGCTTGCGCTCCTCCGACACGTTGTGAGGCATGCACAAGGTCACCGGGAAGCCCTGCGCCGCTCCCAGCATTGCATAGGCAATTCCGGTATTGCCGCTGGTGGAGTCCAGCAGTGCTTTGCCAGGGCCAAGCTTTCCAGCGCGGGTGGCCTCGGCGACGATATTCGCCGCTGGGCGGTCTTTCACCGAACCACCAGGATTGGTCCACTCCGCTTTGGCAAGCACCTCCACGCCAGCGAAGTCGCGCGTGATCCGCTCGAATCGCAGCAGTGGCGTATTGCCGATCCGCTGCAGAGTGCTCTGTCCCAAAGCGCGTGGAACGACCGCAAGCTTTTTGCCCAACTGATGCATTGCTCTATTCGATGACACGCAAGGGCCGGCGGATTGTGCAATGTACATCACCTTACGCCCGCACGCTTTGCAGACTTCAAGGTGCAGGCGCTGGTATAATCCGCGCCAAATCCCGAACTCAGGTGGATGTCATGAAATCGGTCCTCACGCCGTTGGAATTCCTGGCGCGGAGCGCTGCCGCTTACCGCTCCTGCACGGCTGCGGTTGACGGCGACCGCCGCTTCACCTACTCCGAGTTGCAGCAACGAGTGCAATCCTTCGCGTCAGCCCTTCAGCGTGCGGGCATCGCTCCTGGAGACCGAGTTGCTGTGCTGGCGCGCAACAGTTTGCTGGCGCTGGAAGCCCACTTCGCTGTCCCGCTGATCGGCGGTGTGCTGGTCATGCTGAACACGCGCTTACAGAGCTCCGAGCTGGCGACCATTCTCAACCACAGCGGTGCGAAGACCCTGATCGGTGACGATCTCGTCACGCCACTGCTCGCGATTACACCTGAGATTCCCCAAATCCAACGGATTGTCACCAACTACGAGGAATTCCTCCGTGAAGGCACCTCGCCGGTCGCGCCGCACGAGGTGGGCGAGGACGATGTCATCTCTATCAATTACACCAGCGGCACAACAGGCGCGCCGAAGGGCGTGATGTACACGCATCGCGGCGGCTACATGAACGCCATCGGCGAGGTTGTCGAGCACGGGCTTACCAATCGCTCCGTCTATCTGTGGACGCTGCCGATGTTTCACTGCAACGGCTGGTGTTTTCCGTGGGCGGTTACGGCGGTTGGCGGGCGGCAAATCTGCCTGCCTGAGGTCAACGCCGAGCGCGCGGTTGATCTCATCGAGAAGGAAGGCGTCACTCACCTTTGCGGAGCTCCGATTGTAGTGCGCACGTTGAGCGAGCACTGTTTGCAGCGCGGCATTCGCTTCAGCTCTGGATTGAAGATGGTAACCGCGGCTGCGCCGCCCCCGCCGGCGGTGATTCGCGACGCCGAGGAAATCGGGATCGAAATCGCACACGTTTACGGGCTCACCGAAACCTACGGACCACATTCCGTTTGCGCGTGGCACACTGAGTGGGACTGCGAACCGCTGGAACGGCGTGCGCAGCTCAGGGCGCGTCAAGGTGTTCCATACGTAGTTGCCGGAACCGATATGCGCGTCGTTGATGAAGACATGCACGACGTTCCAGCCGACGGTCGCACGATGGGCGAAGTTGTGATGCGCGGCAACAACGTCATGCTTGGCTATTATCGCGAACCCGAGGCGACCGAAGTAGCATTTCGCGGAGGCTGGTTTCACTCCGGCGATCTCGCAGTCATGCACCCTGACGGCTACATCGAAGTGCGCGACCGCGCCAAGGACATCATCATCTCAGGGGGAGAGAATATTTCCTCGGTGGAAGTGGAGCGCGTGTTGTACGAACATCCTGCTGTGCTGGAAGCCGCGATTGTCGCGCGTCACGATGACAAGTGGGGCGAAGTGCCGCATGCTTACGTGCTGCTCAAGGAAGGTTCTACGTGCACCGCAGAAGAGCTGATCGAATTCTGCCGCTCACGACTGGCGCACTTCAAATGTCCGAAGGCTGTGCATTTTGGTCCCCTGCCCAAAACCTCCACCGGGAAAATTCGCAAGAACGTGCTGCGCGCACAGACGCGCGCCGTCGCAGAAGGAGCCTAGCTCATGACCTACCAGAGTATCTTGTTCGAGACCGAAGGCCCGGTCGCACTCGTCACTCTCAACCGTCCGCAGCGGCGGAACGCGCTGTCGCTGGAGCTGATGAGCGAGCTCATCGAGTGCCTCAACAAAATCGGCCGCGACCGCTCACTGCGTGCGGTGATTCTGGCCGCCGCGGGAAAAGTTTTCTCCTCAGGCCATGACCTTAGCGAAATGGTTGGCCGCGACCTCAACGCCTACCGCGAAGTCTTCGACGTCTGCACCGAGTTGATGACGCGCATCCAGTCCATTCCGCAGCCCGTGATCGCGCAGGTGCAAGGCATCGCCACCGCCGCCGGTTGCCAACTGGTGGCGACATGCGATCTCGCCGTTGCCTCCGACCAGGCGGCGTTCGCCACACCTGGCGTCAAGATCGGCCTGTTCTGCACCACGCCGATGGTCGCTCTCAGCCGCGCCGTTGGCCGCAAGCGCGCTCTGCAGATGCTGATGACTGGCGACATGGTTGACGCTCTCACCGCCGTCGAGTGGGGGCTCATCAACATGGCCGTTTCTGCTTCCGAACTTGAGCAGCAGAGCCGCAAACTGGCGGCGCGCATCGTCGAAGCCAGTTCGCTGACGGTCGCCCTGGGCAAGCAGGCGTTCTACACGCAAATCGATCTCGACCAGCCCAAGGCTTACGCCTACGCCAAGGAAGTCATGAGCATGAACGCTTTGGCCGCCGACGCTCAGGAAGGGATTTCGGCTTTCCTCGAGAAGCGGCAGGCGTGCTGGGCGGGGAAGTAGGAAGCTGTCGGCTTCAGAGTCGTTGAGCCGTCATCCGAGCGGAGTCGAGGGATCTGCGGTTGGAAATCAGCAGTTAGCAATTAGCACTTAGACTAGCCCGTTTACCGTAGCCGGTCTGCTTACCGCCCGATCCACTCCAGTTGGAGCGCCTTTTCCGCAGACGCCATGGCCTTGATTTCCGGATCGCCCGTCACCAGCGGCGCATCCTGCAAAAGGGCCGTGGCGGCAGCAAAACCGTCGGCGTAAGAAATGGCGTGTCGGGCTTTCAGGGTTGCGGCCAGCATGACCAACTCGTCATGGGCGGAGATGGTCATCACCCGAGGGTGCAGCGTTTCCAAGACCCGCCGCCCATAGGCGATGTCACGCGCCTTCACGGAAAGATAGAAGATCTCGCCGAGATTCATGATGTTCATCGAGAGCCTGCGTTCGCGGCGGTCGGCTGCCTCCAGCAAGGCGCGCATCCGGTCCGCGGCCGGCTGCTGGCCTTTGAGCCATACCATGACAGCCCACGCGTCCAGAACCAAATCGCCCATCTACGACCATCCCCGATCTTTCGCAAGTTCGGCTTTGCGCTCCCGCCGCATCAGCTTCTCCACATCGAGACGGGCTAGAGAACCCTGCAACCTGTCCAAAGGCAGGGCGATTGCGGGCCGGAGATGGGAAGACCAGGCCTCCAGAGCTTGGTGGACCGCCTCTTGAAGCGTCACGCCACGGCTTGCGGCCAGGCTCTTGATGCGGCGCAGCTCCGGTTCGGGTAACCTAACGGAAAGTACTCCGACTTGCTTGCTTGCAGGCATGTCCGCATTCTAGCATGACCCTTAAGAACCGTAGCTGGGGCCGCCCGGCGATCCGCATTCTTTCCACAGCTTTTCCCAATTCCACATCCCGGACGTCACCCGGTTCGGCAACGGGAATCCGAGCTGATGCGCGAGCATACACACCTGCCCGCGATGGTGGGCTTCGTGAGCAAGCATGTAGCACAGCATTTCCGGGCCAACCGGCCAAGGCTGGGCCCAGCCGTCTCGGCGAAACTTCGTCACGCGGCCACCACCCCCGAGCGCTTCCGCAAGCATCTCTGCGCAGCGAGCGGCGCTCTCGGCCAATCCCGCGCGGGCCTGCTGGGGCGTGCAGTGCGCGCGGTTGAGCTGTGCTGGGACCTTCAGGTGGGGAGCGGTAAGCCTGACCCACTTGCAGCGGACATTGTGCATGTGTGTGAAGATTGCCGCAATGCTGCGGACGTTGCCGGGCGGTTTGGCTCGCCAGGCGGCAGGGTCAAGGTGTTCGATGAGAACCTGGTTCAGGCGCTCATTGGCGGCAAAGATCTGGACTGCGGTTCGGCCGAGTTGAGTGTGAACCTTGGGTTGACGCGCGGTCACGGCTCCTTACTCCTCGACCTATAATACCGGGCCGTCGGACATCAGCCGTTAGCTAGCCAAGTACTGCACTCCGACCACTGGCAACTGTGCCAGCGAGACCTGACGGTCCGTGATACTATATGTACATATTGTGCATATCTAAGAGCGCCCGTCCATTAAGGGGCAAAAATGCTTTTCGAGTGGGACGAGAGCAAGAGACAGGCGAACCTGGCAAAGCACCACATCGATTTTCAGGATGCCAAACGGATTTTTGACGGGCCGGTGTTCGAGAGAGTAGAGAGCCGTCACGGTGAAGACCGCATATTCGCCATCGGTCTTATGGAAGACATTGAAACCGTAGTGGTCTATGTGATGCGCGGCAAACGGCGGCGGATTATTTCAGCAAGGAGGGCACATCGCGATGAAAGGCAAGATTACACAAACCACCTCAGGAGCGCGGGCAAGGGGCAAGACTGACTTCAAACGCTTGCGCGAGATGCGCGATGCGGACATCGACGACTCCGATATTCCCAAGCTGGGTAAGTCGTTCTGGAAGGCGGCGAAGCTCACCATGCCGGAGCCAAAGGACCGGCTGACCATCCGGGTTGACCATGATGTTGTGGAATGGCTCAAGAAAAAGGGCAGCGGCTACCAGACCCGTATTAACGCCATTCTGCGCTCCTACATGAAGGCGCAATTGGATGAACGCACCGATCGCCGGACATGAGGACGTTATGTTCTAACAGGCTGAGGTCATTCCTTCACCCCAGACAAACATCCCACCCAAGCAAAACCGGCTTGGGTGGGGCACCCGGCACACGTGAGAGATAATAGACATCACACCCATGGACTGCGGCGACTGAAAGATGAGGAGGAAGTCCTAACACTGCAATCCTTTTTCACTTGGTAGACGGTCTTGCAGGCAGGACAATCCCAGCAGATTTCATTGGGGTGGTTGTATCTGAACACGACGTGTACGGGGACATTCTTGCATTCCCAGCATGATGGGCAGAACGGCGTTTCGTCTCCCTCCTGATTAAGGATGAACCGGCGGAAGGAGCGTCGTAAGTCCAACGCGCTCTATATTTTGCCTGTAACTAGTTTTAGAATCAATATTTTGCGAGAGAAACGTTGGCTAAGTCGCTGAAAACACGTAGGGCGACGGAAGGGGAGGATAGGAGAGACAGGCCGACGGATTCCAACTCGCGAGAGCGCTGATGATGGTTGTCTCACAGCTTCTCGACGGCGTCGGCGATGCAGTCGCACAGCGTGCGACGGCTACTCACCAGCGCGGAGAAGTGGCCTGCCGCAATCCAGCGCAGAGTACTTCCCGGCCAATGCTGGTGGAGGCGCTCGGTTTCGCTGCGCAGCACGTAGCCATCGCGCTTGCAGCCCGCAATGACGGCTGCGTCGGCGCGCATCGGAGCAGGGAAACTGGTGACGTCGGCTACGGTAAACAGTTGCTGGAGGCGTGATTTGGCTGCCGCGCGCTGCGTCGCTCCGCCGCCTAAGGCGCTGAAGTCCACACTCCACGACAGCAATCCGCGAGTGTAAACGCTGCTGCCGGATGCGCCGGCGGCCATCGCGGCACAGGCCAGCGGGAAGGGCGACACCGCGGCGGTGATCGCGGCCATGTGTCCGCCCATGCTGTAGCCGGCGACAGCAACCTTTGGATAATCGCTGCGCAGATGCTCCAGCAGCGCGCGCGCTTCCAGCACCATGCCGAGCACCATCAAACCGTGATCGCTCACTGTGATGAGCGATGGACCGCCGCGAGTGCGGCGCAGACCGTAGAAAGGATTCTCCATGAAGTAGAGGTCGATGCCGCGCGCGGTGAGCGGGCCGAAGACGCGCTCGCGCACCTGGTAACCCTCATCGCGCGAGGCTGCCAGGATGACGACCGCGGCCCTGTTGCCTTCGCGCGTCCAGGCGCGCACATGGGCCGTGCGCGCTTCTTCGGGGAGTAACGCCAGCGGCGACGCGAAGGCGCCGTCGCGATGCACGACGCCTCTGCGTTCGCGTGCGGAGCGCCAGGTGATGGAAATGGACGAAGGCGGATCGTGGTAGGAGACGCGGCTCGACAGCTTGGTCAGGAGCGACTCGTCTCCCCAGCCGCGCGAGAACAGCTTGGACCAGCGTGACATCACGGCGATCAACAAGTCGAGCGGGTGGGCCGCGGCGGCAGAGCCGACAATCCCGACTGAGCGATTGGCAGTCTCTTCTTGCACTGGAATGAGGAAGGATTCCTGCGTATATCCTACACAGAAAATTGGAGAGAGCTGAGCGAAAAACTACTCCGCCGCCGAAAAATCATTTGCATCCCACGTCCCTTTAGGGAGACAATGTGCGGACTTGGGACAGAGCAAAGCGGCCATTCAACTTGCGCCGCAGTGGGGAATCATGGAAGTTTCGTCGCACGACGTTCTTCTGGTAGGAGGTGGCGGCGCCGGACTGCGCGCCGCGATTGCTGCCGCCGAGGTCAATCCCAAGCTCAGCATTGCCGTAGTTTCCAAAGTCTATCCCATGCGAAGCCACACGGTTTCCGCCGAGGGCGGCGCGGCCGGAGTGGCCAAACCTGACGACAGCCTGGATGAGCACGCCTACGATACGATCTCAGGCGGCGACTGGCTCAGCGATCAAGATGCAGTCGAGGCGTTCGTCAAGGAAGCGCCGCAGGAGCTGTTGCAATTGGAGCGATGGGGTTGTCCGTGGAACCGTGAGCCTGACGGACACATCGCGGTGCGTGCCTTCGGCGGAATGAAGAAGCGGCGCACCTGGTTTGCCGCCGACAAGACCGGCTTCCACATGCTGCACACGCTGTTTCAGACCAGCCTGAAATACGAGCCCATCACTCGCTACGACGAATGGTTCGTCACTAAGTTGCTAGTGGATGACGGGCGAGTGCAAGGCGTGGTCGCGATTGAGTTGATGTCGGGGAAAATCCAGACGATCCTAGCGAAGGCAGTCATCCTGTGCACCGGCGGATGCGGGCGCGTTTTTCCGTTCACCACCAACGCTGCCATCAAGAACGGTGATGGCATGGCGCTGGCCTACCGCGCCGGAGCTCCGCTGAAGGACATGGAGTTTATCCAGTACCATCCCACCGGTCTTCCGTTCACCGGGATTCTCATCACCGAAGCCGCGCGCGCCGAAGGCGGCTACATGCTGAACAAGGATGGATACCGCTATCTGCAGGATTACAATCTTGGGACTCCGGAGCCCAAGCCGGTGTTGCGCAGCATGGAGCTTGGGCCGCGCGACCGTTTGTCGCAAGCGTTTGTGAAGGAAGAGCAGAAGGGACGCACGATCCCGACTCCATTTGGGCCGGTTGTGCACCTCGACCTGCGGCATCTGGGAGAGAAGCTGATCAACGCGCGGCTGCCGTTCGTGCGTGAACTCTGTCTGAAATATCAGAACATCGATCCTGTCACAGAGCTGATTCCGGTGCGCCCGGTGGTGCATTACATGATGGGCGGCGTCAGCACCGACATCGAAGGAGCGACGCCAATTCACGGTCTCTTCGCAGCGGGGGAAGTGGCCTGCGTCAGTATCAACGGCGCGAATCGGCTCGGCTCCAATTCTCTGCCTGAGTGCGTGGTGTTTGGCGCTCGCGCCGGAAAGGCAGCGGCTGTATTTGCATCGGCGCAGCGACCGGCAAACGCATCTGTGCTGACTCAAGCGATCGACGAACAGAGGCGATTGGAGTCGCAATTCCTGAACAAGACAGGCGGTCGGGAACGGGTCGCAACCATTCGCGGCGAGATGCAGGCGACCATGGAAAAGAGCGCGGGCATCTATCGCGAAGGGCCCCTGCTGGCGGAAGGGGCGGCCAAGTTGCGCGAACTACAGGAACGATATGCGGACATCAATCTGGATGACCGCAGCCGCACGTTTAACACTGAGTTGGAGTCGGCGCTGGAATTGGGCTACATGGGGGATGTGGCGGAATCGATGGTGCAAAGTGCACTGCAGCGCACGGAGTCGCGCGGAGCGCATCAGCGGACCGATTATCCTGCCCGCAATGACGAGCGATTTCTTGCACACTCGTTGGTGTATCGCAATCCGGACGGCTCCTCGCGGGTGGAGTACTCGCCGGTGAAGATCACGCGCTGGCCACCCGGAGAGCGCGTTTACGGCCAGCAAGCGAAAACCGCGGTTAGTCAATGATGATGGCGAACGGACCAGATAATGGCTGAGAAAATCGTTCTCGAGATCGCGCGCTACTCTCCCGAGCAGGACCACGAACCGCACTTCGAGAGCTACGAAGTACCGGTGTACAAAGAATGGGTTGTGCTCGATGCGCTGAACCACATCAAGGACACGATGGATGGAACGCTCACTTATCGCTGGTCGTGCCGGATGGGCATTTGTGGAAGCTGCGGGATGATGGTCAACGGCGAGCCCAAGCTGACCTGTGCCACGTTTCTCTCCAGCTACGCGAAAAACGGGAACAAGATTCGCGTAGAGCCGCTCCGATATTTCCCCGTCGTGCGCGACCTGGTCACTGAGCTGAGCGATTTCCTCGTCAAGCTGAAAAAAGTAAAACCGTGGTTGATGCCCAAGGATGAACCGCCACTTTCGCAGGGCGAGTTCCTGCAAACTCCGGAGCAAGTGGACCGTTATAAGCAGTTCAGCATGTGCATCAACTGCACGTTGTGCTACGCGGCGTGCCCTGTGGTGGGATTGGATCCCGTGTTCGTCGGTCCGGCGGCCATCGCGCTGGCGCAGCGCTACAACATGGATTCGCGCGACCAGGGCGCGCCAGAACGAACTGCGATATTGGCGCATCCCGATGGTGTCTGGGGGTGCACGTTTGTCGGAGAATGTACGCGCGTCTGTCCCAAACATGTGGATCCGGCAGGCGCGATCCAGCAGTACAAGATAGCGGCCGTGTTGGACTGGCTGAAGTCGTTTGTCGCGCCGAGAGGCACTTAGATAATGACTAGAGCCGGCTTGTTTCAAGGCGATATTGGTGATGAAGAAGATGTGCTCGACTATCTTTGGCATTCATGGTTTCCAAGGAATAATTGCCTGCCAGCTTATTCGCCGACGCTTGAAGTATTCATGAATGAGAGAAGTCTCTGCGATTGGGACAATTTGACATTGAAGTTCTGTATTTCTATTACCGGACAGAAAGTTATTTAAGAGAGAGAGAGAGAGAGAGAGAGGGGAAAATGGCTAGAGTCACTGGGATTGGCGGCGTATTCTTTAAAGCGAAAACCGACGATCGAGCTCTCCGCGAATGGTACAAGAAGCACCTCGGCATCAAGCTTGAGGAGTGGGGAGGCTGCGGCCTTGAGTGGACCGAGGACAAAGCAGAGGATAAGGGTGTTACGGCATGGCATGTCGCAGAGCCGAGTACGAAATGGTTCAGCCCGAGTGAATCGAGTTTCATGATTAACTATCGAATCGACAATATGGACGAAATGATCGCTCAACTAAAAAATGGCGGCATTGAGATCTTGAAGGGCCCCGAATTCCACGAGAATGGTAAATTTGCTTGGATAATGGACCCCGAAGGAAATAAAGTCGAATTGTGGGAACCAAAGATCTGGGACGAAAAAAACAAGAGGCCCTAGGTAAGAGAGCCGTCGGCACGGCGTTAATGGGACACGGCTTTCAGTCGTGCCCTGACACGAAGCGATTTGTGAGATAGGTGATAGGTTTCAGAAATGCCCACCGTGAAACAGGGAACGATTAAATCGGCGCCGAGCTATACGGAGTTTCATCCCCGATGGTATCGCCCACATGTGTCCGTGTATTGGTGGCTGGGCGAGTGGCACTACCTCAAGTTCATTCTGCGCGAGCTGAGCAGCGTCTTTGTCGCCATCTTCGTGATCGAGACCCTGTTTTTGCTGAGCGCGTTGCGCGATGGTCCCCAGGCTTATGCGCATTTCCAGGAATGGATGCGCAATCCTCTGGTCGTCGTGCTCAACATCGCAAATTTTTTCTTTATCGTCTTCCACGCAATTACGTGGTTCAACCTGGCGCCCAGCGCCATGCCGGTGCGACTGGGAGGGAAACGGCTCCCGGACATTCTGGTTGCCGCTCCCAGCTACGTGGCGTGGGCGGTCGTGTCTGCGTTCATAGCCTGGCTGGTTCTGCGTTAGGGAGATGTGAGGCAAAGCATGGCGAAACCATCGAACGAGGCTTTCTTCTGGATGCTGTTCAGCGCCGGCGGCGTGGTCGCAGCGATGCTGATACCGGTGCAACTTTTCCTGTTCGGCATCGCATTTCCGATGGGCTGGTTGCAGGCTCCGAGTTACGAGAATCTGATGTCTCTCGTCCGTCTCCCTTTGGTGAGGATTTATTTTTTCATTCTTTGCTCATTGCCGTTGTTTCACTGGGCACACCGCTTTCGATATACGCTTTACGATGGGCTCAAAGTAAAGCATCTTACCGGTCTGATCTTCGTTCTATGTTATGGCGGAGCGCTGCTGGGAACGGGGATAGCGGCGTACTTGCTGTGGACGATCTCTTAGGCTAGACGAGCGCGACTCGCGTCGATTCGGCCCTGGGAATTGACGGTGCAGTTCAGGAGGATGTGGTGGAACTCAAACTGAAGACGATTTCAAAGGATGGGATTGCCGAGGCCGTTTCGAAAGCAGAACTCTATCGTTATCTGAATGAGCCGGAGGAGTCAGAGTCGATCTGTCACGACATTCTGGCTGCCGATCCGGAGAACCAGATAGCGCTCCGGCTTCTGGGCTTGGCCATCACCGATGAGTTCACAGGCGAGTCGTCAGACCGATACGCGGAGGCAGAGGGCACGTTCCTGCGTCTCACCGATGCTTACGAACAGCATTACTGCATGGGCCTGCTGTGCGAACGCCAGGCCAAGGCCCAGATGCGAGCCGGACGTCCGCCGCACGCAGTGACAGCGTTGTTCCAGGAGGCGATGCGACGTTTCGAAGCGGCAGAAAAAATCCGCCCGCCTAAAAACGATGACGCGGTGCTGCGCTGGAACCGCTGCGCCCGTCTGCTGGAAAAATTTCCCAAGATCGAATCGCCCGAGCAAGAGGAGGCATTTGAGGACCACGATTCAGCTCCGGTCCAAGGTGCTCGCCGGGGCGCCAAGGTGGCGAGGTAGTCAGCGACATCCGACGCGCTGCTGTTATGGGCCAGACCCGCGCCCGCATTTACGAGCCGTATCGCGCACCCTCTTCGCGCCAGGCGCTGACGCTGCGCCGCTCGGATTCCTCGGCGAATCCTTCTCCCAGTTTCTGTAGCACGGAGAAGATCAGGATGCCCTTCCGCAGGTAGTCGGGAGCGTCCTCCAACACCGCTTCGAACTTCTCGGGATATTCGGAGGCCAGCACCGCCAGCCCGCCGGCGGCGAACGCCATTCCCAGCGGGCGGCGGCCCGTGACGATGAGCATGGCTCCTGCACCAATTGACCCGAACACGACTGCTTTCTTCCAGCTTTGCATGTTTCACCTCACGGTGCGCAACGCGTGCGAGCAGCGGAATAGGATAGAGCAATTCTGGCGTTCTATCGTTGTGCGCCCGAAGGCTCTACGCGGATGAGAGTAGTCGTTCCCGACAACATTTGGCAAGGGTCGCAACGCCGCAGGGCCTCGGTGCTCGCCGTGTATAGTTTTATCGAGCGCGCCCGTAGCTCGGCGACCCTCCAGAGCAATGAGTACAAGCCGGCAGTCCCTCACCGTTAAGATTTCTCCGGCACTCTAGGGCCCCAATGTTCTTGTATATGTTCTCCGGAGCGACAAAACTGGTCGCCTGTATACCGGTCATACTTCCGACTTAAGCCGCCGTCTGGCGGAGCACAACTTCGGTGTCACGAGTTCGACTCGCCTGGCGCTCCATGCCATCTTGTGCGCTTGAAACGCGCTGCTGCTGGATTGCCAGACTCAGTGAAGAAGATTGCTGGTGTCCCGACTGCTTGCTGGCCCTCAGCAGACAAAGGCTCAGTGCGGTAACAAAAGCCATTTGCTGCGTGCATTCGGAACCCTTCGGATCTTGTTCAGAGGCGATGAATCGCGTTACGATACCTCAAAAGTGGCAAGGGCCGCGACGAACCGAAAACTCTAATGAGACATGAGATTCTGGGTCTTAGCTGTGGCCTGCCGCATGTATAATTTTATCGAGCGCGCCCGTAGCTCAGCTGGATAGAGCGATTGCCTCCGGAGCAATAGGTCGGGAGTTCGAATCTCTCCGGGCGCGCCAGAGTTCCAAAACGGTTTTACTGCTGCTCCATTTTTCATTCCCACTAGCCACTGCCCTATCCTCGGACGTAAAGTAAAAGAGCGATGGAACTGCGCAAAGATCCCATCACGCGCTCGTGGGTCATCTGCGGCGACGAACCCGAGAGTGGCTCCACGCCCGACTACTTCTGTCCGTTCTGCCCGGAGTCTGGGCAGCCGTTGCAGGTGGTTGCCACGTCGCCGACGGTGAATGGCAGTCCGTGGTCGGCGCGCGCGGTGGTTCATCCACGTCCGCTGTACGGCATTGATGGCGAGCCGAGCCGCTCGGGCAATGGCCTGTACGACACCATGCAGCCGGTCGGAGCGCACGAGGTCATCGTAGAAAACGCTCGCCACGACCGACACCTGTGGAACGCCGACGATCGTGAGATCGAGGAGTATCTTGCTCTCTGCGGCCAGCGCATCCAGGACCTGAAAGGCGACGTACGTTTCAAGTACGTCAGCGTGTTCAAGAATTTCGGCAGCATGTCAGGACAGGAGTTCGACCATCCAACGTCGGAAATCGTAGCCAGCACATTTGTTCCGCGGCGCGTGCTGTACGAGTTGCGGGCGGCGCGGCAACACTATCAGGTGAAGGAGCGGTGCGTCTTCTGCGACATCCTGAAGCAGGAGCAGGACCAGAAGCTGCGGGTCGTCGAAGTGCGCGGCGACTACATTGCCTGTTGCCCGTATGCCCCGCGTGTGCCCTATGAAACCTGGATCGCGCCGCGCAGCCACGAGGCGTATTTTGAGCGCATGGCTTTGAAGTCGGGAGCCATGCGTGACCTGGCCGCGCTGTTGCGGCGCACGCTGTACCGGGTCCGCACCATCGCCGACGGCTTTCATATGGTGCTGCACACCTCGCCTAATACCATGCACCGTTCCGAAACCCTCGGGTTCTGGAAGACCATCGAGGACGACTACCACTGGCACATCGAGATACTGCCCATCCTTGGCGCTAAGGCGAAGTCGTACACGTTCAAAGAGGTGTATTACTCGCCGGTCAGCTCGGAGACAGCGGCGGCTATCCTGCGTGAGAGGCCGACAGAGCGGTAGCCGCATCAGCGTGGTCTCAGCGAGTACGGGTGATCGACAAGATCAGATCACGAGTGCCGGGCAAGAAATCGGGGCTTTGGGGATGGGCGAAAGCAGGTTCTGCCAGTTCTGATCGGAATCGATGAGAGAACACTTCACATGAGTTTGATATCTCCCGTGAATTGGGCCGAGGCGGCTCAGGCGATAGCCCAGCTTGTCGGATTTCCATTCGTGATCTATCCAGTGAATGAGCTGCGAAAGAGCCTCTACAGCACTTCACATTCCAACATCTATACACATTACACTGACACGATTCGATGGTTCTTGGAGAAGCCGTACCTATACCCGTATTTCCGAGAAAATGCGCGCCTGGAGGGCTCGGTGCCAGCTTCCGAGATGGCGCTGAGGCATGCCGAAGTGCAGTCGCTGTGCGAGTTGACGACGACGCTATTCGAGCATGCCACCCTTGAGCGGCACAATATGCCGAGCACTACGTGGCGCGACTGTTGGTTGCCGTACATTAAGGCGTCTTACGAACGAAGTGCTGAGATGTGGCTCTTCTTCGAAGCGCACCGAGACTTTTACATACCTGAATACGACAGGTTGATTGTGGGAGAGATTGCCCCCAAGATCCAACCCGCGTGGAGATTGCCTCCAAGAACAAACCCGCGTGGGAGCGAGACCTAAAGACGTAAAATCCTTCACAAGTGCCGATAAGGGCGAATGTATTTCAGCACCACGTCGGGAAGCAGTGATGCGCTTATGACCATCCGCCGCATCAAAACCTACACCGGACAAACGGGATACGTTTACCAGTACTACTTCGTCGGCAAGCGGCCGGCGCTCGATAGTGATCCCGAAGCGCCCTCCACCGAGTTTGTCTTCGACGTGACCTCTGACCGCAAGACCACCTATGCAGTAAGCGTTTTCCTGCAGCCTGGAGCGCTCGACGCTTGGGCCACCAGCCGGGGCCGTACGCTTAGCGAATCCGAACAATACGCCGGCGTGAAGCTGCGCCTGATGCAGGCTTTCGACGAAATCCCCGACATGCGGAATGACGGCCGCCGTTTGCGGCTGGAAGCCGAAGCGTTGTCCGCCCTGCTCGAATCCATCGGTGTGGAATAAGATTGCCTCGTGGCTTACCCGTTCCCGCGGCCTGCGTCCAATTCAGCAGCGAAGTGTGGGATCATAGGTGCAGGTGGGGTGAACGGTGACGATGTTTGCAGAGCCGAAGCCAGAGCGTAAGCAATGGAATGGTTCTCTGCTCGCATCGTTTGCACTTCACTGCGCCGTCTTGCTGTTTGTGCTGCATCGCGCAGCACCCCTCTTCGTCGTGCCGTCTGACGTGGACTTGGGAATACCGGGTTCGTCAGGCTCCGTCTCCATCGTTTATCTGGCGCCTGTCGGACGTGAACAGGCGAAATCTTCCACCGAAGAGCCGAGGCCTTTGTTGCGTCCTTCGCTGGTTACCAAGCCGAAGCCGGCCAGGGCCCAAACGAAAACCTCGCCAACCGATCAACCGACCCAGCAGAATGCACCCGAGCAGGCGACACGCGGTGGTTCTCCCTGGGGGCGAGTGCCGGGTTCTCCGTTCACCGGCGATGAAGTTGTGCCTGCACTGCCTGAAGTTTTCCCCGATCCGCCGGTGTCGCGCTCCGACTTGCCGGCTGGCGTCGAAGGAGACGTCATCGTCGAGGTCACAATCGACGCTCAGGGCAATGTTGTCGAAACCAAACTGCTTCAGGGCATCGGCTACGGCATCGAGCAGAAGGTCCTGACGGTCTTGCAACGATGGCACTTCCGCACCGCCATGCGCGATGGGGTGACCATCGCCTCGCAGCACGTCGTGCATTTCCACTATCCAGCCTAGAACAAGAAGTAGATCACACGGCCCTGTGCGCTATGTCCTTGCAAATTGTTGTGCACTAAGCCAATGTGACGCAGGTCACATGCCCGCGTGACGAATACACTGCGCCCATTTGGCCCCGCCGTTATACTAAACATCAGCGGAAGTGGCGAGAGTTCAAGCCGTGTTTTTTGTGGGGTTTATGCCTCTAATCTGGCTTCGAGTTGCGGTGGTTTTTTACGGCGTGGGGCTGCTCTATTCGCTTCTGTTGCTCAGCAAGCAAGGCAATGTTCTGGGGAAGATCGTCGAACCGGCCGTCGGACTTGGCCTCATCTTCCATTTCGTTTCGCTGGTCGAGTCCACCGTGCTCATCGGGCATCTGTCGTGGGCCTCCATCCACTACTCCGAATCGATGCTCGCCTTTCTGGCGATGGTCGTGTTTTTCATTTTCTTTGTCGCCTATCGCACGGTGTCGCCAGGGGTCGTCATCTTCCCAATTGTTTTCGTGCTGACGTTTGCCTCCGCCGTTGGGCAGAAGCCAATCGCGCTGAGTTCGCCTCTACTGCGCAGCGGATGGATTTTCGTCCACGTTGTCCTCATCTTCACCGGCTACGCCGGACTATTCCTGAGCTTTGGCGCGAGCCTGCTTTATCTGGTGCAGGAGCGGGCGTTGAAGTCAAAACGCTCGAATTCGCTGCTCGGCTGGCTGCCTCCGTTGCAGACGATTGATGAAATCGGCTATCGCTCGCTGCTTTTCGGATTCCCATTCATGACGCTGGGCCTAGTGGCGGGTTCTGTGCTGGCCATTGATAAGTACGGGCCGCTGTTCTTCTACGATCCGAAAATCCTGCTCTCGTTCATCATGTGGGCGGTGTACATGCTCTTGCTGTACACGCGGTGGAGTTCGGGATGGCGCGGCCGCCGCGCGGCGTTTCTGGCAACCTGTGCCTTCGTCGTGGCCCTGGGCGCGTGGGCCGCTAATTACTTTAGCCGCTTCCACAGGTTTGTCGCCTCATGAACTTTATCGTCATCGGCGTGAACCACCAGACTGCACCGGTCGAAGTGCGCGAGCGGTTTGCCATTCCTGAAGCCCGGCTGCCGGAGGCGACCAAGTGCCTGGCGACGTATCCCGGCATTGAAGAAGGGATGATTGTCTCGACCTGCAACCGGGTGGAGTTGCTGGCGCGTACGGTGAACGGCAATGCCGACATGCGCGGCTTCATGCACCAGTTCTACGGTTTCGATCCTGAGCCTTTCCGCAAGTATCTCTACGAGCATCGCGAGCGCGATGCCGTCCGGCACGTCTTCCGCGTCGCTTCCAGTCTGGACTCGATGGTCGTCGGCGAACCGCAGATTCTGGGACAGGTGAAGGAAGCTTATGCGACGGCACGCGCTGTCGGAGCGGTTAATTCGCAACTCGACGCGCTGCTGACGCGCGCTTTCGCCGTCGCAAAACGTGTGCGCAACGAGACGGCCATCGCGACCTCCGCTGTGTCGATCGCATCCGTCGCGGTCGATCTGGCGAAAAAGATCTTCGGCAACCTACAGGGCAAGAGCGTTTACCTGGTCGGGGCGGGCAAGATGTGCGAACTCTCAGCACGCCATCTGGTTGCACATGGAGCCACGCAGATCTACGTTGCCAATCGGACATACGAGCGCGCCGTCGCGCTGGCCAAGAGGTTCAATGGCCAGGCGGTTCCGTTCGAGCAGCTCTACGACACGGTTTCGAACGCCGACATTGTTATCAGCTCCACTGGCGCGCCGCACGCCATCTTCAAGAAGGAGCACGGCGAGAAGTTCCTGAGCCGCCGCAAGAACCGTCCGATGTTCTTCATCGATATCGCGGTCCCGCGTGACATCGATCCGGAGATGAACAAACTGGACGGCATCTTCGTTTACGACATCGACGACTTGCAGCAGGTGGTTTCGTCACACATCGCCGACCGCAGGACCGAGGCTGATCGTGCTGAAGCCATCGTGCAGCTCGAAGTGGATAAGTTCCAATCGCGCTTGCAGACGCTTGATGTGGTGCCGACCATAGTCTCGTTGCAGGAGCACCTCGAAACCGTTCGCCAGGCTGAGATTGATCGCGTTCGCGGACGACTGGGCACGATGACGCCCGAGCAGGAGTTGGCAGTCGAAGCGCTGACCCGCGGCATCATCAACAAAATCATGCACACTCCTATTACCACGCTTAAGACCGCGGCTCGCGAATCGACCGAGACGACGACGGTAGTTGATCTCGTCCGCAAGCTCTTCGGATTGCGTGACGCCAGCAAGGCCGCGCAGGATAAGGCAACCAGTGGAAAACCGGGAGCGCAGAACTGATGGCGCTGCTCAGGATCGGATCGCGCGGATCGCAACTGGCGCTTTGGCAAGCCAACCACATCTCGACGCTGCTGCGCGAACGCGGCCATGAAGTCGAGATCGAAATCATCAAGACCACCGGAGACAAGATCACCGACGTCGCTCTCGCCAAGGTCGGTACCAAGGGCATGTTCACCAAAGAGATCGAAGAGGCCCTGGCCGACGGCCGGGTAGATCTCGCGGTGCACAGCCTGAAGGATTTGCCCACGGAACTGCCACCGGGATTTGAGCTGGTCGCGGTCACCACCCGCGTTAATCCGCGCGACGTGTTTCTCTCGGTCAAGTACGAAAGCGTCAATGCGCTGCCGCAAGGCGCGCGTGTAGGTACCAGCAGCCTGCGGCGGCAGGCGCAGTTGAAGACTGTTCGGCGCGATCTGGCGATTCATTCGCTGCGGGGAAATGTTGATACTCGCGTGCGCAAGTTGGAGGAAGGCGAGTACGACGCCATCATCCTGGCGGCTGCTGGCTTGACACGTCTTGGCAAGACCCAGTGGGTGAGGGAAGTGCTCTCGGAGAGTTTCATGTGTCCTGCGGCCGGACAGGGCGCGCTCGGCATCGAGATCCGCAAAGGTGACGTTGCGATGCGTGAGCACCTCACTTTCCTGAACGACTCGGCGGCACGCGCCGCGACGACCTGCGAGCGCGCGCTGTTGAACAAGCTTGGCGGCGGATGCCAGGTTCCCATCGGAGCGTTTGCCGAGATGGACGGCGGCGCGCTGCGCTTGACTGCGATTGTGGCCCGGCCGGATGGATCGGAAGTGCTGCGCGAACAGCAGAGCGGCAGCGATCCGGTGGCTCTGGGAGAAAGTGTTGGTGATGCCTTGTTGCGGCAGGGCGCAACTAGGATTCTCGAGGACGTTTATAGAGCTGCGGTGGCATTGCCGCCGCAGCCGTAAGAAAGTCGTCAGCTACTGCCGTCAGTTGTCATATTGGGCGGAGTCGAACCGCCTCGAGCACACCACCTATGAAGAACGAAGCTCCACTCGCTGGTTGTCGGGTTTTGGTTTCGCGCGCGAAGAGGCAGGCAGGTGTGCTGTCTTCGGCGCTGCGCGAGCTAGGCTGTCAGGTCATCGAGGTCCCTTTCATCGAGATTCGCAAGCCGCGCTCCTACCAGCCGCTGGATACAGCATTGCGAAACCTTGCAACTTACGACTGGCTCATTCTCACCAGCGTCAACGGAGTCGACGCGCTCTTCGAGCGCATGGCTAGAAAGCGCCTGGATGCATCCGAGCTCGCGCGCTTCAAAATTGCGGCGATTGGGCCTGCCACCAAGATGGCCATCGAGCAACGCGGCCTGCAGGTGACGGTCACACCGAAGAAGTATGTGGCGGAATCGGTTGTTGCTGCACTGCATCGGCGAGTGAAAGGCAAGCGCGTGCTACTGGTGCGTGCAAAGGTCGCTCGCGATGTTATTCCGCGCGAACTGCGCAACGCGGGCGCTCAGGTTGACGTCGTGGAAGCCTACGAAACCGTGGCGCCGAAGTCATCTCAGAAGCGCCTGCGCACCGCTCTCGCCGGCGCGAATAAGCCGCACTCCATTACCTTCACAAGTTCCTCGACGGTGCGAAATTTTGTGCACCTCCTCGGCTTGCGAAGCGCGCGGGCTCTGCTCAGAAGGTCCACGCCTCATCATGGTGTGCATACCGCATCCATTGGACCGGTGACGTCGGCCACTCTGCGCGAGTTCGGGTTGCCCGTGGACCTCGAAGCTAAGGAGTACACGATTTCGGGGCTGGTGGCAGCGATTGTGGCGAAACGCGACCGCATTCGCAGCGCGCCGTCAGCAGCGACAGATCGCAAACAGCTATAAACTGCACAAAATAATGGGCACTGGGTCTCGGTAAGTGAGACAATAGAGACATGACTTACTACCGAGTTGAATTTCTGACCGAGAGTGCCACTCCTCGCCAGCCTAAGCGTTTTCGCACCGAAGAGAAGGCGAAACAACACGCCAAGAGAGTGCTCGGCATCACTGACGAAAGCGGACTGGCATCCAAGGCCACTATTCTTCCTGTGAACAGAAACAGGATGCCTCTCTAATGACCTGTCCCTCATGTCAGGGTGAACTTTCGAAAGTGTGGCAACCGCAACGGGCTTCCCATCCACAGACCCTTCCGCATGTGCGGTGGGGCTGTGGAATTTGCGGTGGCACTTTCACCAAAGACCAGTTGCGGCCGCCGAAACGGCAAGTGAAGACCGAGCCGGTGGCGCCTGTTCTTCTCTGAGCAATTGAAGCGCAGATCAGCCGTTGGGATCACAAGGCACAATCTTGCTCCATGACGCGGAAGTGTCATTGACCCCACTTTTGCCAACATGTTATAAAGACTCGCCTTGAGTACAGTGCCTGTAGTGTGCCTTTAGGTGCACACAAACGGGTGCAAGTGTTCCCGACGCGGCCAAGCCTCAACACTTCCGTCTTGAAGTGGAAGCGCGTTTCCGGGATTCCAGCAGGTCCACGCATGGTTTCGAACTCGCGGTCTGCGCAGACGCAAGCTAGAGCCCTGTACGCGCCTGACCTGCTGGGGGTCATGTCTTATGGAAACGCTGTCGGCGAAGATTCGCATGAGAGCGGGAAATATCAACGTCATATTCATGGGCGCTTCTCAGATCAAAGGGGTGCGGCCCATCGGAGGAATCATATGCACACCTGGCTCGCCACCCTGCGGCGGCTATCATCAATAAAAAGCCCAGCCAAGCTGGTTACCGCCGCGCTGACACTCTTCATGCTGAATGCTGCCACCGCCTTTGCTCAGCCCAGCGAGGCTGCCGGCGAAGCTAACCTGCGTCTGCCTGACCTTACGTCGGTCAATTTTCTGGGCCTTAATGGCCACAACATCCTGGCGATAGGGCTGCTCTTCTGCGCTTTCGGATTGCTGTTCGGGCTGGCGATTTGCCTGCAGCTTAAGAACCTGCCCGTCCATCGGTCGATGGGCGAGATTTCGGACCTGATCTACGAAACCTGTAAGACCTACCTGGTGACGCAAGGCAAGTTTCTTATGCTCTTGTGGGCCTTTATCGCGATTGTCATCGTCGCCTATTTCGGATGGCTGGCTCCTGTGCCGGGTAAGCCGGTAGCGGTCACACTGCCGGTCATTCTTCTGTTCAGCATCGTGGGTATTTGCGGCAGTTACGGTGTGGCGTGGTTCGGCATCCGCGTGAACACGTTTGCCAACTCGCGCACCGCATTTGCCGGCCTGCGCGGCAAGCCCTATCCCATTTACGCCATCCCGCTGAAGGCCGGCATGAGCATCGGCATGATGCTGATCAGCGTCGAGCTGTTGATCATGCTCTGCATTCTGTTGTTCATTCCGGCTGACTACGCCGGCCAGTGCTTCATCGGCTTTGCCATCGGCGAGTCGTTGGGCGCGGCCGCGCTGCGTATCGCCGGCGGCATCTTCACCAAGATTGCCGACATTGGCGCTGACTTGATGAAGATCGTCTTCAAGATCAAGGAAGACGATGCTCGCAACCCGGGCGTCATTGCCGACTGCACCGGCGACAATGCAGGCGACTCGGTTGGTCCCAGCGCCGACGGCTTCGAAACCTACGGCGTGACCGGTGTGGCTCTGATCACCTTCATCCTACTTGGTGTGAAAGATCCAACCGTCCAGGTGCAACTGCTGGTGTGGATCTTCATCATGCGCATCATGATGCTGGTCTCCAGCACGGCGGCCTACTTCCTGAACGAAGCCGTGGCCAAGGCGCGTTACGGCAACGCCGACAAGATGAACTTCGAGGCGCCATTGACCTCGCTGGTATGGCTGACTTCGATCATCTCCATCGTTCTGACTTACATCGTGTCATATCTCATCGTTCCGGTGCTGGGCGGCGATTCAACCCAGTGGTGGAAGCTGGGAACGATCATCTCGTGCGGAACGTTGGCGGGCGCCGTCATTCCTGAGTTGGTCAAGGTCTTCACCTCCGTCGATGCGCGCCACGTGAGAGAAGTGGTGACCTCGGCGGACGAGGGCGGAGCGTCGCTCGGCATCCTGTCGGGCTTCGTGGCGGGAAACTTCTCCTGCTATTACCTGGGCTTCACCATGGTGGCGTTGATGTCCATCGGCTACTACGTAAGCACCTTTGGCCTAGGCACACTCATGCTGGCGCCCGCGGTGTTTGCGTTCGGCCTGGTGGCGTTTGGCTTCCTCGGCATGGGACCGGTAACCATCGCCGTGGATTCCTACGGTCCGGTTACCGACAACGCGCAGTCAGTTTACGAGCTATCGCTGATTGAGCAGATCCCGAACATTCAAGGTGAGCTCAAGAAGGACTACAACATCGACGTGAACTTCGAGCGTGCCAAGCACCTGCTGGAGGAGAACGACGGCGCGGGCAACACCTTCAAGGCAACGGCCAAGCCGGTTCTCATCGGCACGGCCGTGGTTGGCGCTACGACGATGATCTTCTCCATCATCATGGCGCTTACCGGCGGCCTGACCCACGGACAGGAGAACCTGTCGCTGCTGCACGCGCCGTTTGTCCTCGGCCTGATCAGCGGCGGCGCCATCATCTACTGGTTCACCGGCGCTTCCACTCAGGCCGTGACCACGGGCGCTTATCGCGCGGTGGAGTTCATCAAGGCCAATATCAAGCTGGAAGGTGTGGAGAAGGCCTCGGTGAGCGACAGCAAGAAGGTGGTCGAGATCTGCACCAAGTACGCGCAGAAGGGCATGTTCAACATCTTCATCGCGGTGTTCTTTGTGACGCTGGCTTTCGCCTTCGTGGAGCCGTTTTTCTTTATCGGCTACCTGATCTCGATCGCGACGTTCGGCTTGTACCAGGCGATGTTCATGGCCAATGCTGGCGCCGCTTGGGACAATGCCAAGAAAATCGTCGAGGTCGAGTTGAAACAAAAGGGTACCGCGCTGCACGATGCCATGGTGATTGGCGATACAGTGGGCGATCCGTTCAAGGACACGTCATCGGTGGCCATGAACCCGATCATCAAGTTCACCACGCTGTTCGGGTTGCTCGCGGTCGAGTTGGCGGTGCAGTTGACGAATACGCAAGGAGTGGGCTTCAGCCACATTCTGGCGGTCGTTTTCTTCGCAGTGTCGTTCTCCTTCGTGTACAGGTCGTTCTACGGAATGCGGATCGTCAAGGCCGCAGCCTAGACTCACGCATAGACAGAAAAAAACGCCATCCCACAATGTGGGATGGCGTTTTTGTTTCTAGCGCAAGCTGATACAGGCTACTCGCCGCGCCTGCTGTGATGCTTCTTCGGCGGCTTGTGGTGCTTCGGCGGTGGCGGTGGCGGCGGCGGTGGCGGCGGCGGTGG
>Ga0181532_10000341_pt1 | contig 49238 bp, 47 predicted proteins | sample PEATcosm2014_Bin_33_FD_119768 | JGI IMG/M metagenome (GOLD analysis project Ga0181532, IMG submission 119768) | Peatland microbial communities from MTU Mesocosm Facility, Houghton, MI, USA - PEATcosm2014_Bin11_30_metaG | ecosystem: Environmental > Terrestrial > Soil > Wetlands > Peat | place... | reverse complement strand
TCCGCCGCCCGAACGCATCGTGGACGTTGGCGGTCAAGAATTCGCCGCCGAGCGTTGCATGGAGCGCGTCGAGCGTCCCATCTCCACCGTCAGCGACGGGCATTTCGACGACATCGGCACCACCAGCAACAAACCCCGAGGCGAGTGCGGCCGCGGCACGTTTCGCCGACAACACACCTTTCAGGCTCGCCGGTGCTACGAGCACTCTCACCGGAAGTTCGCGTCGTCCATCGAATGACTCAGGTTCGAGACCCGCGTCGTCGTTGCATTGCGCAATTGTGCATGCTCTTCGGCCCCGGGACGAGTGAAGAAGCAAAGATACGACGTTCGCCTAACTCGCCTTATCGGCCGGCTGGTCGCTCTCTCGATCGTCGCTGTGGGGCGCTCCGGGGTCGTCTTCGGTTGTGTCCCACCAATTTCCCGGATCCCGTGGGCCGATGGTCGTGCTGAGAGCACGGTAGAGCAGATCCCACACTCCGAGATCGCGTCGGGGGAACCCCTCGACGGTGCCGCTGCGATGCGTACCGCTCCAGGGGTTGTAGGGGGGAGGGTCGTAGAGGCTGATCTCGTAGTTGCCGAGTTCGCGTGAGCCTGAGTGGTCATTGCGCATGATGGCCTGCGCAATGTCGGTTCGACGATGGCGCTGGCGCTCATCGTTCGGGTCCGCGTCGTCTGGCCAGCGCTCGATCCGCACGATGATCATCTCGGTGCTTCCACAAACCCTCGCAGTTTTCAAATCCCAGGATAGAACGGCCTCATCGACCGACCGGCCCGTTTGTGTGAACGCTTTGTTATTTCGACGCGCAGCTTGCAGCTCGGCTTCGAACCGAGAGTCTTCGGCGGGATGGTCTCCTTCGCCCCTTCTCTTGAGGTGGATGTCACCCCGAACCCGTTTTGGAGTAGTACTTGAGCAAGAGGTCGTCGATACGATCAGACCGTGGCCAAGCGGTGGTTTTCGAGAAGAGCGCTCTGTCTCCACCTCGCACTTTTGATCTGGGTTCCTGGTTGCGCCGTTGCCGCTTGGTGGCAGGTCACCGTGGCGCTCGCTGGTGATCGGTTGGCTGACTTGTACTCGGTGGAATGGCCCGTATTTGGCGTCTTCGGCGTCGTGTTCTGGTGGCACGTGATCCACGACGACCCCGACTCGACCGGATCGCGCGGGCTCGAGCGGGCTCGCCGTCTTTCACAAGAAGGAGACGGTACGCACACAGAGGAAATGCCGGCGAGCGTGCGGCGCAGAGAAGATGAGGACGAAGAATTGCGTGCATACAACGACTACCTCGCCGACCTCGCGAGATCCGACGATCCCAAGTCTTGGAAAAAGCCGTGAACGGGGCGCTTCTTCGCTACCGGATCATGGCGTATCTCGTCGGAATTGGCTTGCTCGTGCTTACCTTGGTCGGTGTTCCTCTGCAGTACGCGGCGAATCGTCCAGAAGTCGTGACCGTCGTCGGTCCGATCCACGGCTTCCTCTACATCGTGTATCTGCTCGCGGCCTTTGACCTCGCGCGCCGAGCCCGGTTCAGTCTCTTGCAAATGCTCGCGATGTTCTGCGCGGGATTCTTGCCCTTCCTCGCGTTCTTCGTCGAACACCACGTCGCGCGCCGAGTCGAGAACGACTACCTTTCGCAGAGCATGTAGCGCGACAGCTGAGCTCTCCAGCACCTAAGTTGCGCTCAAGTTCCGATCACCCAACGCCCGTGAGCACGGTCGGATCAATCGCGCGCTGCTAGTCCTCGTTCGGCGCGAGCGCAACCGCCGTGACGTCGAGACTGACGCCGCCGGGAACGAGTTCTAAGTGAGCGACGCTCCCCGCGTCACAGAGGTCGCTCTTTGCGGCATCGATGAGCGCGACGACCTCCCTTGGCCCAGTGACAGCAACACGCGCAACGGGCGCGTTCATCGAGCGCTTGGCGACGGTTTTCGCTCGTCGGATCTCACTTAAGACCGCGCTGACGTGTCCGAGCATTTCGGAAGGGGCCTTTTCGTAATGGAGTGGCCGCAGCTCATTGGCATCTGGCCAGGGTGCGCGATGAACGGAGCCTTCGTGCCACCACGACCAGGCCTCTTCGGTCACGTAGGGAAGGTGCGGGGCAAAGAGGCGGAGGATGACGTCGAGGCTTAAACCAAGGGTGAAGCGAGCCGAGGCAGCACCGGCTCCACCGTTGTAGGCGCGCGTCTTTACGAGCTCGATGTAGTCATCACAAAAGGTCCAAAAGAACTGCTCGGTGACCTCGAGCGCCCGCGCGTGTTCGTAGTTCGAGAGCGCCTCGGATGCGCGGAGAACGACGCCCTCCAATGAAGCGATGCAAGCAGCGTCTAGGGCCCACAGGGATTCCTCTGTCGGCGCTGCGCGCTCGTCAGTCTCCTCGCCGAGTCTGGACAAGACGAATTTCGACGCGTTGAGCAGCTTGATCGCGAGGCGTCGGCCGATGCGCATCTGCTGTTCGTCGTAGATCGTGTCAACACCAAGACGAGCCGATGCCGCCCAATAGCGAACGGCGTCGGTCCCATGGGACCTAAGGAGTTCAGTCGGCACTATGGCGTTGCCCTTGGACTTCGACATCTTCTTGCGATCGGGATCGAGGATCCATCCAGAGATCGCGACGTTGCTCCACGGAAGGCAGTGCTCAGAAAGACGCGAACGCACGATCGTCGTGAACAACCACGTCCGGATGATCTCGTGCGCCTGAGGCCGAAGGTCCATCGGAAACACACGGGCATAAAGGTCAGGATCGTCCTCCCAAGCACCGACGATCTGTGGCGTCAGCGACGACGTTGCCCAGGTGTCCATGACATCGGGGTCGCCCACGAAACCTCCAGGGACACCGCGCTGATCAGGAGAAAAGCCGTCTGGCGCGTCGACGGAAGGATCGACCGGCAATCGGTCCTCCCTCGCCACCAAGGGATTGGCGTCGTTGACATGGCCGTCTTCCCCGACGGGGTACCAAACAGGGAAGGGCACGCCGAAGAATCGCTGGCGCGAGATGTTCCAATCGCCCATCAGCCCCTCGACCCAGGACTCATAACGCGAACGCATGTGGCTAGGGTGCCAGGCGAGTTTCTGTCCTGCTTCCAAGAGCTCGTCGCGCATGTCCATCGTGCGCACGTACCACTGACGCGACGAGACGATCTCCAAGGGACGTTCACCGCGCTCGTAGAACTTGACGGGGTGCGTGATGGGTCGCGCGTCTCCAAGAAGATCACCCGATGCGCGCAACATCTCAACGATCTTTCGCTGTGCGGCCCGCACCGTAAGCCCAGTTAGCTCCGCGTAATTCGAAAGTGCGCGCGCGACGTCTTCGGACTCCCAGTCCTCTTGCCCAAAAGGTGCCGGTTCTAACCGTCCGTCTCGGCCAACAATGGTGCGCGTCTTGAGCGAGAGATCACGCCACCACGTGACATCGGTGAGATCCCCGAAGGTGCAGACCATGGCGATTCCTGTGCCCTTTTCAGGATCGGCGAGGACGTGCGCGCAGATGGGGACGTGCACGCCGAACAACGGCGTCACTGCAAAGGTGTTGAACAGCTTCTGGTAGCGCACATCGTCGGGGTGTGCCACGAGCGCCACGCAGGATGCCAAGAGCTCAGGGCGCGTCGTCTCGATCTCGATGGGTTGATCGCGATTGTCCTTAGAACCAAAGCGAATGCGGTAATACGCGCCAGGCACTTCGCGGTCTTCGAGCTCGGCCTGGGCAACAGCCGACTGGAAATCGACGTCCCAAAGTGTCGGTGCCTCGTGCCGGTAAGTCTGATCATTGGCCAACATGCGCAAGAATGAGCGCTGCGAGATCAGTCGCGAGCGCTCACCGATCGTTGTGTAGTTAAGGGTCCAGTCGACCGAAAGCCCAAGTTGGCGGAACGATGTCTCGAAGGCCGCTTCGTCTTGTTGTGTGAGTCCGTGGCATAGCGCGACGAAATTCTGACGCGAGATGGGGATCGGATCCTTTGGCGGCTTCGTAGGCGGCGCGAAATTTGGGTCGTACCGAACGCTTGGATCACAACGCACTCCGAAGTTGTTCTGGACGCGCCGTTCAGTCGGCAGACCGTTGTCGTCCCAACCCATGGGATAGAAGACCTCACGTCCCGACATGCGCATGAACCGGGCGATGATGTCCGTTTGGGTGTAGGAAAACACGTGTCCGACGTGCAGCAAGCCGGAGACGGTCGGGGGTGGGGTGTCGATCGAGAAGATCTCGGAGCGCACCTTTGACCGGTCGAATCGGTACGTCTCGTTCTCTTGCCAGTACGCGCACCAGCGTTCTTCGATGCCGTCGAGGCTCGGTCGATCAGGCACCCGAAGCACCAATGGCTCCGCAACATATCTGCTCAGCGTGGTCTTCTCGACGTCAGGCATACGCCTAGTACGGTAACAGTGTGCTCCGGCTGCACGACACAGCGACAGGTCGCGTCGCTGAACTCGTCCCGCGGGATCCAAACGAAATCGGCCTTTACGTCTGTGGGCCCACGGTCTACGGACCTCCGCACGTCGGTCATGGACGATTCGCCCTCGTCTATGACGTGTTGCGTCGCTACCTCGAATACCGCGGCTTTGACGTGACGTATGTCTCGAACATCACCGACATCGACGACAAGATCATCGACCGCGCGAACCGGGAAGGACGGGCCTGGGACGAAGTCGCGGCCGAGAGCGAGGAGCAGTGGTGGCAGGCCATGGACGCGATGGGCGTCTCTCGACCGACCCTCGCCCCCCATGCCACCGATTACCTGAACGAGATGGTCGATCTCATTGCAGAACTTCTGGCAAATGGGGCGGCATATGAGACAAGCGACGGCGTCTACCTCGCGGTCGAAGCGATTTCGGATTACGGGATGCTCAAGCACCAGAACCTCGCGTCCTTGCTCGCTGGGGCGCGCGTGGAAGTCAAAGAGGAGAAGCGCTTTCCCGGGGACTTCGCGCTTTGGAAAAAGGCCAAGCCGGCAGAGCCGAGCTGGGACTCGCCCTTTGGCAAGGGGCGACCGGGCTGGCACACTGAGTGCGTCGCGATGTCTTTGTCATTGCTCGGGGAGGGCTTCGACCTCCACGGCGGGGGAGTGGACCTCATCTTCCCGCATCACGAGAACGAGAGGGCCCAAGCGGTCGCGCTCGGCAAAACCTTCGCGCACCACTGGATACACAACGGCCTCGTGACCCAGTCGGGGGAGAAGATGTCGAAGTCCCTTGGGAACTTCACAACCCTCGAGGAAATGCTCGCAACGACTGATGCCCGTGCGTATCGGCTCCTTGTTTTGCGCGCGCACTACCGCTCGCCCTTGGAGGTCACTGCAGAAACCCTCGAGGACGCGACATCCGCGCTCTCTCGAATCGACGCGTTGGCACGGCGTGTCGCGCACTCCCCAATCGAATTGGAAAGCGCACGCGAAGCACCCACGATTCAACGATTTGTCGACGCGATGGATAACGATTTCGATACCCCAGGCGCGCTCGCCCAGCTTTTCGAAGGGATTCGTCGTGCGAATTCCTTGTTGGACACCGGTGACCTGGGCCGTGGTGCTGAGAGTGCTCGATGCGTCCTTGAGCTTCTCGGTGCGCTCGGTCTTTTCTCGACCGACGACACCGCTCCCGATGCTTGTGCGAGCGAGCTTGCGCTCAAGCGGGACAAAGCAAGAGCGTCGGGGGATTTCGGACTCGCCGATGCGCTACGAGCCGAGCTCGAATCCCTCGGTTACGCGGTCGAAGACACCGCCTCGGGGACGCGTCTTCGTCGCAAGTGAGCACGCCCAGCGGGCCTTTTCGTCGTCGATAAAGACCCGAAGCGCGCAGTTTCGTCAATCACGTTCCACTCGAGTGCGCGGGTGATCGATGAGACCCAGCAGCTGGGTTCTCGCTGGATGCAAGCCCACCGTCGCCGTATCGGAGCAATGCTGTCGTATGAGGGAAAGTTTGCCTTCGCGTCCCGAGAGGGGGTGACGCTGATCTTTGGGACTGGTACCCTGCCAGTCGGAGAGGCGGGCCCTCGAGGCACGCTTGTCGCAAGAACGTTCGTTAGGGCCCCTCGTGGGCAAGCGCCTCGTCCTTGCGACCGGCGATTGAGCCATGGGTCGGTCCCTCCTGTAATTGCACAAGCGAAAGAAGGGGGTTCGCCAAGGTGGCGACCGGAACTGTGAAGTGGTTTAACGCGGAGAAGGGCTACGGCTTCATCTCACAAACTGGTGGAGCGGACGTATTCGTTCACCATTCTGCGATTCAGATGAATGGCTACCGTACGCTCGAAGAGGGCCAAGAAGTCGAATTCGAGGTCCAAGAAGGCCAAAAGGGCCTCCAGGCGGCGAACGTTCGGCCAGCGTGAAGCCAACCTGGTGCTCTTTTTGAGCCCAGGGGTCAATCTGCACAACTGACGCGACACGTTGGTCGGAGAAGTCCTTCAGATCCCGACGCGACGGTGCTCCGCTTCACCGAATCACTTTGTAGGTGTTCGGCCCGACGTCTTTGCCATTCGAGGCGAGACGACGCCCTCATCACGCGCAGCGCGGTGAGAGGAATACTCGCGCGCCCAATCGTTGGCGTGGTCCTTAACGTCGACCCTCGTGGCCTTCTCGGCCAAGTGAGCCCGCGCCCGGAAGAGCCGCGCCTGAGCGCCGCCTTCGCGTTGGGCTAGGTGCGTGCTGAATGCCGTGGCGCCATGGAGCGTTCGAGGAGCACGCCGAGGCGTTCGTGGAGCGCGTCCAAGGAGAAGTGCTCTTGAGCGATCGTTGCGTTTCTTGATGCGAGGGACTCATCGAAGGACTCCACGTACGTGGCGAGGCTTCGTGGATCATCCGCACGATGCCAGGAGAATCCAAGCGAGCGCAGCTCTTTGGCAACGGGGTAGTCCCCGATGGACAACGGGCGACGGAAAACGGCTGATTCGATCGCCGGATTGCCGAATCCTTCCCAATGTGACGGCAACACGACAAGATCGCACGCGCCATAGGCGTCTTCGATGGTGTGCCCGAGGTCCTCGACGCTTTGATGGACTACGCGCGTGCGAGCGTGCTCGAAAACCGTGTGCAACGTTTCCTCGTATCCGTCCTCGACGTCCCCGGTGAGCCAGTACATCGCACCGATGGATTGTGCAAGATCGAGACCGACGGGGACGGCCTTTCGCGCGATGGCGCGAGTTGGTTGCAAAACGAGGATCTCGTCGTCGGCCATGCCGAGTGCCGCGCGAAGAGCTGATCGGTCGCCAAGACAAGGGTGAGTCTCGAAGGCGTTGTAACACACATGAGCGGCGATTCCCTCGCTATTGAGAAGATGCCTCGCGTACCTACTCACGCAGACGTGCAGCCACGCATCGTCTGTTGGCGGCGGCCCGAAGTGCGCGAAGTTCGGTCGTTCGATCGCAAGGTCGTGGTGGTGGAGAATCGCCGGTCGGCTCACAAGCGCATCGGCGACCTGGGCGAACGCAAGGGGGTTCAAAGGAAGCGAGCAGAGATTCTCGACGACGACGAGGTCGGCACCGTCGAAAGCCTCACGAATCGCGCGCCGTGATGGCGCATGCACATGGTCTTGTGCGAGACCCTCTACGGTCTCGTCGCACACGCCTTCTCCGGCGACGGTCTTTACCTCACAACCAAGGCCGCGCAATGCAGCGATCCACTTCGCTGCCTCGACGGCGACACCGTCTCGGCCCCCGAGTCGGTACGAACAGACCACGACGTCTTTCGGTAGCACCACGCTTGAACGTAGTGCGTCCGTGGTGTCGCGCCTGCTTGCGAGTGGACCCCATCTCGCCTAGAACAAGGCGGTGCCCAAGCGTGCTCTCATTACGGGAATTACCGGTCAAGACGGCTCGTACCTCGCGGAATTGCTCCTCGAAAAGGGCTATGAAGTCGCTGGCATGGTTCGCCGCTCGAGCACGGTGAATTTCGAGCGCATCGCGCACATCCAAGACAAGCTCAGCTTGTTGCCCGGAGACTTGCTCGACGAGATGTCGATCGTCCAGGTCATTTCGGCTTTCGGACCGACCGAGGTCTATAACCTCGCCGCGCAATCCTTTGTGCAGACGTCCTTCAGCCAGCCCGTATTCACAGGAGAGGCCACCGGACTGGGGGTGACGCGCGTGCTTGACGCCATAAGGAACGTCGATCCTTCGATCCGCTATTACCAGGCGAGTTCTTCGGAGATGTTCGGCAAGGTCCACGAGACGCCCCAGAACGAGCTCACCCCGTTCCACCCACGTAGCCCCTATGGAGTGGCAAAGGTCTACGGACACTGGATCACCGTGAACTACCGAGAAAGCTACGGACTGCACGCCTCTTCGGGAATCTTGTTCAACCACGAAAGTCCCCGACGCGGCGTTGAATTCGTCACGAGAAAGGTCACAAACGGCGCAGCGCGCATCTCGCGTGGACTCAGCAAGGAATTGCGGCTCGGCAATCTCGACGCGCAACGTGACTGGGGATACGCGGGCGACTACGTACGTGCAATGTGGCAAATGCTCCAGCTCGACGAGCCCGAGGACTTCGTCGTCGCGACGGGTGTGACGCACTCCGTACGACAGCTCTGTGAGACCGCGTTTTCCTACGTGGGACTGGACTACAACGATTACGTGAAGGTGGACGACCAGTACTTCCGTCCTGCCGAGGTCGATTTGCTCGTCGGAGACGCGAAGAAGGCCAGCACGTGTCTTGGGTGGTCCCCAGAGGTGAACTTCGTCGAACTCATCGAGATGATGGTCAGGTCCGACCTCGAGACGCTTGAATCCTAGGGAACCTATCTTCGTCGGCTCCCGGGGGATCGGATCTCCGGTCTAAGGGCGCAAAACACCAGGCAGTAAGGGACCCCATGCCGACAAACCTTCCCCGGCTACTGCGAGGATTTCCCGCTTGGAATTACGTGGTCGTTCACCCGTAGCATCTAGGAGCCTGTGGCCCTAGCTATCCGCTTCCTCGGAGCCGTTTCGCTTGGTGGACGGTTCCCCCTCCTCGCCGGAGTCACCTTCGACATCGCCGAGGGCGAAGTCGTGCATCTTCGCGGGCCAAATGGAGCGGGCAAATCGAGCCTGTTGCGCGCGTGCGCGGGCCTGATCCCGATCCACTCCGGGGAGGCCTTCGTTCTCGGTCACGACCTCAGGGCTGACCGTGTGGATGTGCGACGCGAGGTCGGACTTCTCGGCCATACGAGTTTCCTCTATGACGAACTCACCGTCGAGGACAATCTCCGTTTCTTCCTCAGAGCGGCTCGCGTCGATGCCGCGATGATGCGCGTCGGACTCGATCGCATGGAGATTCCAAAACGTCTGCGAAGCGTGCGGGTCGGGAGGCTCTCAGCTGGACAGCGCCGCCGTGTCTCCATTGCATCGCTCGTCGCACGCTCGCCGCGACTGTGGCTCTTAGACGAGCCGCACGCGGGCCTCGATGCACAAGGGCGCATTATTCTCGATGAGGTTGTAGGTGAGGTGCGCGCATGTGGCGCAACGGTTGTGCTCGCGTCCCATGAACTCGAACGAGCCGGTGAGCTTTGTGACCGCGTCCTCGAAATGGCCGGGGGCCAAGTGATCACGGTTGAAGATGACACGCCGAAGAACGGCGTTGAGCGACCCGTTGTGGTCAAAGACGCGAAGGACGAAAGGCTGGGGCGCGATGTGGCGTGACGCGCTCCTCGTTGCAGGCAAGGACTTGCGCATCGAGTATCGATCGAGGGTCACGCTCAACCAGATCGTGCCGTTCGCGCTCATCGTCGTCGTACTGTTCGGGCTCGCACTCGGGCCGGACAAGACGATGCTCGAGGCGACGGCTTCGGGTTTGTTCTGGATCGCGGTGTTGCTCGTGACCGTGCTCGCGGTGCAACGCAGTTTTGCCATTGAGTCTGCCGACGATGCACGTGATGGCCTGCGGCTTTCTGGACTCGATCCCGGAGGGATCTTCGTCGGAAAAGCCGGAGCGATCGCCGTCGAACTCGTCGTCCTGGAGGTCCTGCTCGCGGTCGTCGCGTCGTTCCTCTATGACGTGCACCTCACGAGTGCGCTGTTCCTCGGTGCGATCTGTGTGCTTGCGACAATCGGTCTCTCGGCGATCGGGACGCTCTACGGCGCTGTCGCTGCTGGAACGAGAGTGCGCGAGACCCTCTTGCCGTTGTTGTTTTTCCCGGTCGTCGCCCCCGTGCTTCTCGCCGCGACGAACGCCTGGAAAGCGGGTCTGGCGGGCGCTCCGTCGCACGGGCTGCACTGGTTGGTTTTGCTCGGTGCGTTCGGTATCTCCTACGTTGCGATTGGTTCCGTCGCCTTTGGTTCGTTCTTGGAGGATCGATGACGCTCTTGACAACGCGCCAAGAGACACCTGACGACGCGCCGCGCCCCGATCAAGACACCAGAGGCCAAGGGCAAAGAGCGTCGCGTCGAGCAAGCCACATCCTCTCGGCATTTGGGTTCTTCGGATTCGTCGGCCTTTGCTTTACGGTCTGGCTCGGCCTATGGATTACCCCGCCAGATGAGTTCATGGGCAACCTCGTTCGCCTTTTGTATGTGCACCCACCGCTCGCGTGGGTCGCGTTTCTCGCGTACGGAGTCGCGTTCCTCTCGAGCCTCGCCTATTTGTGGCCGCGGACGCGGTCGTTGGTGCTCGATCGTCTTGCGGGGGCATCCGCCGAGGTTGGCGTCGTGTTCACGGGGCTCACCTTGGTCACGGGCTCAATCTGGGGTCGACCGACGTGGGGAACGTACTGGACCTGGGACCCGCTGTTGACGACGACGGCGCTGCTTTTCGTCTTGTATCTTGGCTACCTCGCGCTTCGTCAAGTTCCCGGCGACGCCGAGGTGCGCGCCCGACGCTGCGCGATCGGCGCGCTCGTCGCTTTCATCGATGTGCCGATCGTCTATTTCTCCGTCATCTGGTGGAAGAGCCTGCACCAGGCGCCGACGGTGCTCGATCCCATCAACGGCAAAACCTATGTCCACGGTTCGATGGCCTGGACCCTTCTCTTGGGCTTCGTCTCGTTCACCTTGGTATACGTGTGGCTCGTGGGACATCGCTATCGCCTCGCCGAGCTACGCGACCGAGAAGACGACGAGGGCCTCGAGGCCGCGATTGCCGAGCGTCGTGCGGAGGCGAATCCATGAGCGGTTACATCGAAGCGGGGTACATCATCGCTTTCTCCGTGCTCGGGACCTACGCAACCTCCGTGGTTGTTCGGGAACGCGCCGCAGGGACGAGACTCAGGCGACGCAATTATGACGCGACAAGAGCGGGCTCTCCTGCGGGGCGCGACAAGGACGCGCCGGTGGGGAATTGATCGAGTCTGGCGGCGAGCAAAGGGCCGAGGACACTACCGGGCAGCTCGCGACGCCCGGCATATCGAGGCGCAAGTCCCACGCTTCTTTGACCAAGCGGCGGCTCATCGTCGTGTTCTGCATCCTCGCGTGCGTCGCGGGATTTCTCCTGTACAAGGGTCTCACCTCGGCAGTCGTGTACTTCAAGACCGCCGATCAGGCTCTTGCCGATCGATCATCGCTCGGGAATTCGACATTCCAGATCGAAGGACTCGTCGTGCCCGGAAGCGTGCGAAAGACCGGACCGTCGTCTCTTGACTTCGCGATTTCCTCGAACAAAGTCACCGTTCGGGTCGAGAACCAAGGCGTGCCGCCGTCGCTTTTCCAAAGCGATATCCCCGTCGTTCTCCTCGGACACTTCATCGGCGCGACCGATGTCTTTTCTTCGGACCAGATCCTCATTAAGCACTCGAACCAGTACATCGCTGCGCACCCCAATCGCGTGCGGGCGCCGAACGGGGCGGTTCATTGAACGCAGTGCTCGGCGAGATCGGCATCGTCCTTGGGATTCTGGGCGGGCTCGGTGGCTTGGTGAGTTGCGCTGTAGGCCTTATGGGGCGGCGTGTCGTGTTCTTGGAGTGGGCGCGGATGTACGTATATCTCGCGTTCGGCGGTGCTCTTCTCGCGGTGATTGCTATGGAGCACGCGCTCGTCACCCATGATTTTTCGATTGCGTTCGTCGCGGCGAACAATTCGCGCCAAACACCGCTGATTTATTCGATCACTGGTCTTTGGTCCGCACTGCAAGGCTCGATCTTGTTGTGGACCTTCATTCTTTGTGGTTTCGTGTCCTTTAGCGCGTTCTACTTTCGTCGCCGCGCGGACGATCGCCTTGTCGCCTGTGCGCTCGCCGTGTCGCTTGTCGTCGTGGTGTTCTTCTTCGCGCTTATGTTGGGACCGTCCAATCCCTTCGTCCACACCGCGGCGCCTGTACCCCTCGACGGTGCCGGCCCGAACGTGTTGTTGCAAGACAACCCGCTCATTGCCATTCATCCCCCGCTCTTATACATGGGGTTCGTCGGCTTCACGATCCCGTTTTCCTTCGCCGTAGCTGCACTTATCACCGGACGGGTCAACGAGCACTGGCTCGTCGAGACGCGCCGATTCACCGTTGTCTCGTGGGCGTGTTTGACCCTTGGGATCATGCTCGGTGCGTGGTGGTCCTATCAGGTACTCGGTTGGGGGGGATTTTGGGGGTGGGATCCCGTCGAGAACGCAGCGCTCTTGCCGTGGCTCACGGGAACGGCGTACTTGCATTCGGTGATGGTCCAAGAGCGGCGAGGCCTGCTGAGGGTCTGGAACTTGTCGTTGCTCATCGCGACGTTCTCGCTGACGATTCTCGCGACCTTCCTCACGCGCTCGGGTGTCACGGTCTCGGTCCATTCGTTTTCGAACTCTGGACTCGGCCCGACGCTCATCGCATTCTTTGGGTTCGTCGTCTTAGCATGCGTCGGGCTCATCGTGTGGCGCGGAGATGCGCTCCGCTCGGTCGGGACAATTGAGGCCGCTGTTTCTCGCGAGGGCGCGTTCTTCGTGAACAACCTCTTACTCGGAGCGTTCGCGTTTGTCGTTCTTCTCGGAACGGTCTTCCCCCTTTTCATCCAGGCGATAAACGGCCAAGCGATCACCATCGGACGACCGTTCTTTGACACCTTCACCGTGCCGTTAGGCATCGCGTTGCTCTTCTTCATGGCGATTGGGCCGGTGCTTTCCTGGCGACGAACGGACAATGAAGTACTGAGATCCCGGCTCGGTCTGTGCGCGTGGGGCGCGGTTGTCGTCGTGTTGTCCTGTGTCCTTGGGGGTGTGCGGGGGTTTCTTCCCCTCCTCGCCTTCGGACTTGGTGGCTTCGCGGGCTTCGTCGCGTTTCGCCAGCTATACCTGGCGATCGTCGCGGCGCGACGTCACGGACTTCCGTTTTGGCGAGGCATCGTAGGCAGGTCGAACGGCGGGATGATCGCGCACCTCGGGATCATCGCCATCGCCGTAGGTCTCACGGCCGCGAGCTCCTTTGGCCAACAAACGCTGCGCGAGCTTCGCGTCGGGCAGATGACGTCCTTTGACGGCCATAGCTTCTCCCTCGTTTCTGTCATGACCTTCAAGGAGCCGAACAAGTCCGGCTATGAGGCGGTCGTACGAGTCGATGACGGGGGACTTTTCCGCCCGGCGTTCAGCTACTTCAACGGGGACACCGAAGACGTCGGAACGCCTGCGATCGACTCTTCTCTCCTCGACGACGTGTACCTGAGCCCGTATTCCATAACGCCGGCTTCTCGATCGCACGGCGCGTCGGCGCAGATGACGATCATCGTCCAGCCGCTCATCGTGTGGCTGTGGATTGGCGGGTTCCTCACGGCGATCGGTGCCATCCTTGCGGCGGCACCGGGGCAGCGCCGCACGGACGATGCGCCGCTTTCTGGACCAGCGGGAGTGAGTTTCGAAGAACCCGTATCGGAGGGTACGACGCGGTGAGCACGAGAGAAGACGCGGAGAAAGCCCTTTTCTTGGGGAAATTGCCGCGCCCAAGGCGTCGCGTCGTTGCCATCACGGCGAGCGCGGTGGGTGTCGTCGCCGTTGCCCTGTGCGTCTTGCTCGCGACGCGCCCTGGCCCGAGTGCCGTCGATGCTGGAACGGCGCTCATCGGGAAGCCCGCGCCCCCCATCTCCGGCAGGTCGTTGATCGGAAATGCTGAAGTGAGCCTTGCGCAGGACAAGGGGCGCTTTGTGTTCGTGGACTTCTTCGCGAGCTGGTGCGTCCCGTGCAGCACCGAGGCCCCTGTGCTCGCGGCCTTCCTCTTAGAACACGGGCATACGAAGGCCGTCGCAGTGCTCGGCGTAGACATCGACGACAGTTCGGGTGCAGGTGCGCAGTTCCTCAGACGGACCTTCGCGACGTGGCCAGCGATCGAAGATCAAAGCGGCGCGAATTCCATTGCTCTTTCCTACGGCGTTGACGACCCGCCACAGGGATTTCTCATTTCACCCGATGGGCGCGTGCTCGACCGCATCGTTGGCGCACTGAAGAGCCCCGCGCAGCTCGATTCGCTCATTCAAGCCGCGCGCACGGGTCGAGCATAGACATGGCTGTTCTCATCGCGAGGCCGCATCAGGGCTTATCGCATCTCGCGTCGCGACGGGGAAGCTGGTACGTGCTCGGTGCGTTGTTCGTCGCGCTCTTGGCCTATGGGAGCGTCCATCCCGTGCCACCGAGCCAAGCGGCACGGGTCCGCTATCTCGACAGCGTCATCAAATGTCCTGAATGCGACAACATCTCCATCGCCCAGTCGAACATCGTCGAAGCACAAGATCTCAAGGAAAAAGTAGCCGCGCTCGTAGCGAGCGGGAAGACGAATGCCCAAATCGAGAGCTACGTCGTCGGGCTCTTTGGGACGGCCGAAATCATTGCTCCGACGACCCACGGCATCGACGCGACGATCTGGATCATCGCCTTCATTGTTCTTCTTCTCTCGTGTGTCGCGCTCATTGCCTATCTCTTTCGAAGACGCCGATTCACTCCGCATTCCGCGTCCGACGGTGACGACGAAGCTCTTGTTGCCACAGCACGTCGCGACGCGTCTCACCCATGATGGCGCACGCAAAGCACACCGTCACCGAGCTTTCTGCCGAGCGCGACTACCTTCTCGGTGCGCTCGATGACCTCGAGGTCGACCACGAAGCCGGTGCATTCACCGACGAGGACTACGCGGCGCTGCGTGAGAGCTATGTGAGACGAGCCGCGGACACGATCCGCGCGCTGCAAATACTCGAGGCACAAGGCGACGGGAGGTCCTTACGCGCCGATGACGCGCCCCGCGTCGCGCGATTCCGACGGTTCCTTGGTCGTCGCAAGGTACGGCGCAGCCTCATAGCGATCGCGTCCTTGTGTGGTGTAGCGCTCGCGCTTGTCGTGGCGATGCAACTCGCCGGGGTGCGCCTCCCGGGCCAATACGCAACCGGTTCGGTGAGCGTTCCCTTGAGCGTCGAAGTGCAAAGAGAACTCACCGAGGCAAATGAGTTCGCCTTCGATGACAATTTCGTCGACGCGATCGCGACGTACGACACGGTGCTCGCCCAGGTTCCGAGCCAGCCCGAAGCGCTCGCCTACCGGGGTTGGCTCGAGCGGCTGTCGGGAATCGCCGGGGATAATCGTGCGACTTTTGACGCCGGGGATGCCTCGATCAAAGAGGCCGTGCAAAAAGACCCGAGATATGCGGATGCGCAGGGCTTTTACGTCATCGTTTCCTTCGAGGACACCCGCTCGATTGCCGCGGGCGAAAAGGCCTACGCGGCCTTCGTCTCGGACAAGCCGTCCTCTTCCTTGCTTGCATCCATTGGGGCCCAGATGGCCGCGTCGTTTTCCTCGATGGGCGTTCCGATTCCACGTCTCCTCGCGAAGTACGCCACGTCGGGCACGGGCTGAAGAAGGCCCCGACCTAACGGGAGAGGGCGCGCAGCGACGAGACGACGCCTGGAAAGCACTTCTCGAACGCTTCGATGTCTGATGGTGTCGTCGACCACCCGACCGAACAACGCAGCGATCGATCGGCATCGACGCCCATCGCTGCGAGGACGGGGGAGGGCTCGATGGCTTCTGCGGAGCACGCGGAACCCGAATGCACGGCGATGCCGGCTTGGTCTAGCCCGAGCACGACCCCTTCTGCTTCAACGCCACTTACCCCCAGGCAGATGATGTTCGGAATGCGCTCGGAGGTGTCTCCATACGCGACAACGCCTTCGACCGAAGTTGCTGCTGACAGGAGTCGCTCTGTGGCCTTTCGAGACGACAGGGCTGCGAGCTCGAGCGCACCTTGTGAAGTGAGGGCCTCGGCGACCGCCGCGAAGCCGAGGATCCCGAAGACGTTCTCCATGCCGGCGCGCCTGCCGCGCTCTTCGTCCGCTCCAAGGATGAGAGGTGAGATGCGCGTTCCACGTTTGACGATGAGCGCCCCGATGCCGCTCGGGCCGCCGAACTTGTGTGCGGAGACCGACACGAGGTCTGCGTCCACCGATGCGAGGTCGATCGGCATCTGGCCGATGGCCGCGCACGCATCGATATGCACGGCCACGCCGTAGGTGTGACAAAGCGAGACGACGTGCTCCACGGGTTGGCGCGTGCCGACTTCATGATTGGCGAATTGGCAGTGCACGAGACTCGGCCGGGCGAGCTTCGCATCACTGAGCATCGCTTCGAGTTCTTCGGTGGCGATGCGACCGAGTTCATCGACGGATATGACCTTGACCGGCCCGTACCGCTCGGAAGAAAGCCGCACCGAGGAGTGTTCGACGTCGGCAAAAACGATCGGCGCTGTCCGTGGGGACGCGGCCCGCGCGTAGCGACTGGCGGTGTTCGCTGCTTCAGTGCCTGAGGAGGTGAAGATGACTTCGCGTGCCTGCACGTGGAGGAACGCGGCGATCTTGTCGCGGGAGTTCTCGATGAGCTCACGCACGATCTGGCCCTCATAGTGCGGCCGTGAAGGATCGGCGAAGATCCCGTGATCGATCCACTCCGACATCGTTTCGCGGGCTTCAGGCCGAAGCGGAGCGCTCGATGCAAAATCCAGGTAGTGCCGGACGCTCACGACACCGGGACTGTTCAGCCAGCGACGCTTGCACAGGCGTCGTCCCCGCGAGCCCGAGACGACATCTTGATGGGGACGGCACCGCCACAAAGACCACTGAGCAGTCCTTGGACCATGCCGCGATCCACCGCGCACAGCACGGGGTGCGCATCGACAAGGTCTCCGAAGGGGCAGTGATCGCGCACGACCGCGGTCTCCTTCTCGTGAACCTCGGCGTGCGCGGCAAAACCGTGAGCGGTGAGCGCGTCTGCGACGGCTGACATCGCGGCGCGCATCGAGCGTTGCGAATCTCCCGGTGCCATCTGCTCGGCAAGGGAGCGCCCGTATTCCTCACCGACTTCTTCAGCCATCTCCTCGGCGACAGCCGGGTCCAAGAGCGATAGGGCTCGACCCAAGAGCGCAATGACGAGCTCATCGGGCCGAGGCGGGACGGGGAGGGTCATCGACCGCCTCGAGCTCTTGTAGCGCTTCGAGGGTCGCCCTGCGCCGCCGTTCGGATGGTCCACGGTGACGTCGAGGTACCCGCCGGCGGCGAGCTTATCGAGGTGGTGGCGCGCGACGTTTGGATGCAGCGCAAAGCGTCGAGCGACCTCGCCGGCAGTTACGCCGTCTTGGTCGCGCGCATAGAGGTAGATATGGCGCCTCGTCGTGTCGCCAAAAGCGGCCGTGACAGCGGCGACGACCGCGGAAAAGGACTCGTCTTGTCCGAGCTCGGTTGAAACGCCATTGAGCGGTGTTCGATCTCCGGATACCTCTTGGCCGAGAGCAAGGCTCACGACCGATAGCCTACCTGGACAACTGCGTTAGGGAGCCGGCTGCTTACCGGCAGGTCGGTGACCTATGAAGCGATCGGTGAAATCCGAACACGACGACCCCGCCCTTATGGACGCGCTCGGACAAGCTGTCGACCCGGTGCTCTTTCACCGACTGTCGGAGCTTTCAACACTGGTGCATGCACAACTGAACGGCGCGCATATCGAAATCACCCTGCGCACGCCGTTTTCGGAATACCCCGCGAAGCCCGAACTCGTAGCGAACCTTGCGGCCGCCCTTGGGGCGGCGCAAAAAGGGACGCTGAGCGTTTCCTTCGAGGTCCTCGATGACATGGGAAAGGCGTCGCTCGGTAAACGGCTGCGCTCTTTGGAGGCAGACCTCGACGCGAAGGACCAGGTGACGCCCGTCGGGCCGACGCACACCGGGGATCGACCGAATCCCTTCAACACCCGTCGTGCTCATTCGCGCGTCTTGGCGATTGCCTCTGGAAAAGGCGGTGTCGGCAAGTCCTCAGTCACGGTGAACCTCGCGGTCGCGCTCGCGAGCGCGGGCTATGACGTCGGCCTCCTCGACGCGGACATCTATGGATTCTCCGCACCACGCATGCTCGGGATCAGCTATCCCCCCATGATCTTGGGAGACACGATCGTGCCTCCGGTCGCCTACGGGGTGCGGTGCATCTCGATGGGATTCTTCGCCGACGAGGACCAGGCCGTCGCGTGGCGAGGCCCGATGCTGCACAAAGCCTTAGAGCAGTTCCTCGTCGATGTGCACTGGGGCGATCCCGATTTCCTCCTCGTCGACATGCCCCCGGGCACCGGTGACGTCGCGCTCTCCATGGCTCAGCAGTTGCCGAGAGCTGAGCTCTTTGTCGTCACGACGCCCCAGCCAGCAGCCGAGCGTGTCGCGCAGCGTTCGGGCGCCCTTGCTCGCCAGGTGCGCCTCCCGATCCGCGGCGTCATCGAGAACATGTCGTACTTCGCCACGCCGGAGGGGACCCGATATGCGCTGTTCGGCTCGGGCGGGGGACAAGCGGTCGCGGATGCCTTGGGAGCGCCGTTGCTCGTCCAGATCCCGCTCGTCGAAGCCGTCCGCGAAGGTGCGGATAACGGCCAACCTGCGGTCGTTTCCGATAAAGACGGTGAAGTGGCGCATGCCTTTGCCTCACTTGCCGAAAAGATCGTGAAGCTCGGACCTGCGCGGGTCTATCGCAAAGAGCTCACCGTTTCTTGAGCAGCGCTCATTGCGGATCCGACGAAGCAGGAGTGTCACATCGAAGTCTTAACATTGCATCACGATGACATCATTGAGCGGGTCTTCCTCCGGTGGCGAAACGAACGACGAAGAGGCGTCGCGACTTGTGACCAACGAGCGTTCTGCGCGCGCGATCCTTTGGGAACAGACGATGTCAGGGTATCGAAGTGCTCTCCATCGTGATCTCGTCACCGCGCACAGTGGATCCAAGGCGGCGATTGATGTAGCTGCTGCGTGCACACGCCTCGACCGTGAGCACATGGAGATGTCTCTCCTCGCGCCTGCTGCGACGCACGCGCTCGGAGCAGGAAACCGAGTCGTCGAAGAAGCACCCGATGCGTACCGAACCTGTTTCGAACGAGATCGGGATCGAATCGTCCACTCGACCGCGTTCCGGCGCTTGGCTGGCAAGACCCAGGTGTTCGTCTTTCCCGATGATCACCAGCGGACTCGCCTCACCCACGCCCTCGAGGTCGCGCAGGTTGCACGCGCGATCGCACGAGCGTTGTCGCTGAACGTTGATCTGTGTGAGGCAATCGCCCTTGGACACGACTGTGGGCACGGACCAGGCGGCCATCCGAGCGAGGACGTGTTTGCGAGGTACTTGGACGGCGGGTTTGATCATGCAACTTGGGGAGCCGATGTCGTGTTGCAACGGCTCAACTTGTGTGCAGAGACGGCGGACGCGATTCGCAACCATTCCTGGTCGCGTCCTTCTCCTAGCACCGCAGAAGGCGAGGTCGTCGCGTGGGCGGACCGAATCGCTTATGTCTGTCATGACTTCGAAGACGCCCGTACGTCGGGGATTGTGGATGTGCGCGACCTTCCCGCGCACGTAGTGCAGTGCTGTGGGACAAGCCACTCGGGTCAGATCGCGGCGTTCATCAGCGGTGTCGTCGAAGCGACGTGTCGGACCGGGAGAATCGGCATGACGAGCGAGCTCGCTTCGGCGCTCGCGACATTTCGCCAGTGCAATTACGACCTCATCTATCTGCGCAGCGAATCCCTAGAGCAAGCGAGGCGTGTGAGTGTTCTCCTCGAAGCGCTCGTCGAGTGCTTTGCGAACGATCCGCACCTATTGCCCTTGGCGAACCGAGGCGATTTTCCGGCGAATAGCGGGGACGCGTTTCGCGCCTCGGTCACTTACGTCGCGGGCATGACCGATCGCTTTGCGCTACGGAGTGCGAAACGCCTGCTCGACTGGCCGATAGACGAGATGCCCATGTCCGTCGGAGATGCATCTCGCGACGAGACCTATCGAGACCTCACGGGTGCTGGACTTTGGCCTTGAGTTTGAACGTTGCGCGCACGGGCCGGTGATCTGAACCGAAGTCTGTGAGGACTTCACCATGAGTGACTTCAAGCGGCCCGCGATAAAAGATGTGGTCGATCTGGCTGTTGGGTTGCCACGCTGGCCACGTAGCTCCCTTCACGGCGCGACGCCAACCGGGGAGCATTGCCCTAAGTGGAAATGCCCAACTGTTCATATCGCCACAGAGGATGGTTGGCGCTTGGGTTGAGCCAAAGCGCAGGTGCAAGGCCCGCATTTGGCGAAGCGAGCCCACCTCGAGATGAGCGAGATGGGTGCCAACGATGCGGACCTCTCCGTTCCCGACTTTGACGTCGACGGAGACGGCCTTTCTGTCGGTACGGTCTGCTCGAAGCCGCGGGAGATCGGACACCTCCTCATGCACGATAGGCAAGCGGCAAAGTAAGGAGAAGCCCCATCTTCCACTGACGCGCTCGTATCCGAGCCTTTCGAGCTCCTCGCTCGAGCGAGCTTTCCTCAACTTGTTCGTAAAGCTCAGCACCCTCGGGTAGCGCTTGGACCAAAAAGGCGGACCCCACCGTTCGCGCGCCCCGGGGGGAAGCGATGGACCGCGTTTCAACATGACGGCGGGGGCAAACCCGGCATCGATGCACACGTAACCGCCGTGTTGCGCAACCTCGTGGGCAAAGGGCGTACGGTTCTCTTGTTCCCAGGATTCGAGAAGTACCAAGACGTCCGCGTCGATGCTCTCGCACGCCCGAAGAACGTCGAAGCTTCGGCCCCATCCGTCGATGCCGGCGTGGACGTTGAAGCTCGCGACGCTCAATTCGGCGGTGTTCATCACCTCAGCGATCCCACGACGTGATCGCAAGACCCTCAGGAAGGGGCAATTGGCTTCGGCTCATGGCGACCGGCGCGCACATGCAAGGCGGACACAGTCGTCTTGACATGGTGGGAAGCTGCGCTTATGGGAAAAGGCTCAACTCGTCGACGGCGCTGACGCTCCCTCGGTCACTTCCTTAGGCGCGGTCCCGTTCTCTGTCATGCCAAGGGGGATGCGCCCGACGAGACCCTGGAGCAACCCGGTGAGCTCCATCGGCACGACGAACTTCGTCGAAGCAGACGTTCCAATTGACTTGAGGACGTCGAGGTATTGGAGGAGCATGGTCTTTTGGTCGACGGAGGGCGCGATCGCAAGGATGTTCTGCAGCGCTCCCGCGAGGCCCTGGGACTTCAAGACCGCAGCTTGGCGCTCGCCTTCGGCGGAGAGCACGGTCGCTTGCTGTTTGCCTTCGGCCAAGGTGATCGCAGCTTGGCGCTCGCCTTCGGCTTGGAGGATCGCTGCCGCCTTCGCACCTTCTGCTTCGGTGACCTGGGCACGCCGCGTCCGCTCTGCGGACATCTGGCGGGTCATGGCCTCTTGCACCCCAGGTGGAGGGTTCACCTCTCGCACTTCGACGCTCGTCACCTTGACGCCCCAGCGCTCGGTGACGTCATCGAGACGCGTTCTTAGCGAGGCGTTCATTTCCTCGCGCTTTGACAAGATGTCGTCAAGGGGCATGTCACCAACGACGCTACGAAGCGTCGTCGCAGCGACGTTGAGCGCCGCACCTGCAAAGTTCTGCACGGTGAGCACCGTCGTTGCTGGGTCCACCACTTTGTAGAAAATGATGAAGTCGATGGAAATTGGCGCGTTGTCTCGCGTGATTGCCGTCTGGCGCGGGATTTCGAGGTACGACTCACGCAGATCGACGGAAATCGTGCGGTCCGTAACAGGGTTGATGAGCACGAGCCCCGGCCCTCGAACGCCACTTGCTCTCCCAAGACGGAACAGCATGATGCGCTGATACTCACGCACGATCTTTACGGAATACCCAGCGGTGATGAGTGCGGCAAGCACGACCGCGCCGACGATGATGCCGATAATCACGAGAGGCCCCTTTGTTCGGGATGCGTGTCGGCCGTGGTGGTCGCACGAGGTGTCGACGCGACCTCCCCGGTCACGTCCTTGTCTAAAGCAGAGTCAAGGGCAGTCGTCTCGGCGCCCCAGACACGTAAGAACACGCCGCTTCCATCGATCACTTGAATTGCCGTTCCGGCAGCGACCGATCCGTTGAGTGAGGTGGCAGACCAATTCTCACCTCGGACGCGCACAATGCCCGTCGGGTTCAATGCGGTGATCGCGACGCCTTCTTCACCGTCCAGCTTGCGGACTCCATGTCCCTCACCTTGTTCGCGAAGCGACTGGAAGCCCTTCCATGCCACTGTTCCCACGCCCGCGGAGATGACGACGTCAGCGCCCAAGAGCACGTAGAGCAGCGGAGCCGTTTGTCCCATCGCGAACATGACAAGGAGCCACGCGGCACATGCGAGCCCGATCCCACCTGCGACCGCGTGCGCATGCGGGCCGACGTGGAATCCAACGAGCGACGCGAGAACGACCAAGCCGAAAAGCACACCAGCAACTGCCCACATGGCGCCTCCTCTGCTCGGTTGCGCACCTTCATGCTAGTGCCTCTGCGATCTCTTAGCCCCTCGCGCAGGCGCCTCTTTGATTCAGGAGCTTCGAGGCAAATGCCCTTCTCGACGTGCTGTGAACGCCGAGATCTTGCGCCTATGACGCCTTGGGCCGAAAGATCGAGGCATTTGAATGAAGGCGCATCCGGATGGATCTTCAGCTCGCGCAGAACCCCTACGATGGCGTTTCAGCGTTCGAGAGGAGAGCACTGGTGGACGTGCGGATTGGCATCATCCAAACGACGAAGGAGCTCGACATCGAGCTCGGCGAGAACGAATCCGAAGAGGTGGTCCTTGCCGGCGTTGAAGCCGCGCTCGGGAATCCCGATGGCGTGCTGTGGCTCACCGACAAGCGTGGAAGGCGCGTTGGGGTGCCAACAGCGAAGATCGCCTTCGTCGAACTGGTTGCAGGCAATGAAGAACGCCGCGTTGGCTTCGGCGCTCCTTAGGATTACGGCACAAAGGAAAGCGCTGTGCTCGATTACCACGTCCATCTATGGCCGCACGAGATCCGTGCCGACTCAACCGAATATCACTTGGAGAAGCTCGCGCGCTATTGCGAGAAGGCCCAGGCGAAAGGTGTCGAGGAGATCGCCCTCACCGAGCACCTCTTCCGGTTCACCTGCGCGGTCGATGTCGTCGGCGGGTTTTGGCGGCGCGATCCCAATGCCTTGCTCGGCGAACAAGTGGCGAAGTACTTCAAGCATCACGCGACAGCCGATCTCGACGCATACGTCGAAGCAGTTCTTGCGGCCAAAGCCGCGGGATTGCCTGTCGTGCTGGGTCTCGAGGTGGATTACTACCCGGGCCTCATGCCCCAAGTCGCAAAGCTCTTGGCCGGATACCCCTTCGACGTGCTCTTGGGGTCCATCCACTGGATCGGTGCGTGGATGTTCGACGATCTGAGCAATGACGTCGGCGTAGCGGAATGGGACAAGCGCGACATTGACGAGGTGTGGCGTGCCTACACCGAAGCGCTCGAGGAGCTAGCAGCAACGAAGACGTGCGACGTCCTCGCGCATCCCGATCTCGTGAAGCTCACGGGCCGTCGGGCTTCAAAAGGAGCGATCGACGAGTGCTACGCGCGCATGGCTGAGGCCGCCGCGGCATCGGCCATGGCGGCCGAGCTCTCTTCGGCCGGTTGGCGTAAGCCCGTCGACGAGGCCTATCCCGCGTTCGACTTGCTCGAGCGCTTCCACGCGAACGGCGTGGCAATCACGACGGCGTCCGACACCCACGGCTCAGCCGACGTTGCGTATCGCACCGATGAGCTCCGTGTCATTGCACAAGGGGCCGGGTACACGAATTTGCGCGCCTTTCGCTCGCGTCATGGCCGCGAAGTTCCCATTAGCTCGGGAGCCGGAGGGATCGACGCATCGACCGATGACTCGAGAACGTGACCGACACTTCTGACGACACCCAAGGAGTACTCGAACCTGGCGGGTCCGCTCGAGAGCACTTGGAGCGTCTCATGGGTTCGTGGGGCATGCTCGCTGACCTGTCGTTTTCAGACTTGGTGCTGTTCGCGCCCGACAAGCAACAAGTGGATTCCTTCATCGTTCTTGGCCAGATGCGACCGGGTACGAGCCAGACCGTATTCGAGCTTGACCTCGTGGGCCGCGTTATTTCGGCAGATGAGCTCAGCGTGGTCAGAGAATGCTGGCAAAAAGGAGCGATCCTCAGTGGGGATTGGAGCAGTGACGGTGCAGAAGCGACGGAACGCCAAGTTTGCATACCGGTGCGCTGGCAGAACGAGATCGCGGCCGTCCTCACTCGGGTGTGGTCTCCAAGGGCGAGTCGGCGAACGGGGAGTTTGGAGCGCGTTTACCTGCGGCTGTTCGACCAGCTCATGACGATGGTTGCATCAGGTCTTTATCCATTCGTCACCGATGAAGCAGCGGTCGAAGAAGCACCACGAGTGGGCGACGGCGTCATCGTGCTCGACGCGAACCAGCGCATCAGCTTTGCTTCTCCTAACGCGGTGAACGCGTTGCATCGCATGGAGATCAAATCGGCGAGTATCGGTTCGAGGCTTTCTGAGCTCGAGGCGATCGGGGCGACCTACAGCCGACAGATCCCTGTCTTCGAGGAGATCGAGCGGCGTCGTGATGTGATCGTGTTATTCCACTGCATCCCTTTGATCGAAGAGGGAAGAGTCGTTGGTGCAGCGCTGTTGCTACGAGATGTCACCGACTTACGTCGGCGGGACCGACTCTTGTTGTCCAAAGATGCTGCAATCCGTGAGGTTCACCACCGGGTCAAGAACAATCTCCAAACGATCTCTTCACTGCTTAGGCTGCAGTCGCGTCGTGTCGACGATCGCGGTGCGCGCGACGCGCTAATGGAAGCTGAGCGACGGGTCAGCGCGATTGCCCTCGTCCATGAGATCCTCGCCCACGAGCCTGGAGATCAAGTTCCCTTTGGAGAGATTGTTCCCGCGCTCGTTCACCTGGCCCGCGATGCGAACGTCACTCCGAGGGAATTGGACGTGCGCGTCCACGGCGACGCGGGCGATCTCTCCGCCGATGTCGCGACCCCACTTTCGGTCGTGATCTCCGAATTGCTCCAAAACGCCGCCGAGCACGCCTTCGACCCGGATTCTCCCTCCCCCTCGCGCATCGATGTGTCCTTTTCGAGCAAGGGTGACTCGTTGCGCATCGAGATCTCCGACAACGGCAAGGGTTTCGCTCCGGACTTTGACATTGAATCGACGCGGAGTCTCGGTCTTGCAATCGTGAGAGATCTCGTGCGCGGCCAGCTCGGTGGGACGATCACCATCGAGAGCACCGACGGAGCGCTCGTAAGGCTCGAGATTCCCCTCGATTCGCCGATTGGGCAGACGAGCTGATCCGTCGGGCGTAATTCCCCTTGATCGTTCAGAGCGCGATCCACGAAGGCGTGCGTACAAAAAGGCGACGTCGGCGGCTTCACTGGAGAAGTCTGCGTAGTCGGAAAACGTCAACAACTTGCGGGGTCTATACGAGAGAAGCGGGTGGTCCTTCGCTCTGGCGGTAAAGGGCATCAATGCGGCGCGCGAGGTTCACGGCGTGATCACCCAGACGTTCATAGAAGCGTGCGACAAGGGTGACTTGGGATGCCACCGAGACCGGCATCGGTCCTTTCGCGACCTCGAGAGTCAGTCGCTCGTGCAGTTCGTCGAGTTCCTCGTCCGCTTCGTTGAGGGCAATGCCCTCTTGTGCAGTACGAGCGTACGCGTCAGCTACGGCGCGCCACATCTGCAAAGCAACCTCGCTCATTCGCTGCACGAGTCCACGACTGAGCGGGCTCATGTCTCTTCCTAGGTGGACGACCGCGCGCTGCGCGATGTGTTCACCGAGATCGGCACTGCGCTCGAGCTCGGGGAGAATGAGCAAGATTCCCACTAGTTGCCGCAGTTCCGCACTCGTCGCCGCGCCTGACTCGACGCGCTTCCAAACGAGGGTGGTCAGCTCTTGGGTCATGTTGTCGATCGTCTTGTCGCCATCGACGATTGCTTGTCCGGTCTCGGCCTCTCCCGATAACAGTGCATGGGTCGCACCGGCAAGCACCTCGCTGACGAGCGCGAAGAGCTGAGTCACCCGATAGTCGATGAGATCGATGTCGCCCGATGGTCCGGCCATATCCACGCGCCACCATACCCACTTGGCCTAGGTCAGGGAGCCAGCGTGTGTGCGCTCAGTGCAGTTGTGCGATGCGGTCTTACGGCCACGTGAAGGCCCTAGGTGTCGTCGTTCTGCGATGAAAGAGGAGCACAGATGCTCGGCATCCGCAGCGATTGATCGCGTGCAAGTGCCGCGATCCCGGGGTTTCCTGAACGCTTCGGAGGCAACCCGAGCAAGCCCCACCAGCCTCTGCCGCTGATTGTTCCTTCTTCTTGGGTCTTGGTCTTTGTTAGGAGGCCCTGCGTTGCTCGGCGAGCCAGACCTTTCGTAACTTGCGACGCTCGTCTTCGGACGTCGCGCCCCACACGCCGGACTCTTGGTTCGTCGCGAGGGCGAATTCGAGGCAGGGTTGTTGAGCGTCGCACGTCGCGCACACCATCTTCGCTGCTTCAATCTGATCGACGGCTTGTCCCGTAGTCCCGATGGGGAAGAACAGGTCAGGGTCGCAATTGCGGCAAGCGGCGTTGTCGCGCCAGTCCTCGCCGTTCCACTCGACTGTCCGGTTCCAGATCAGGGTCACGTTCTCTCCTTGCTCGGTGTGTGCCTGGAGTGTTCCATCGCGTTCGTGCACAAATTCACAAGCTCCGGCATCCCCCTTGCGCACGAACCCTCGGGTTGTAAGCCGGGGACAAGCGCGCCCTGCTGGAAGGAGGCGATGTTACGTCGACGTTCCGATTTCGGCAAGGCTTTTCGCGTTTTGCTGAAATTGGCGACGGAGCGCGCGAGAGCCAACCGCGATGCGTGAGGGGTCATCTACGGACGTCGTTGGCCCCCCGAATGCTCGCGCCTTCATTGTTAAGGTGCCCGTCTTAAGAATATGAAGCGCCAGTAGGAGGGAATAGGTGCTGTTCCCCACGATCGACTTCGCAATCTTCTTTGCGATCGTATTCATCGGGAATTGGCTCCTGGCGCCTTTTACCCGCACGTGGAAGCTGTTCATCCTCGCAGCGAGCTATGTCTTTTACGGCTGGTGGGATTGGCGCTTCGTCTTTTTGCTCGCGGTCTCGACGGTATTCACCGCAGTGGGCGGCGAGTTCGTCTTCCGGGCCCCTAGCGCGTCGCGAAGGAAGACCGCGCTCATCGCCACGCTCGTCGCAGAACTTGGCCTCTTGGCGTGGTTCAAGTACTACGGGTTTGCCTCAGTCAGCATCGACAACGCCTTGCACCGGCTCGGGTTGCACGGGACGGTCGTACCGCTCCTGCAGATCACCTTGCCCGTCGGGATCTCGTTTTTCACCTTCATGGGCCTCTCCTATGTCATCGACATCTACCGAGGGACCCTGCGACCGCACACCTTCCTCGACGTCGCGGTTTTTGTGGCGTTCTTCCCTCACTTAGTCGCAGGTCCCATCGTTCGAAGCGCGGACCTCTTGCCCCAGATCGGACTGGCGAACGAGCGCAACCCGCGGGCTATCGACTTTCCCCAAGCCGCGTACCTCATTATCGGAGGGCTATTCAAGAAAGTTGTCTTGTCGAGTTACGTCTCGACCGCGATCGTGAACCCCGTTTTTGCGAGCCCGTCTGCGCACTCAGGTCCGGAGATCCTCCTTGCCGCTTACGGGTACGCGGTCCAGATCTACTGTGATTTCAGCGGATATACCGACATCGCGATCGGTTGTGCGATGCTGCTCGGCTTTCGGTTCCCGCAGAACTTCAACGCTCCGTACACGGCGCGCTCCATGCAGGATTTCTGGCGCCGATGGCACATGATGTTGTCCTCGTGGCTACGCGATTACCTGTATGTCCCACTCGGGGGAAACCGCGGGTCCCGTTCCCAGATGTATCGCAATCTCATGATCACGATGCTGCTCGGCGGGCTTTGGCACGGTGCGGCATGGACCTTCGTCATCTGGGGGGCCATACACGGTGTGAGCCTTTGCGTCTGCCATGCCCGCATGCATTGGCGAGAGAGCCACGGAATTGAAAAAGAGCCGTCTCGCCCGTGGCAGATCGCGCGTCAGCGATTCGTCACCTTTCACATCGTGTGTTTCGGATGGATCTTCTTTCGCGCCGACACAACCGGAAACGCCTTCACGCTCGTCCGCCGTCTCTTTAGCGACTGGGGAGGACCCGATCCGCTCGTGCGATGGCAGGTGATCGCGGTCATCGTCTTCTCGCTCTCCTTGCAGTATCTGCCGAAGAACTTCGCACGCGATGCACAGATCGTCTTCTCGCGGCTATCGGTGATACTGAAGGGCGCAGTGCTCGCGTCATGCATGCTCATCATCACGACGCTCGGTCCTCCAGGAGTCGCGCCGTTCATCTACTACCGCTTTTGATGAAGCGACGTCGGTCACCTTGGGGCGTGTTGCACGCACCGGTGCTGCCTCGGCGTCGAGGCGAAGATAATGTCGCAACGCCAGACGTTGGCGCGCCCAAAAATGGGCGCATGCTGATGGCGGCGATCACCGAGGAGCTTGGGCAATGAGCCGCGAAGACCCGAGCGCGGCGGTTCCTATGTCTGGCGCGCACCCCATGCGACAGCCCTATCGGTCCCGTCGGCTCTCTTCTGCAGGGCAGATACTCGGTGTGGGCCTGTTGTGCTTCAGCTTGTGGCTCCTGATTGATGCACGTCAGCTCTATAACTCCGCTCTTGCCGCGCCGCTCGGCGCGCGTCGCAGTGCTGCGGTGGCGGTCTTGCGTCCGATAGCGCGAGCGTCAGAATGGCTTGGTCTCGACCGACTCGAAAATGGAGCGAACCGCATCCTTGGCCACAACGCATCGACGCCTGGGGGCCTGTCGATTCCCGCCGCATCGACGACAAAGAACAAGAGCGTAACCAAGGCGGCTTTGGGAGGTCCGGCAGCTCTTTCTTTACGCGACCTTGGTCCGAGACACCTCAACGTGCCCATCGCGACGACCACAACGCCAATGATCGGAGCTACGAACAGCATTGTCATTGCTCAGCCCAGCGCGACGAACCCGCTTCGGGTCTTGGTCGTCGGTGATTCCCTTGGTGAGGACCTCGAAGACGGCCTCGAAGACGTCGTCGGATCGAATCCAGCCGTCGCGCTCATCGATGCAGCCCAAGCCGATACCGGCCTCGCTGACCCCGCGTACTACAGCTGGCCGGACAATCTTCAAGTCGACCTCGCGAGGTATCACCCGCAGATCGTCGCTGTCATGATCGGCGGCAACGACTGGCAGCCTTTCCTCGGCACGCCCTCGCGAGTCGCGACCCCCGGTACGGCGTATTGGCGCGTCGCCTACGGAGCACGGGTCTCGCAGTTCGTCTCCGAGGCGACGTCACAGGGAATCTTTGTCGTCTGGGTTGGTCTGCCCATCATGGGACCCCAGTCGCCTTTCCCCCCGGACATGGCACCGGACTTGAACTCCGTGTTCGAACAACAAATCGACGCGAACCAAAATGCGATGTTCGTATCGTCTTGGCCGCTCTTTACCAACAGCGCCGGTCAATATGCCATGTACCTTCCGACAGCCGGGGGAGACATCGTTGACATGCGCGACCCCGACGGAGTGCATCTTGCGATTCCTGCAGGATCGGACCGTCTCGCGAACGCGGTCATCGTTGAGATGCAGAACCGCTTGCACATCAATTTCTGAGGGTCTTTGACGCGGACGTAGGACTGCCCATGAGCATCAAGACCACTCGATGCAAAATGAGCATTCTTGTTAGGGACTAACCGGCCGTCTTCGCAGGAGACGCAGTAGCGTCCTCAAGAACTTCGCTGCCGAAGGTGTTCGTCTTGCGCTTGGAGAACGCAATTGCGCACAACAAGATGATGAGAGCTGCACCCGCGATGGGGAATCGCACGTAGGGGCGATAGTGAAAGGTGATCACTGCCGGCAAGATGAGCAACGACACGAGGTTCATCACCTTGATGAGCGGGTTGAGTGCCGGCCCCGCCGTGTCCTTGAACGGGTCGCCCACGGTGTCACCGATGACGGCGGCCTTGTGCGCATCAGATCCCTTGCCACCTTCATGTCCGTCTTCGATGTATTTCTTCGCGTTATCCCACGCGCCACCTGAGTTCGACAAGAAGTTCGCCATGAGCTGGCCGGTGAGAATCGCTGCGGCGAGGAAGGCCCCGAGAGCGGCATAGTTGATCCCGAACCCGACGATTATCGGCGCGAGGATCGCGAGGAGTGCGGGGGTCGCGAGCTCACGCTGGGCTGCGCGGGTACAGATGCTGATGACACGGCCGTATTCGGGCTTCTCTGTCCGGTCCATGATCCCGGGATGCTCACGGAACTGACGACGGACCTCTTCGACGACCGTGCCCGCCGACCTCCCAACGGCGCGCACGGCGAGTCCCGCGAACAAAAAGGCGATCGATCCACCGATCAAGATTCCAAGGAAGGTCACGGGGTTTGCCACATCGATCTGAGTCGCTGCCGCGCGGAACAGCGCAGAACCAGTCGCGGTCAAGTTGAGCTGCGAGCCGATCGTCTCGATGAACGAGGCGAACAAGGCAACCGTCGCGATGACCGCAGAGGCAATGGCAACACCTTTGGTAATCGCCTTGGTGGTATTGCCGACCGCATCGAGGCTCACCATGACGCGCTCTGCAGGTCCGCCAAACTCACCAGCCATCTCCGCGATTCCCGCAGCATTGTCTGCGACTGGACCGAAGCTGTCCTCAGAAACCACCATGCCGGTCGTCGACAAGAGTCCCATGCCGATGAGGGCTACGAGATAAAGGGTGAATTCGATGTTGCCGTGAGCGGCACCGTAGGAAATGCCGATCGCCGCGGTGATCGCGATGACGATCGCAAGGATCGCCCAAACGGTTGATTCGAGGCCGGTCGAAATCCCGGCGAGAACTGTCGTGGCGGGACCCGTCCGGGCGGATGCTGCAATCTCTCGCACCGGGCTTCGTTCCGTCGAGGTGAACTCTTCGGTGATAAAACTTGCCACTTGTCCAAGGAGGACGCCCGCCAACACCGCGTAGAAGACGTCGAGGTCCTTCACGTAAAAGGCAGCCACGAGGTACGCGGCGACAACGACGCCTAGACCAGACAGACGGAAGCTCCGATTGATCGGCGTCATCGCAGTGCGGTCACCTTTGCGCGCTCTGACGGTGTAGATGCCCATGATCGAGGCGATGATCCCGAATCCGGCGATGATCAGCGGGTAGACGACACCTTTTGCTGGGTCAATACCGCCGATTGAAGAGAATGCCGCGTAGCCGAGGATGATCGACGCAATGATCATGATCGCGTAGGACTCGAATAAGTCAGCGGCCATTCCCGCACAGTCGCCGACGTTGTCGCCGACGTTGTCAGCGATCGTCGCCGCATTACGCGGATCATCTTCGGGTATGCCTACTTCGATCTTTCCGACGAGGTCCGCTCCGACGTCTGCGGCCTTGGTAAAGATGCCGCCTCCAACACGCATGAACAACGCGATCAGCGATCCCCCGAACGCAAAGCCAACGAGCACCGCGCTCGCGCTGTTCTGGAAGATCAAGGTGATCGATGTCGCTCCGGCGAGTCCAAGGCCCACGCAGAAAAGGCCCGTGATTCCGCCCGTGCGGAATGCCACCTTTAGCGCCGCGGGCAATTCGCCCTTCAACGCGGCGGCAGCGGTCCGGACGTTCCCGCGCACAGAAAGGCTCATGCCGATGAATCCGGTCAAGCCAGAGAACATCGCGCCAACCAAGAACGCAAGCGCTCGGTAGAGGCCGGATTGACCGAAGGTCAACGCGATATGGCCGTTAACGGGGTCGACGACCTTGGTTGCCGTCAAGAAGACGAGAACGGCGAGGGGGAGAACGATGATCGAAATGACGCGAAACTGGCGCTTCAAGAACGCTTGTGCGCCTTCTTGAATAGCTGCAGCGATTTCTCTCATGACCGATGTGCCTTGATCTGCTGCGAGCACACCGCGCATGAGGTTCAGTGCGACGAGCAATGACAAAATTCCAGCTGCAAGGGCGAAATACAGCCAGTCCTTTTCTGCCGCGTGCAGAGTAAAGGCCTGGTATCCACCCTCGCTTGCGAGGACGTTCGTCATGAACCGTGCTCCCTTCGCGCTGAAGTCGCTGGAATGCGACCGACGGCGTTGCCTATGGGTATTTCCGACGTTCGCCGAAGGGAGGTCACAGAACGCTCCACGATCGGCGCGGAAAAGCCCACCCTATCTCGCGTTTAGGAACAGGGTCTCGAATGTCGTGAGCCGAGCTCAAAGCCCCGAACCTGATCGGCCCCGAGAGCGGGAGAACCCTGCCGTACTGGATCTGCGTACACCTAGGAAACACGATTGATCTGACCACGTGGTTCTGGGCGTCATGCACTTCCATCGCCGAGCACCCGAGGCTCGCATTGCGCCGCGCGCTTGGCTCGTGTCGAACAAGCTCTTGTCCAGGCAAAGGGCCGATCTCCAGTCCCGCACGCTCTGAGCGATCACCCTCGGCTGCTCGTCCAATGAACCCTTCGTCAATGCTTCTCAGTGTTGAGCGCCGCTTCGACGGCATTCGTCGCGATCACATCTCGATACCAGTACGCGCTCGTCTTGGGAATCCTTTTCTCCGTCCGATAGTCGACGAACACGATGCCAAAGCGCTGTGCGTACCCGGAGGCCCACTCGAAGTTGTCCATAAGCGACCACAGGAAATAGCCGCGCAAATCGACGCCCGCGGTAATCGCCGCGTGCGCCGCCTTGAGGTGGCTCGACAGGTACGCGATGCGTTCCGGGTCTTTCACGGCACCCGTCGGGTCCGCGTAGTCGGAGAACGCCGCCCCGTTCTCGGTGATGTACATCGGCACGTCGCCGTAGTCGGCTCGGATGCGCAACAAGAGCTCGGTGAGGCCCTCGGGATCGATCGTCCACCCCGTCGTCGTACGGGGGATGTCGTCTCGCGGCCGGTCCTCAACTCCTAGCCAGCTCTCATAGGAAGGGCGCTCGCCCGAGAAGACCTTGGCTCGCGAGGACGCAGCCATCCGTCGTGGTTTGTAGTAGTTCACGCCGAGGAAACCGAGATCAGACCGGATGAGCTCGAGGTCACCTTCGTGCAAGAAGTCATCACCAACGAGGCCGAAGCACTCTTCAGCGAGTTCTTTGGGGTAGCTCCCGAGAAGGACCGGGTCTAAGAACCAGCGGTTCAGGTGAGCGTCGGTCCGCCTTGCGGCAGCAAGGTCCGCGTCGGTGCTCGACGCCGGTCTCACTGGGTCCAAGTTGAGCGCGATGCCGACTTCTGCGGAGGGACCAACCGTTTCTCTGATGGCTCGAGTCGCCAAGCCGTGTCCGAGGAGCAAGTGGTGCGCGCTCCTCACCGCGGAGCCGAGGTCCGAAATACCGGGAGCGTGTACCCCGTTGCCATAGCCGATGAATGCGGCCACCCACGGCTCGTTGACGGTGACCCACTTCGCGACCCGATCTCCCAACGCAGCGCTGACGATGCCTACGTAGTCCTCGAAGCGCTTTACGGTCTCCCGGTTCGTCCAGCCGCCGCTGTCTTGGAGCACCTGGGGTAGATCCCAGTGATAGAGCGTGACGACCGGCTCGATATCTAGTGCGCGAAGTGCGTCGACGAGACGTCGGTAGAAGTCGAGTCCCTTTTCGTTTGCGGGACCACGGCCATCGGTTTGCACCCGTGGCCAGGCAACCGAAAAGCGATAGGCGCGTACACCGAGCTCCGCCATGAGCTCGACGTCTTCGTTCATGCGGTGGTAGTGATCGCACGCGATGTCGCCGTTGTCACCGTGATGTGTCGCGCCGGGATGGTGACTAAAGGTGTCCCAGATCGAAGGGCTCCTCCCGTCCTCATCGAAGGCCCCCTCGATTTGATATGCAGAGGAGGCAACTCCCCAGAGGAAGCCTTCAGGAAATTCGAGATCCGCACTCATTTCAGCTCCTCACAGGGACATATGGCCACACGTGGACAAGCAAGGTGACGTGGCAGTCCGCTGCGATGAGCGAACAATTCGGGCAATCATTATCCCTAATCCAAAGCGATACCAGCGAGTCTGAGAAGCGTCGGACCTTGCTCGCGCCTCGTTGCGAGCGAGCCAAGAGGCGTACCTTGACGTATGGGCGCATCGAACAACTCCTTGGATGGACGCGGCGCGCGCCGAGCTCGCGCTCGGTGCCGCGTTGCCCTCGCTAGGAACCAAGCTGGCTCCAGTTAGCAACTGAGGGCTCGATATCTCCTGCAGGGGCCTGCCCGAAGATGCGCAGGAGATTCCCCGTGATGCGCGCGACGGTCCTCGCCGGACATGCCGTGCCTGGAGCGCACGGGCTCAACGCCGGGATCCAGTTGTTCGTGCCGCTGTCGAAGACTCCCGCGTGGCTCACCGGATCGGCGTAGTAGGTCATGTCCGAATAAGCGATTCCATTCGGCCCCGCTGCATTCGTCTCGGACTGCGAAGGAGGAATCGGCGAGTGTCCGAGGACCTCGAGGTCCGATGGGTGCGGCATCGACGGCTCGAAGGTGTCGAAATCAGAGGCGATGACTCCCGGCACCGAGGAGCCGTTGTGCAAGTGGGTACCCTCGAAGATCCACGCCGAGGCGTCTGTGACGACGAAGGCAGCGTGTGGCGCGTCCGGTTCCAGGTATCCGGCGTAGGTCTCGCCGACAAAGCCCGTCTCCGGCCAGTTCGCAGGGGGAGAGCTCCAGGTGTTCCCCGTCACCAAGAGGGGATTTCCCTTGCCGTTCAAGGGGTCTTCTGCCGAATCTCGATAGTCGACGACTTCGCGATCGGGCCCGAGGACGGAGGCCTGCAGCCTCACGTGGCGGAGCACGGCACTCGCTCCGAAGAACACGATGTTCATGCCGCGTTGTTCCGCGTGCAGTGCCGCTTCGCGCTCATCGAGCGACCAGCACTCGTCGTGTCCAAGCGACGCAAGGACGCGATGGTTCGCCAATACATCAGGGTGCTGTTCAATTGTGACATCGGTCGCGTAGGAGACGTCGAGGCCATGGCGTTCGGCAAAGCGGATGAGCGGGTATTCCTCGGACAAGAAATCCGCCGCCCCTTCACCGTACGCGTAGGGACGATCGAATGAGACGACGCGCGCACGCGAACAGACTGGATACGTGGGAGCACAAATTGCAGTTCCTTGGTAGAAGTCGTCACCGCCGTAGGGGTTCCACGCTTGCCACGTAAAGACGTCATTTTTGATCAGGTACGCGCTGTGGCTCATCGGGTCCCATACCGTGAGAGGTACGTAGCTTTGTTGGTTTCCGCTTCCCACGAGCTTAAAGAGGTAGTCGCCTTGCACAAATTTCGCCGTGATCGTGACCTTCAAAGTCGGCGTCCAGTTGTCGCAGGCAACCATGTTGATGCCGACTGTTACCGGACATGTCGGCTGTTCCTTGCCAGGAAGTTCATGTGAAGCCCAGATGAGCCGAGCACCGCTTCCGTGGTAATAGCCCATGCGATATGCGTCAACGTGAAAGCGCGCCGCGGCGGTCGAGACGTACAGCGTGACGGTCTGGCCTTTCGCGGCATAGGTCAGATTTGCAAAGCCATCGATTGCGTTGTCCTTCGGAGCTCTCGTGATTTGCCAGCTCGTCGTGCCAGCCAGGTTGTTCTCCGCAATGACCCAACGCGCCTCGACCCCAAAGACACCGACAAAGCTCGCGGGGAGCGTCTTTGTCTGTCCTATCGGTGAGGATTTCGCGGAAGGTGTTGAGGACGTGGCATTTGTCTGGGATGAAGCGATGGATATGCCAATCGGCGTGCCCAAGAGCACGACCACCGCGAGTGCCGCAACGGCGATGCCAACTCGGCGAGTCACACCTATACGTCTACACGAAGATATGGCCGTCTTGGAGTGGCCAAGGCGATTGGGCCACGCCAGTCGGCCCGACCCTTACTTGTCGATCGTGATGCCGCCCGGCGCGTCGGCCTGGGTATTCGGATCGATCTCGACCCAAGTTCTCCCGGGGGCGAGGTCGACGCGCTGTCCGGCCGCGTTCGTGAAGGTGAGCCCGCTCACGAGATCGCTGCGATGCCAGGTCACCTTGACGACGGTTCCGTCTCTTAGGACATATCCGGGACCCGAGCCTTCGAGCTCGCTTTCGATGTCTCCGGTCCCTCCCGTGCTTTCGGAGTAGGGGCCGATTCTGTAGTCGACGATCGCGACGACGATGTTCGCCGTCGAGACCTGTTGTCCCGTCAGGGTGTCGACGTCGGGGGACCCCGAGTAGGTATGCAGCCACATTTTCGTTGTGGCATCCCAGTTCCAGATGACGTCGGTCCCGTAGGAAAAGTTGATGCCGAAGGAGGCCGCGGGCGTCGCTCCGGGCGGTACGGACGCGCTGTAGCTAAAGATGGACGGGGGTGGGCTCGTCTTCGACTTGAACAGCGCGTAGAGCGCGGTCGTGCTCGTGTACAAGTTGTCTGGCTCCTGGCGAGAGGAGACGCGAGTTCCCGCGCCCTGCGCGCCGTCGAGGAGGTTCGCCGCAGAAAGCCATGAGGAGTTCGCTTGGACTCCTTCGATGTTGGGGTCGATGCCACCAGCGAAGGCGAGGATCGGGTTGTAGAACATGCGAGCGATCATGTGGTAATCGACCCAGCGCACCGAGCGAACAGGACCTATGGAGCTCGCGTCGTTGCACTGATAGACGGCGACGTAGCGCATGATGAAGCCCTCAGCCGGGGTGTCGAAGACGATGTCGGCTTCGTTGAGGCCGCTCTGCGGTCGAGCGTTTCCGTCTTGAGGTGGTTCGTTTCCGATCTTTATGAGCAACGCCGGCCGCCGCGGGACGACGCCACCGGGAGCAGGCGTGTCCGTCAGCGGGCACAGGTTCACCGCAAGCTTTGGTTGATAGACGGTCTTCGCGTGGCTCTTCTTCTTGGGTTTGTGCGTGCCGCTCGTCGCGAAGATACCTGCGGAAAATCCAACGAGGACGATGACGACGGCAGCGATGGTAATCGTGCGTCCACGGTGGGGGCCCTTGAGCCAGCGCGATGAGCCCGATGGCGAGTCGGGAGAGCGCTTGTTATGTGCGGGCACTCCGACAAGGTAGCGGGTTGACGCGCGAAGGTGGTGGAATGGAGCTCAAGGCTCAACGCGCCTTTCTCACAAAAGATCGCAAGGTAGACCCGCGCCTGCAATCGTTGCGAAGCGCAGTGTCAATCCCACGGCCCGATCATCCATAACGGAAAGTCAGGGGATTGGACGTGCCCGATTCGGTTCTTATTCGTACGACTGCGCTGTTCGAACCGGGCGGAACGGTTACGAAGCATTGATTCTCAGTTGGGCAACTCGTTGGCGCGATCTGCGAACCGAAGGTCGCGACGATGCTGCCGTTCGCGCTCAGAAAGCCCGACCCGCTTACCGTGACGGTCTCTCCCGCCGAACCGACAGCCGGGGTGAGCGAATACATCGTCGGGACCGAAGCGCTCTTTGGAGTTGACGTTATCGTCGGGGGCGCCTTCTTTGATGCGGATGTTGCACGGCGCACCTTTTGGCCAATTGCACGACTCGGATGCGTTGACAACGAGCCACTTAGCGTGAGGCCGATTGTGGTTCCGACGAGGGCGATCACCGCTGCGCTCATCACATGCCGATAACGACGGCGCGGCGAGAAGGCCTTTTCGCTGCGTCGACGCGCGAAGTACGACGTCTTCTTATCCTCGATCTTCTCGGACGCGTCGCCGAGGAGCTCCTCATCGACAAAGACGAGTCGCGCGCCTGCTCTCGCCAAGTCCTCACGAGTGCGCGAGTCAAAAGATCGCGAGGTGCCGGATTGTTGGGGGCTCATGGGCGGCACTTGGCCCACGACCTGCGTGTCGGAACGAGGCTGCGGCTGTTTCGACGGATTAGCCCTTGCGACCCTCTCTTTGTGTGCGCGCAGCTCGCCGAGCACATCGAGGGCCCTTAGATAGCGTTCCGTTTCGTTCTTCTTGCCGAGCGACCATCGGCTCACGAGGACCATTGAACTGCTTCGCGCACACCTTCGCGCGCGCGAGAGGGAAAATCCCGGCTCGTGACGTGCAAATCAGGAGGAAAGAGCCTTGGATTTCGCGTACTCAAGGAGAGCGCATAGCTCGTCGAGCAGTCCGGCTGGCCCCACGACGAGGGTGTTCGCGCTCGCTATGAGTTCTGCGAGGTCTGCATAACCAAGGCCGGACTCGGTCGCGACCAAGAGCCCCGCGGCGCGGTCCCAGGCCTTAAGGCCGGCCTCGTAGTACGCGTCGAGGCGTCCGATGGCGACGTAGCAAAGATCGAGTGCCGCCGATCCAGCGCGGCGGATGTCGCGCACCGCGGGCAGAACCGTGGGCAACAGTGCAGCTTGTTCGAGGCGCTGCGCGCTGCTGTAGCCAAATCCCGTTCCGATGAGGGACTGCGAAAGAGGTGGGGCGATGCCCACGCGCTCGATGTCACGACCGTTGAGCTTGGCCCCACCTCCTTTTGTTGCGACGAAGGTCTCGTCTTTCATCGGGTCGTGTACGACGCCTACGAGTGCCGTGTCTTCATGAACTGCAGCAATGGACACGGCGAAAGACGCGAAGTCGTACACGAAGTTCGTCGTTCCATCGACGGGGTCGATGACCCAGGTGAGGCCGGAAGTCCCTGCGTGTGAACCCCCCTCTTCGCCAAAGATGGCATCGTCGGGTCGCGCACCCAAGAGCTCTTGAACGATGAGCTCTTCGCTCATTCGATCGGCCTCGGTCGCAAGGTCGGTGAGCGAGGACTTCGTTCTCGCATCTTTCTTCAGCAACGCTCGATCGCGCCCCTTTGCGCCGGCCTGCACGATGAACGCACCGGCTCGACGTGCGGTGTCCTCGGCAAGGCGCGCAAGCTCGTCAAGTTCCACGGAGTCGTTGTCCGGCATCATCAGCGATCTTGAGCGACACGCCGTCGGCTCACCGACGCACTCGACGGGAGACGGGAGAGCTGGGCGAGCCGGGCCACGAGGACCTCGAGGACAAGCTCAGGCGGCCAGCCGATTCGGCCGCGCACGTCGAGATCGGCATCAGAGAGCAACGCGACGGCACGGGCGATGCGTTCATGTCCAAGGCGCCTCGATTGCAGGAGCGCCTTTTTTGCAGGGAAGGCCCCGAGTCCCGTGGCGGCCACGGCACCCGCTTCGTCGAGGACGTCTGCTCCGTCCAAGGCAAGCATCGCCCCGTAGTGGCGGTGCAGCGTTGCGAGCACCTGCAATGGGTGACGCTCCCCACCGCCGACAAGACGATGGAGTGCCGCAACGGCTTGGGTGGAGTCTCCGCTGTCCAGGGCGTCCGTCAGGTCCCAGGGTGCCACGCCCCCGGCGGTGCCGAGGAACGGCTCCAGTTCTGCCACGTGGATGGTCGCGTTCTTGCCGAATGCGGCCTCGAGCATCGCGAGGACCCCTTCGAGACGCGCGAGATCCTCACCAAGGTGTTCGCGCAACAGGGCCACGGCCGGAGCATCGAGTTTGACCGAACCCTCGCGCAGGTGATCAGCGAACCACTGCGATCGCGCCCGTGACGAGGCACCTGGGACCGCGTCTATGCACAACCCGATCGATCGGACGATTCTTGCGAGTCCCGACGGCGCTGAACGACCCACATAGACGAGCACGAGCACCGTCGTCTCGAGAGGCGCGTCGAGATACGAAGCGAGCTCGGTGATCTGTGCCGCGTCACGCGAAGCAACGTCGCGCACGATGACGATCCGTCGTTGTGCAAAGAACGGCGGTGTACGGCAAGCGTCAAGCACCGGACCGATAGCCGACGGTTCGCTACGTCCTGTCTCGCCGTACTCTTCGATGGATGCCGCACCCGTCGCGTCGAGGCTTGAGAGATCCTCGATCAGCGCGCTGAGCTCTTGAGCGACGAGCGCCGCGTCGTCACCTTCTATGAGGTACACGAGATGGGGCGTCTCGTCATCCTTGAAGAAAGCGTTCGTCATGAGGAGATGATCGCCTCGAGTACGTCAATGACTCGGCGGGTGCCTTTGACGTCGTGAACCCGCACGACCCGACAGCCCAAGGAGACACCGAGCGCCACCGCGGCGAGGGATATTTCCCGTCGCTCGTCGATCGAAAGTCCACACAGTGTGCCTAGGAAGGTCTTGTTCGACGCGGACAGAAGAAGTGGCTGGCCGATGCTTGCGATCCTCCCAGACGCTCGCAGCAGTGCGAGCGACTGTTCGGCTGTCTTTCCGAGATCGAGACCCGCGTCCAAGATGATGCATTGGGCAGCGATGCCCGCCGCCAATGCCTCATCGCGCCTCGCGCGCAAAAAGTCGCACACGGCGCCGACCACGTCGTCCTCGGAGTAGTGCGGGTCGGGATCGGGCACGCGCGGCGCCAGGCGGATATGGGTCGCGACGACCGTTGCTCCCGCTTGGGACGCTGCTTTGAGATACTCCGGATCGGAAAAGCCACTGATGTCATTGCCGATGAGCGCACCTGCCGCATATGCCTCTCTTGCGACTTCGCTTCGCCACGTGTCGACAGACAACGCCACGTCGAAGCGCTTCTTGAGCGCGCAGATGACCGGCACAACTCGATCGATCTCCTCGTTGACCGAGACGTCTTCTCCGGGTCCAGCCTTCACTCCACCGACGTCGATGACGTCTGCTCCATCGAAGATGAGCTGTTCCGCGCGTGTGAGCGCGTCGTCGAGATTGAAGAACTTTCCTCGGTCAAAGAATGAATCCGGAGTGCGATTGACGATGCCCACGATGAGCGCTCGCCTCGCCACGTCATATCGTCGTGCTCCAATTGATAGCCAAAGGGGAGAGGTCGGTCTGTAAGGGAGATCCTCTGGCCCTGAATCGGTCATTAGGGACACCGTCACGGCGCGATCTAGAAGATCCTTGACGCGAGCGCACGCCGGTATTGGTTCTTGCGCGCGTCCTCGGGTTCCATCGCGTCGAGAAGGTCTAGGAATTCTTGGCGGGCTGCGTCATCGTTCTTCACGCGCTCGAGCAAAGCCGTGAGTCGGGCGTCGATGGAGCCGTCCGTAAGGGCATTTAGCGCGTCGGCATTGGCGACGCCAAGGCGAGCGAGCGCGCTGAGATGGCGAGTCTGATCGGTTTCAGGGATTCGGGCGAGCAGCTCGAGGGCCTCGACGTTGTCGCCGCGCGCCACGAGGAGTGTTGCGAGCGCGCTAATGGCAGCGACGTGATCCGGCTCGATTTCAAGTGCGCGTCTGAGCGAGTCCTCGTCTCCAGCCTTCGAAAGCTCGTCGGCCGCGCTCTTCGGGGTAAGCAGTTTGGCCACGAATTCCTCGACTTCTCGTTGGCTGATCGCCCCGATGAATCCGTCAACGACCTTTCCATGTGTGACTGCAAAGACTGCCGGGATGGATTGGACCTGGAAGCTCGCGGCGGTACTTGGGTTCTCGTCGACGTTGACCTTCACGAGTTTGACCGCGCCTTCGGTTGTTCCAACGACGGACTCGAGGATCGGTCCGAGGGTTCTGCACGGGCCACACCACGGCGCCCACAGATCTACGACGATCGGCTGTTCGTTCGATGCGTTGAGCACGTCGGACTCAAAGGTCGCGTCCGTGACGTCGATGGACATGCCTCGACGCTATCGGCTCGGCAAAGCGCTGGCATCACCGGTAGGCGTCGATGTCGCCTCCCTATGCGACGAAGTACTTCGCCTGCGGGTGGTGGCAAACGATCGCGAGGGTCGTCTGTTCCGGCTCAAGCTGGAAACCTTCGCTGACGCTCACCCCTAGGCGTTCGGCGCCGAGCAATTCGACAACTTTGGCATTGTCCTCGAGGTTTGGGCATGCCGGATATCCCCACGAATATCGGCCGCCCCGATACTTCTGACGGAACAGTCCCGAGATGTTCGGTCCATCTTCTGCGGCGAAGCCCCATTCCTCCCGGATGCGGCGATGTGCGAGTTCGGCAAGGGCCTCTGTCATCTCCACGGACAATCCGTGCAGCGAGACGTAATCGAGATAGCGATCTTGCGAAAAGAGTTCGTGCGCGCGCTCAGATACGGCACCGCCCATTGTTGCGAGCAAGAACGCGGCGTAGTCGGGCTCAGGATGTTCTCGTGGCCGAAAGAAATCGGCGATGCACAGATATGGAGCCTCACGCTGTCGAGGAAAGGAGAATCGCGTGAGTTCGTGTTGGCGCGTGTCGTCGGCGAACACAACGAGTTCGTTGCCTTGCGCATTCACCGGGAAGTACCCCCAGGCGACCTGCGGAACCAAAACGTCAGCGGCCTTGGCTTCGTCGAGGCGCAATCGAAGCTCCGCACGGATGCGCTCTTTGAAGTCGCCGTCGGATTCTCCGCTCAAAGGCCGGTATCCCCATTGATTGCGAAACAACGCGGTCTCGTTCAAATAGCGCGCGATGTCGTCCAAAGGAAAACCCTTGGCGAGACGCGAACCCAAGAATGGCGGGACGAAAACCGGATTATCCGACGCGACGTCGGGCGAGCGATCGGGAAGGATCGAGTCGTCTGAGTCTCCGGTGCTCTTGGACTTGCGCTCAGGCAGGATCCGGCCAGTCGGCTCGGTGCCAAAGGCAGGGTCGTCGATCCCGGCGTTCTTGAGCTCCATGATTCGCTCCAAAGTGTGTAGTCCCTCGAAGGCGTCGCGCCCGTAGAAAACCTTTCCGTCATAGACCTCGCGTAGGTCTCGTTCGACGTAACTTCGCGTCAGTGCGGCACCGCCCAACAACACCGGGAGGTTGTCATAGCCGCGACGGTTCATCTCTTCGAGGTTCTCGCGCATGATCAACGTCGACTTCACAAGAAGTCCGCTCATGGCGATCGCATCTGCTCCCGTCTCGTCTGATTTCTCGAGCATTTCGGTGATGGGGACCTTTATCCCAAGGTTGTAAACCTCATAGCCGTTGTTCGTGAGGATGATGTCGACGAGATTCTTGCCAATGTCGTGCACATCTCCTCTTACCGTCGCAAGCACGATGCGCCCACGCCCTCCACGCTCACTTTTTTCCATGTGCGGCTCGAGGTAGGAGACCGCAGCTTTCATCGTCTCTGCCGATTGGAGCACGAAGGGAAGTTGCATCTCACCCGACGCGAAAAGATCACCGACGACTTTCATGCCCGGCAGCAGGACCTCGTTCACGATTTCAAGAGCCGATGAGCCTGATGCAAGAGCCACAGCGAGATCGTCCTCAAGGCCGTTGCGGTCTCCATCGACGATGCGCTGTGAAAGTCGTTTTTCGACGGGCCAGCCGCTGCGGTCCTCGTTCGCGGCTTTTTGTTCCAAGACGCCCTCGAAGGCTGCGATGAGTGCCTGCAAGGGGTCATAGTCGTCGCTGCGGCGGTCGTAGATGAGGTCGAGGCAAATCATTCTGACGGCATCATCGATCTTGTGGAGCGGCAAGATCCGAGACGCGTGGACGATCGCCGCGTCGAGACCCGCCTCAGCGCATTCATGAAGGAAAACCGAGTTGAGAACTTGGCGCGCTAACGCCGACAGGCCGAAGGAAACGTTCGAAAGCCCAAGAATCGTGTGCACCCCAGGGAGTTCATCTTTGATGCGCCGAATTGCGTCGATCGTCTCGATACCGTCGCGTCGGCTTTCTTCCATGCCGGTCGAAAGGGGCAACGCGAGAGGGTCGATGAACAAGTCGCTCATCTCTAATCCGTAGCGTTCCCGGGCGAGGTCACAGATTGCCGCAGCGGCGCGCAGTTTCCAGTCGGCGTCGCGGGCCTGTCCTTGCTCATCGATGCAGGTGCACACGACGGCGGCGCCATGTTCTGCGGCAAGGGACAAGAAGCTGTCTAGCCGAGTTCCGGGCGCGTCGCCGTCTTCGAGGTTCACCGAATTGAGCACGGCGCGGCCGCCCAGCCATTCGAGCGCAGTTCGGACGACGTTGGCTTCGGTCGAATCGATCACGATCGGCACTGTCGATTGTGTGGCAAGTCGGCTGATGACGCCGTCCATATCGGCCACGCCGTTGGCGCCGGTGTAATCGACACACACGTCAATGAGGTGCGCTCCCTCTATCACTTGTTCACGCGCCATCGCCGTCGTGGTCTCGAAGTCTTTTTCGAGCATCGCCTCGCGGAAGCGCTTAGAGCCGTTCGCATTCGTCCGTTCCCCGATAAGCAAGACGGAATTGTCCTGCGCGAAGGGCACAAAGCTGTAGAGGGACGTCGCTCCGGGTTCGAATTCCGGGTCGCGGACTTTTGGCACGAGGTTCGCACAGCGCTCGACGACCCTTGCGAGATGATCGGGCGTCGTTCCACAGCAACCACCAATGACTGAGATCCCAAGTTCAGTCACAAAGGAATAGAGATGCTCGGCCAGCGCATCGGGAGTGAGGTCGTAATGCATCTTGCCGTCGACGATCGTCGGGAGACCCGCGTTCGGCAACGTTGAGATAGGGCGGCGCGAATGCGCAGACAGATAGCGGAGGGGTTCGTACATCTCAGCCGGCCCCGTCGCGCAGTTGATCCCGATGATGTCGGGACGCATCGCGTCAAGCGCGCATAGCGCCGCTGAGATCTCCGTACCGGGAAGCATCCGACCCGTGAGCTCGATTGTGACTTGGACCTGGATCGGCACAGCACGTCCGCAGTGGTTCATCGCGCGCCGACAGGCGACGATCGCAGCCTTTGCGCTCAGCAAGTCGAATGACGTCTCGACCAAGAGCAAATCGACGCCTCCTTCGAGCAGGCCGCGCGCCTCTATCTCGTAGGCGTCCCGCAGATCCGAAAAAGAGATCTGTCCAAGGGTTGGGAACTTTGTTCCCGGGCCCATGCTTCCTGCGACGAATCTCGGGTGGTCGGGAGTGGAATAGGAGATCGCGACTTCGCGAGCAAGCTCAGCGGAGCGGCGAGCGAGCTCTTCGGCACGCTGTTCGATCCCGTATTCAGCGAGCACCACTGGATTGGATCCAAAGGAGTTCGTCTCGACGACGTCGACACCGACTTCAAGAAATGACCTGTGTAGCTCGGAAATGAGATCCGGTCGCGACGCAACGAGAATCTCGTTACAGCCCTCGAGGGTCGGTCCTCCGAAGTCGTCAGGACCCAATCCGAGAAGCTGGAGGTTTGTGCCCGTCGCACCATCGAAGATCACGACGCGCTGCGCGCAGAGGTCGAGGTAGCTCGCCATGTGCCCTCAAGCGTATCGGGAGCACACCGAGGCGCCCGTCAAGCAGGCTGTATATGTCCGCTCGCGCGCTCGGCAAGTGCAGATCGAACGCAGGAACGCGCGAAGCCAGGCTGGTATCTCCAGCGTAACAACTGCTGGAGCGTCTCGTCTTCGCTCTCACCGAGTCTCAAGAGGCTCAGTGCGAGTTGGACACCTCGCCGCCGCAGTGGATCAGCCGGCGCTTGTTGGCGCTCGTGGTTGAGCGCATGAGCGGTGCGCAGTTCGGGGGAGAGATGCGCGAGTTGACGAGACGACAAGCTCGGCATGCGCTGTCTGATTGCGAGATGGCCCGGGCGGAGCATCGTTGCAAACTCGAAGTCGATCATCCTCGCAAGACTTCGCATGAACGGTCCGTTACGTCCCGACCTCTCGCCGAGTCCTAGGGCCCGTGCCACCTCGCAAAGTTCGAGTGACAGACCTGACGGCGCAGTCTCGAGTCGAGTGGCGATGTAACGGAGAAGCCATGTCGTCGATGGGCCGAGCAGCGGCAGCCAATATCTCTCCACGTACTCCGACCGTGCGTCGTGACCCGCGTCGTCCGGCGTTTTGACATCCCAGAGCTCGACGAAGATCTGGCTCTCCAACGACAGTTCATCTAAAGCAGCGTTCATCGGGCCTTCTCTCTTCTCGGTTCATTGACGTTGCTCCAATGGACGTGCATTTTGTGCACGCCACTTTGGTGACCGAACGAGATTGGCTGACAGCGCAACCTGTTTACCTACCGCGGGTTCCAGCTGAACGTGGTGCTCTTGGCCGATGTGAAGGCGAAGTCCTTGTGAATTGGTCTGCCGGCAAGGTGGCACTTGGAGGATGAGGCCATCGCGCCATATCCAAAGCAAGCTCGGAAATAGCTTCAACGCACAATGTCCGAACGTTGGATTCCGGCGCCTTGCGTGTGGTCAATGTCACGGGGCCGCGCGCGCTTCGGCTGCGGAGCGAAGGGTCAGGCGAGAAGGTTCGTGTCGTGCCGAGGGCGCGTCACGACGTCATACGCCTTGTCCAAGGTGGCTATGCCAACTGACCGTCGGCGCGCAAGAACTTCTCAAGTTCTTCGACGACAAAGGCGTGATCCTCAATGGCAGTAAGGCCCGAGACGCAAACGGTGCCGACTGCTCCGACGCCACGGATGAGGATCGGAAAGGCACCGCCGTGCGCGGCGAAGCGGTACGGATCGAGCCGAGACGACGTGTCGAAGTCTTGACCGTCCGCGAGGAACCGGGTTCCCACGAGGTATGACGAGTGGCCGAAATGGTCGACCACCGCCGCTTTCCGATCGACCCACGCGTCGTTGTCAGTGCTCGCGCCCTTGAGGGCGGCGTGGAACAGCCTCTGGCCGTTTCGGCGAATCGAGATCACCACGGGGAGGTTTCGCGCCCGTGCCGCTTCGATGAGGTGCACGCCGAGCCGCCAGGAAGTCTCGGTGTCGAAGGTCCGAAAGATGAGCTGCTCCTCTTGAGCTTCGAGCCGGGCCATCAATGAGTCGAGGTCCTCGCTCATCGGGGTCGCCTCACGTTGCCTAGATCGTCTTGGTCCAACATCATTCCCCCTATCGCAAGATCCGCCCTATCTTCGAACCTTACGCCCCGATGGAACCGCGAACAGCGAGCATTTCAGGGAAGCCGCGCACCGACTGAGAAACTGTGAGGAAGTGGACAGGCTGTTTGATCACGGGCGCACACTTCCTTGTCGGCGGTCAGTCCGCGGAGGAAGAAGTCCATGGAAAGATGATGGTTGTGACTGAGAACTCTCGAGAAACCGTACCTGTAACCGAGCGATCGACGCTTCATCGCAAGCGAGAACGAGGAATCTACGACCGCGCAACCATCGATGCCATTCTCGACGAGGGATTGATCTGCCACGTGGGCTTCACGGACGGTCATTCCACCTTTGTCATGCCGATGAACTACGCGCGTGTGGGGGATTCGCTCTATTTTCACGGCGCAGCCTCCAATCGCATGCTTCGCGTCTTGGGTTCTGGTGCGCAGGCGTGCGTCACGGTCACGCTCCTCGATGGGCTCGTCTTTGCTCGCGCGTCGTTCCATCACTCGATGAACTACCGCTCTGTGATGCTCTTTGGGACGGGCAGCCGGGTCGATGACCTCGAAGAAAAGTTGGCGGCGCTCACGGCGATCGTCGAGCACGTCGCGCCCGGCCGAAGCGCCGACGCCAGGCCACCCACTGCGAGCGAACTCCGAGCAACTTTGGTCGTACGCGTGCCGATTAGGGAAGCTTCGGCAAAGATCAGGTCCGGCGGCCCAATCGACGATGCCGAAGATCTTGAGCTCGACATCTGGGCGGGCGAACTTCCGATCGAGTTCAACACCGGACAAGCGATCCCTGCTGAGGGGATGTCCAAAGGAGTCGTCGTCCCGCCGTATGTGGCGCATTACCCAATGCGGCGCAGAACACCTGAGTCTTAGCCACAAGCTCGACGGTGCGAACAGCCCGCGCCCATTCGGATGCTAAGCGGCGCATAGCCTTTCTCGGGCATCTTCTTTCGCCTCACAAGAAGGGCGATTGTATCGACCAGTTGGACGTCGCAGGTTGAAAAGCACGCCGAATGCATCCGCGAAAGGAAAACGAGCCGTAGTCTTCGAAGGTGATCGAGCTTTCTGATGTCGAGGATGCATCTAGGCGACTGTCGGGAACGATACGACCCACGCCCGCAATTCACGCCCGAGGTCTTTCTGATCTCGCAAATCGAGAGGTCTGGGTAAAGCCCGAACATTTCCAGCGCACGGGGTCGTTCAAGATTCGCGGCGCGTACAACTTTCTTGCGCTGCACGCGACGACGATTACGAATAATGAAGTTGTCGCGGGTTCGGCAGGCAACCACGCACAAGGTGTCGCGCTCGCCGCATCACTTTGCGGGATGCGCTCAACGATATACATGCCGATCGGCGCGTCGCTACCGAAACTCGAGGCGACCCGGGCATACGGCGCAAAGGTGATCCTTGGCGGCGACTCAGTCGATACCTGCATCGAGGCCGCCCGCGAGCACGCAGCGAAGCAGCACGCGATCTACGTACCGCCCTTCGACGATCCCGATGTCATCGCTGGCCAGGGAACAATCGGTTTGGAATTGCTCGAAGAAGCCCCTCCGGGCGAGGTCGTCGTCGTGCCAGTCGGCGGCGGCGGGCTCATCTCGGGTATCGCCGCGGCGATCAAGGCTTCGAAGTCGAGCGCCAAGGTCATCGGAGTCGAAGCCCAGGGAGCGACGGCGATGCTCGCAGCACTATCGGCTGGAGCCCCCGTCGCGCTCGAGACGCTCGACACGATGGCCGATGGCATCGCGCTGCACTCGGTGTCCCAGCTCACCTTGGATCACGTACGCGAATACGTCGATGAGATCGTGACGGTCGAAGAAGAAGAGATCAGCAGGGCGGTGCTCGTCTTGTTGGAACGGCAGAAGTGGGTTGTGGAGCCTGCTGGAGCGGTGGGTCTTGCTGCAGTCTTGGCGGGAAAGATCCCCGGGAGCGAACGTGTCGTTGTCGTGTTGTCGGGGGGAAATATCGACCCGCTCTTGCTCACTCGGCTCATCGAGCACGGATTGTCTGCGGCGGGGCGCTACATCATGGTGCGCGTCGTACTTGACGACAAACCGGGTTCATTGGCTCAGCTCACAGCGACGGTCGCCTCGCTCGGCCTCAACGTCTTGAGCGTCGAACACCACCGCTCAGGACGGCTGATCGGTATGCACGAAGTGGAGGTGTACCTCACCGTCGAGACAAGTGATCCCTCGCATCGAGACGGCATCGTGCCAGCGCTCGTCGCGCGCGGATTCCGTGCCGAAGCTATGCGCTGAGCATCACCAGAAGTTGAGATGCACGGTTTTGGCCACCGTTCGTCGGTTGCGCAATCTCGCAAGGCCTGTCGAGTGGAAAGCCGTCGCGGGTTTGGCTTCAAATCCTAGG
>Ga0181532_10000337_pt1 | contig 49307 bp, 45 predicted proteins | sample PEATcosm2014_Bin_33_FD_119768 | JGI IMG/M metagenome (GOLD analysis project Ga0181532, IMG submission 119768) | Peatland microbial communities from MTU Mesocosm Facility, Houghton, MI, USA - PEATcosm2014_Bin11_30_metaG | ecosystem: Environmental > Terrestrial > Soil > Wetlands > Peat | place... | reverse complement strand
GGCCAAGCTCGACCAGTATGTGCAGGATACCTTCGGGGACGAGGCGGGGCTGAAGGGCCGCCTCCAGGAACTGGAGCGCCTGCTGGAGGAACAGATCGCGGCGGTGAAGGCGGCGTTTGCGGAGGAGATGAAGGCGCAGGAGCGGAAAGACGCAATTGCGCGGGACTCGTGCCTCGCTCCGACGGACGAGACGGCGAACATGGTGCTGCGCCTGGAAATGACGCTCGACCGGGCCATCGACCGCAAGGTGAGAATCCTGCTGACCATGCGCAAAGAACATGCCCGAATGCTCAAAGAGGCAGCCAGCCCTCCTGCCGATGAATTGCCAAGGGCTGGCGCAGACACGCCGTTGAATGTCTGCGATTCGGGGCAGGATGGTCAAACCCAGCCTTCCCGTCGGGAAACGCAGACCCCAAAGGGCAGGGGTCTGCGCCAGCCGGCGAGTCATGGGACAAAAAGTCCTGCAGAGGAAAACGCCGCCGAAACACCAAAATCGCCGGAACAAAGCGAGAATGTTATAGAAAACAAAGGACCGGCCGCAGAGGGGGTCGCCGCATGAGAAGTGGTGCGGGGGAGACCCCGTTCTAAAGCGGGCAGAATGCCCACTCCACGGCGGGCGAGACCCCGGCAGGTCGGGGCAGGCTGCCCACTCCACAACGGAAGAGACGCCCCGCGCAAAAACTTCACTGCCGCAGAGTGAAGAGATTACCGGCTGAAGGGGCCTCGACCTTGTTCCGTCCGGATGATTCAGCCGCTTTTTCAAGGGATTACGGCCACGCACGCTTGCTGGCCATTCGTTTGCATGTCACTAGGATGGGCAGACACTGCAAATGCAAAGCAGGGTCGCAGGGTACCCGACGGCAATTCGGTCATCACCTGCGCAGGAAGTTGAAACGCGGGAGCGGAGGATGACCCTGGGGAGCGAGCAGAATAAGGAAGGCGCCTATGTTGATGACGATCTTCATATTCCTCTTAGCGCTTTGGCTGTTGGGTATGATCAGCTCCTATACTCTCGGGGGCTACATCCATCTCCTCTTGATTATTGCAGTCGTGGTCCTGCTCGTCCGGATTATCCAGGGCAGAAATCCACTATAAGAGGCCCTGGAAATGAAAAACCGATGAACGGCCCAACGGTCTTCCAAGCGACGCTCACCAACACGCGGGAGCAGGAAGGGAGAGGCCAGCAGCCTCGAACTCCTGCTCCCACCCGCCTCCCAACGACCGTGCGCATTTCCAGGTTCGAGTTGCCACGCGCGGTTGGCCCCTTAGATCTCGAAGGCACGAGGCGGGAACTGCGTCAGATCAGACGGCATTGTGAGAAGTACACGCCCGCGCAATTGACACCTGAGCGCGATCGAAGTTAGCACTTATATGGTTACTTATCAGGGCCTTGAAGCTGTTCGCCTCCAAGCATGGCGACCCGTTTCCGCCACTTCAAGTCATGAAGGAAATAGGGGCGCGAGTCCCCAATCGCACGGTGCACTGAGTGGGGTGTCCTACCGCATGAGTGAGGTCAAACGCATTCTGGTCGTGGAGGACGATGATCGTGTCCGCAACGCGTTGAACGGTCTCTTATCGAGTTGGGGATATAGCGTTGATCTCGCGACGGACGGCATCGAGGGCTTGGAGAAGATCATCTCCGGGGGGCCTGTTGTCGTCATTTCCGACATGCGCATGCCGAGGCTGGATGGCCTCGAAATGCTAAAACAGGCCAGGAAAGCAAATCCCAATGCCCATTTCATCGTGTTGACGGGTTTCGGCACGATTCGAGACGCGGTGGAAGCCACCCAGCACGGCGCCTTCAACTTTCTGACCAAACCGGTTGATCCCGAACGTCTGCAGATCGAGCTCAGAAACTGCTTTGACCGAAACGAAAGCGAGCAACAACTTGAGATTGCTCACCGCAAATTACGGGACTTAGGCGTGCTCGGCCGGCTGGAGGGACGATCTCCGAAAATGCAGGAGGTCATGTCCATTATCAGTATGGTAGCGCCGTTGGCGGCGTCAGTCTTAATATGCGGTGAGAGCGGGACGGGCAAGGAACTGGCAGCCCGCACCATTCACGAGCTCAGCCCGTGCCGGAGAAGCCGGTTCGTCGCTGTGAACTGTGCCGCCATTCCTGAATCGCTGGTCGAAAGTGAGCTGTTCGGCCACGAGAAAGGGGCTTTCAGCGGTGCGCTCCAGCAGCGCCTGGGATGCTTCGAACTCGCCCAGGGCGGCACCTTGCTTCTCGACGAAATCGGCGACATGCCCGCTATCGCTCAAGCCAGACTTCTGCGCGTCCTCGAGGATGGGAAGGTTCGGCGCCTGGGCGGCACGTCCGAGGTTCAAACTGCGGTCCGCGTATTAGCCGCCACGAACAAGGTGCCCGAAGACTCGGTCAAGAATGGACAACTCCGCAGCGACCTCTTTTTCCGCCTCAACGTCGTCCGGATCACGATGCCGCCGTTGCGAGAGCGTCCGGAAGACCTCGAAACACTCTCGACTGCGCAGTTGGAGGACTTGAACCGAAAGCACGCGCGGACGGTCCGGTGGATCGATCCCGAAGCCATCAATCTGATGCTCAGTTATTCGTGGCCGGGAAATATCAGGGAGCTTCGCAACACGCTCGAACGAGCGGTGCTCATCTGTTCCGGAAACGTCATTACACCTTGCGATCTCCCACCTTTCTTGAGAGCGGGAGTAGACCGGCCGGCCCTCGACCGGCTTCGAGCGGAGGCCGGTCTCTCACTGGAGGAAGTTCAGCGGCGGCATATCCTCGAAACCCTAGCCTACGCCAACCAAAACAAGACGAAGGCTGCGGCATTACTCGGCATCACCGTAAGAACCCTTCATAACAAGCTGAAGCAGTACGCCGCGAGCCGGCAGAATCCTCTCAATTGACCAGTTCGGCAGGCCCTTCCAATCTGGCGTGATTCCGCCGTCTCGGGGATGCGGACAGGTTTTCGAAGGCGCCGAAAATGAAGCGGCCTTCGCGAGGGCTTCGTTCGAGCTCTGTTGCGGCTTGTGAGTAGTTGATGCACCCCTCGTACCTGCGGTCCACATCCCTTCTGGGGATGCGGCCTTCGAATTGGCGAAGGCCCGCGAAACTTGCAAGAAGTGGAGGGTCGTATGATCAAGAAAGTCCGCGGAGGGTATAAAGTGGTTTCGGAAAAGTCCGGAAAGAACCTGGGCGGTCCTTACAAGACTAAGGAAGAAGCCAAGAAGCGATTGGCGCAAGTTGAGTTCTTCAAGCGTAAAGGGACCTGATCGCGCACAGTCACATTCTTGCATCTGGGGCGAGAGCCGCCGCGTCTCCCACCCCACCTGTTCTGCAACGCACACTCCTGGTGGAAAGCCCCGTCACGCGGCCAGAGAAAGAGGAGATGCGGGTTTTCCGACTGCCCTGCGCGGCTGCTCGGGTCTCCGACCCGGTTTCCATGGGCAGTGGCCTGAGTCGCGAAGGACGGCGTGCAACCGCTTTCGCAGCCTCGAGCGCGCCCGGGAGACTCGTGATTTTACTCCGTTCACCGACAAGCCTAGTTTGGTGGCCGTCTCCCTGATGGAAAGATCCTCAACGCTGTGAAGGTAGAAGGCCGCACACAAACGCGGGCTGAGGCCCGTGAGCGCGTCGTCGAGGATCCCATTGAGCTCGCGTTGGGTATAGTACTTCTCGGGGTAGGTGCTCCAATCCTCACACTCGCGGTGCACCACGCCACGATCAGAATCCGCCACGTCATCTAACATCACTTGCCTGTCGCCGTGGCGTCTTCGAACATTCATCAAAGCTTCGTTGATTGCGATGCGGACGATCCAAGTGTAGAAGCGCGAGTTTTGCTGAAATTGCTTGAGGTTGCAATAGGCCTTGATCATGGCTTCCTGCAACACGTCCTCCGCGTCTTCTCGATTCCGCACGATACCTACTGCGAGCCGGAAAGTCGGCTGATAGCAGGAGCTCATCAATCGGTCAAAAGCCTCGCGGTCTCCTGCCTGCGCGGCGGAAACCAGTTCCGCCTCGTTCGGTAAATACATAGCCATAATCCTCCTCCTCCGCCACTTAATTTGCCTTCCTCTGCAACGTAACTGAGGCGCTAAATGGTCACAATCCGGCGTAGTGCGTAGTCGCGCCAGGGAAACGCCGTATGGGCGGGAGTCGGGATGGCGCATGGAGGGGTGGCCGAATTCGCAGGGATGCTTCTTACTGGTCGGCTATATCCGGACTATGTCCGAGGAAGAGATTACCGCATGGTTGCAGGCAAGAGTGATGTGTCGTTCGAATGCGTGTGTAGCGACGAAACTCACATCTCCCATTGATGGGCCAATTTTGTAGAGGCCGCTCCAGCCGGTTGTCATGACGGGGCTTCCGGAAACTGCCCCCAACCGGCTGGCGACTCGACGTACCTACCCGGCCTCTTAGGCCCGCCTCCCGACATGCATGACCAGACTGACGAGGAAGAGGATCAAGAAGAGAAAGAACAGCAACTTCGCGATTCCCGCGGCCGCAAAGGCAACTGCGCCGAAGCCGAGCAAGCCCGCTACAATCGCGACCACCAGGAAAACCAAAGCCCAATAAAGCATCTCGCACCTCCTTTGATGTGCGCCTGATTTCACTCCCCAGCGCACATTTTTCATTGCCTTGGATGCCGGGCGGAAATGTTAGGGGTTCTCTTTTGCGCGGGCATACTGAAAAGTAAATGGCAGTTTGCGGCACGCAGCTTCATCCAGCGTGCGCACCGTTGTGTGTTGGCGAAAGGACCGGACGGTTACTGCAACCGTCCGCAAATAAGGAAGCATCCAACGGCTGGTGGAGGATTAATACCCACGTTGCCATCGGGCAAACGTCTGACGAAAGACTTGATGCGTTTGACCTCACAGGACGGGAAGGAGGAGGCATGCCAGAACAGGAAACACTCGAACGGGCTCGCCAGGATGAGCGGGAAGGCAAATCAGCTTCCACTCAGGCGGGAGAATTTGTGCGCGAAGAAATCGAGCACGTGAGGCAGGGGAAGCATGGCGCTCGATCATCGCAGCAGGCAATTGCGATCGGCCTCTCGAAGGCGCGCCGGGCAGGCATAAAGCTACCCCCTCCCTCAGAAGGTAAGACGTCGGCCAAGACTCAAAAGCAAGCCGAAAGAGACTATGAGAAAGGCCAGAGCGAGGGGTCGCGCAAGGTTTCGCCGCGGCGATCGCGGGGCGCCAAGAGAGCGTTGAAGCGCGAAGGCACAGAAGCGGCCTCGCCTGCGTCCCTGTCCCGCCAGGCCCAAGTTAGTGCCCGGCGGCGGGGAAGCGCCGACCGTAGCCGCGCCGCACAACAGGCGGTGCGAACTAAGGGCCTCCAAGGACGTGTACGGGCAGCGCGCACTCGCCAGGCAGGTGGCCGTTCGCACAGTGATAGCTAGTCAGCGTGAAGCCGGAAGTCGGGACCGCGCATCAAAGGTGTGCGGAAATATGAAGGCAGATCCTGGGGAGCCATCCAAGGGAAGAGACTGTTTGGCACCCAACATAGGGAGGAGAGAAGCATGAAGAAACAGATAATCACCGTGGTCGTTTTAGCGGTTGTATTCGCGGCTTCGGCCCTCGCGGATTCGACGCGGGAAGACGACATGAGGCGTATGCAAAACGCCGCAGAAGTGCTCCGCGAAATCGAACGCGCGCCGGACAAGGCAATTCCAGATAAGATCATGCGGTCCGCGAAGTGCGTTGCGATTATTCCTGGAGAGAAGAAAGTGGCGTTCTTCGTGGGCGGCAACTTTGGGAAAGGTCTTGTGAGCTGTCGGGACGCCAGCGGGTGGAGTGCGCCGTTGTTCCTCAGCATGGGGGGCGGCAGCTTTGGATTCCAGTGGGGGGCCACGTCCACGGATATCATACTGGTGTTTCGCAGTCGCCACGGGCTTGAAAAACAGCTTAGCGACAAGTTTCAACTCGGCGCCGATGCCGAGGCCGCGGCCGGACCGGTTGGTAGAGATGCCGCCGCCGATACCGATGTCGCAATGCGGGCCGAGGTGCTGGCTTATTCCCGCAGCCGCGGGGTCTTCGCAGGAATCGACCTGAAGGGAGCGGTTCTGCAACCCGATGAAAGCGGCAACAAAGCGTTCTACGGCGACGCAGACAGGACTGCGATCCTGACCGGGGGTGTGCCGGTTCCCGCTGGAGCGGCACCGCTGATGAGGTCTTTGGCCGCCGGGACGGAAAGGACAGAACCTAGAACCACAAGTTCCCGGTGAACCGGGCAAGGGGAAGGCCGCATGGCTGAGCCGCTGCCCAGTTTTCTGAGCCCTCATTGTTCACTCCGAGCATCTGAGGACAGGAGGTTACAATAATGGAACAAAACGAACAGAAGTCCGATAAATTCAAGTGCAACGAATGTGGTAGGACGTTCAATTCAGAACGCGAGCGGCGTGAGCACGAGGAAAATGCGCATCGACGGGGCTCCGGGCAAGGCAGTAACCCCGGTGGTCAAGGACAACCGGGCGGATCCAGGTAATGCCGTAATCCTCGTATGAGAAGGCAGCCCACCACCCCAGTCGCAAACACACCTTCTTCAGGTTCAAAGCGGCGGTGAGGCTGCCTTTTCGTTTTTAGGCCGAGCCAGCAATACACTTTCTACCCGTGGCGCAGAAGCCGCCTGTCATCCTGAGCGGAGCGAAGGATCTCCGCAGTTGCCGATTGTTCAGAGATTCACGAACAAATGCAGAGATCCTTCGCTGCGCTCTGGATGATACATTCCGAACTCGTTCACACGTTCGGATGCGTGAAGGGTCAATTCTACCGGTCGTGAAGATACCAGGGAGTGCTAATGGTGATGGTCGGTCTCACCACGTTCTCTTCCCACAGTTTCCTCAAACGATCCCCGTCGTCTCGCTCGCTGCAAACGTGAACGGCCGTGATGTCGCCGGACAACATCAAACCGAAACGCACCGCTCGTGCCGCTACCCGGTTCCAGCCGTTGATGGGGATGACTACTGCCGGCGCCTGCAACTCGGCGACCTGCAGCGGGACTGCTGACTGCCTGCCCTACCTGTCTATCGATGTTTCCATAGTGCCGTTTTATCTTGCTCAGCAGAATCACTAAACCAGGGGCAATGGCCACCGTCATCCGCGCATCTTGCGTGTTCTAAAGATGCCGAACTTTCGGCCCTTGGATTCATCTAAATGAATGCCGTATGGCACGATCATCCACATGCGCCCCGAATCTCTGAGAATTCAAGATTACGGAATCATCGGCGATTGCCGCGCTGCCGCGCTGATCGGACGTAATGGTTCGCTTGACTGGTTGTGTTGGCCCCAGTTCGACAGTCCGGCCATCTTTGCCGGCGTTCTCGATTCTGAGCGCGGAGGCCACTGGCGGATTAGCCCAGTTGCTCCGTACCGAACTGAACGGCGATACGTGGGCGAAAGTAACCTGCTGGAAACCACATTCCATTGTCCCGATGGTGAGGCCGTCCTCACGGACCTCATGCCTGTGGCGTCGGAAGAATACAAGCGACAGACTCTTGTGGCTGACCACGAGATCCTCCGCCAAATCCAGTGCCTCCGAGGGGAGATGAAGTTCCGATTCGATTTCGAGCCGCGCGCGAACTACGGGCTGGAGAGATTGCAGATCCGCCAAAAGGGAGGGCTCGGGCTGCAAATGGAGGACTCAGGCGGCGTCTACTGGTTGCGAAGCAGTTGTCCACTGTCTCCGAATGGATCCGGGGTGCACGCAGAGGTGTATTTGCACGCCGGCGAACTGGCGCAGTTTTCCTTGAGCCATGCGGAGGAATCCCCGGCAGTTCTGCCCTGCATGGGAGAGGCAGCGGAGCAACGCATCCGCATAGCTTTGGAGTGGTGGCAACGATGGGCCGGGCGGGCGCAATACGACGGACCCTATCGGGAGGCAGTAATACGCAGCGCATTGATACTGAAATTGCTGACCTATGCGCCCTCGGGGGCGATCATGGCGGCGCCCACCACTTCCCTGCCGGAGAGAATCGGAGACGGCCTGAATTGGGACTATCGATACTGTTGGCTCCGTGACGCTTCGCTGACCAACCGGGTTCTCCTCGGTCTTGGGTACTGGGACGAGGCGGAGGCTTTTCTGAGCTGGATGCTTAATGCGACCCACCTTACTCATCCGAGACTACGTATTCTATACACGGCTTTCGGGCAAAACGCGCCTGTAGAACGCGAACTGAGCCATTTGAGCGGTTACCGCGGATCGCGCCCGGTGCGTATCGGAAATGGGGCGCGGGACCAGTTGCAGCTCGACGTCTACGGCGAGGTGATTGACGCGGCGGCCCAGTTTGCTTTTCACGGCAGGAGCTTTGACCGGGTCACTCAGAAAGTATTGATCGATCTGGGCAAATACGTAACTGAGAACTGGCAGCGCCCCGACGAAGGGATCTGGGAGCCTCGCGACGGGCGTGCCCGCCACACCTATTCCCGGCTTCTTTGCTGGACGGCGCTGGACCGTCTCCTGAAGCTTGCTCGCCAGGGTGCAATCGAGAATGCCCCCGAGGAACTGTTTGCCCTGCATCGGGAGATGGTTCGCCGCGACATTGAGGAGAATGCATGGAACGAAAGCCTGGGCAGCTACGTGCAGTCCTATGGCCGTGCTGACCTGGATGCCAGCCTCCTTCAGTTGACTTGGTATGGTTTCGAGGCCGCTGATGCGCCAAGAATGGCGGGCACCTACCGCGCTATCGATCGAGAGCTTCGGGCAGGGCCGGCATTGCTCTATAGGTATAAAACGAGTCCTCCCGAGGGCGCGTTTGGAATTTGCAGCTTTTGGGACGCTGAATACCTGGCATTGGGCGGCGGGAGTCTCGATCAGGCGCGTTGCTCGTTCGAGCGTTTGCTATCCTTCAGGAACGATCTCGGCCTATTGGCTGAAGAGATCGATCCGGAGACAGGCGAGGCGTTGGGGAATTTTCCGCAGGCTTTTACTCATGTGGGACTGATCAACGCGGCGATATCAATCCACGAGCGCAAAGAAGGAAAGCGCCAACTTCCTCATCGCGAGGAAGCTGCGGCGCGGCCTGCGAGGTGACAAAGTGAATTGGGGAAGCTGGCTGTTTTGGGGTTTCGTAAGCACTTTGTTGCTAACCACTACCCTCGGAGGATTACAAGGCCTCGGGCTGACGCGCATGAACCTGCCCTATACGCTCGGATTGATGGTGACCGGCGATCGCGATAGAGCCCGGCTGTATGGGTTTTTCTTTCAGTTGGCAAACGGCTGGGGTTTCTCACTTCTATATGTTCTCATGTTTGAGTCCTGGGGCGTTGCGAGTTGGTGGCGCGGCATGGTGATCGGGATCTTGCATGCTCTTTTTGTGCTGGTCGTAATCATGTCGATCCTGCCAGGCCTCCATCCGCGCATGGCCAATGAGCAGCATGGGCCCACGGCGAACCGGGAACTTGAGCCCCCTGGATTTCTGGCGCTGAATTACGGGATAAGCACACCGCTGTCGGTCATCCTCGCACACGCTGTATTCGGAGCTATCTTGGGTGGTTTCTATAGGTTGACCCAGCGCTAACCTGGAGGCCACCTCCCGCCAAGTTTCCTGCCCAAACACTACACCGGGAGCGCCCCGCCTTCGTCAAGAGGTTGCGGCGGCCCGAGTTGCAGAAAACTTGCCACCCTGCCATGCCACCAGGGCATCTAACGTCAGGATGTCGATCTGTTTGCGCGATGCTGAGAAGGAGCATTACGACGGATCCGGCGGAACTTTCCATCGCGATGAGATCTTTTATCGGCCGGGGTTCCAGGCCGCACTTCATGCTCGAACGCGAGGGAAGGAATACGATCAAGTCCTGAACGAGATGGCTCAGGATATCGAGGATCTCCAAAGGCAATATCCCGGATCGGAGGTGGAAGAGCCATTCCGGCGAGGTTATGAGAGGGGCCGGGCGCACTTTGAAGCGAGCCGAGCCCGAGGCACCTTGCCTGTAAATCTTCGTTAAGAGGCTGGTCCCGTGTGCGGGGGCTAGAGAGAGGAGAACACAGATGATCGGTATGTTATTGCTGGCGATTTTGTTGCTTCTGGTGGTCGGGGCCCTTCCGTCATGGCCCTACAGCCGCAGTTGGGGCTACTACCCGAGCGGGGGGCTCGGCCTGCTCCTGATCATTCTACTGATATTCATCCTCTTAGGCGGTCAGCTGCGCATGTGACCGAACACCAGGTAGTGTAGCGGCGAGTTTACCTCGCCATACGGCGGAGTGCCTAACTGAGACACTTCCGAACTCCGTCTCATGGCATTGTCCCAGACGGAAGCTACGGGCTTCAAGCGATCGCATTCTGGCGCAGAACTGGCGATGCGAACGAAGAAGGGTTAATGGCCGGCGCCCGCAAACGAACAGACTTCCGGTGGCAGCTTCCGAGTGCCCTGTTTCTTGTCTTGGTCCTTTGTGGTCTAACTCCGGGCGCTCTTTGGCCGCAGGAAGCGAAGTCCGACCCTACCACCGCGCCGGTCACCGACAAATCGAAGCGACCCGCCCGATTCACGATCAAGGACCGCATTCGATTTTACCGGGAGACTACATTTTCGCCTCTGGCCTTGGTGGGCCCAGTCGCAGGAGCGGCCTTCACCGAGTGGTCCACAGGGAACCCGCCACAATGGGGACAGGGCTTTCCGGGCTACGGGCGACGCTTGCTCTCGGGATATAGCCGACAGGTGATCTCGAACAGCATAGGGTTGGGGGTTGCCTTTGCCCTTAACGAGGACCCGCGGCGCAGGCCCACGGGTGAGCACGGAGTCTGGAAGCGCAGCTTATACGCCGCCCGTGGCGCGTTCGTGTCGCACACCGTCTCGGGCGGCCTAATGCCGGCCTACTCGCGCATCGTCGGCGCATACGCGGCAGGCTTCGTTTCGGACGCCTGGTATCCTGCGCCCTATTCCAATTTCCATAGCGCTCTCTATCGCGGCTCCACAGCGCTCGCTTCCGACATCGTCTGGCAGGAGTTTAAGGAGTTCTGGCCAGACGTGCATCGCAAACTCCGCGGCCGCTAACCAAGCCGCCGGATCCAAGACATGATCGAGCAGAGAAGCCAAAAACGGTTACTGGTCGTTCCGGTGGCGCTTTTCTGCGCCGCTTTGCTCGCTGTTGCCGTAAGTCTCGGGCCTAAGAAATACGTTCAAAGCCAGCTGGTACGCGCGGTCGAGGATCGCTTCGGGGGCAATATGCGAGTGACCCATCTGCAGGTTTCAATCTGGCCAAGCATACGGATTTCGGGTGAAGGCGTGGAGGTGCGACGGCAAGGACAGGCGGAGATGCGGCCGCTCGTTGCTGTTAGGAAGTTCTCGTTGCAGGCCAGCTTGTGGGAGCTATTACGGCCAACCAAGCACATTCAGAGAATATGGGTTGAAGGGCTGCACATTCAGGTCCCGCCTCACGACGATCGGAAAGAGCAGAAAGACGGCGGCAAGCGGACGAAGCTGCCGGTCCGTTTCGTCGTCGACACGATTAGCTCCCAGGATGCCGAGCTTGACTTGATGCCGAATAACCCAGGCAAGCCTGTCCGTGTATTCATGATTCACCGGCTTGATATGCATTCTGTGGGCCTTGGGCGGCCAGCTTCCTATGAGGTCACGCTCACGAATCCCAAGCCCATTGGGCAGATCAATGCGACGGGTCACTTCGGTCCATGGAATCGCGACGATCCGAGTGCAACGCAGGTGTCGGGAGATTTCTCTTTTGACCATGTGGACATGAAGAGCATTAAGGGTCTGGAAGGAACCCTTTCGTCGAAGGGAAAATTCCGTGGCGCGCTAGACCATATCGAGGCGGAGGGCGAAACGGACTCACCTGATTTTGCGCTCGACATCAGCAGGAACCCGGTGCACCTTCATACCCAATACAAAGCGGTAATTGACGGGAGAAATGGGGATACGCTCCTCCAGCCGGTGAGAGCAGAATTCCTACGGTCTCAGGTTATGGCCGAGGGTGGGGTGTACAAGTCGGATGATGCCTCCGGCAGGCAAGTCCGGATCAACGCGACTTGCGCCGATGGCCAATTGCAGGATTTGTTGCACCTGGCGGTAAAAGGCAGCCAGCCGATGACCGGCGACATCAGCTTTCAATCCAAGATGGATATCCCGCCAGGGAAAGAAGATATCGCCGACCGGCTGAAGTTGGAAGGGCGCTTTACCGTACGTCAGGCGCACTTCACCAAGTTGAATCTCGCCGAAAAGATAAAGGCCTTGAGCCGCGCGGGCCAGGGCAAGCCCGGGCAAGCGGGAGAGGGCAGTGACATCCTCAATTTCAGCGGACAATTCAGTCTCAGGAATGGTTCGCTCAGACTCTCAAATTTGGCCTTCGATGTGCCGGGAGCAGCTTTCCACGTCAACGGCACTTACGCTCTGCGCACGGGAGCGCTCGATTTTCACGGGACGTTGTCGCTTCAGGCGAAGCTCTCGCAAACGACGACAGGAATCAAATCGGTCCTACTAAAGCCGCTGGACCCGTTTTTCAGCAAGAACCATACCACGGTGCTTCCCATAAAAATCTCCGGCACACGCGCCGACCCCTCGTTCGGCCCGGACTTTAGGCGCAAATCGAAGAAACCCTCCGGCTAGGCTTCTTCGCGGAGGCGCGTCCAATTCAAATCTGCACCCCTTCCAAAACTGCAAGCCATCCAACAGCTAGGAATCAGTTCGATACCCGTTGGGGAGAAGGAGAATATTCTATGGCAAAAGTCGCCAACCTGAAAGAGTTATACCTGGAAGAATTGGAGGATCTTTATGATGCTGAAAAGCGCATTGTGAAGGCCTTGCCGAAGGTGGCCGAGGCGGCCAGTGACCCCGAACTGCGGAGTGCTCTCCTGCACCACCTTGAACAGACCAAGGGCCACATTAACAGGCTGGAAAGGGTTTTCCAGGGCCTGGGCCAATCTGCCAAGTCGAAAACCTGCGACGGCATGAAAGGGATCTTGAATGAAGGCGAGGATACCATCGGCGACATTGACGATCCGGCCGTGCGCGACGCGGGAATTATCGCCGCCGCTCAACGAGTGGAGCACTACGAGATCGCCGCCTACGGCACGGTACGGAAGTGGGCGGAGCAATTGAACGATACGCAAGGCGCGAGAATACTCGAGGAAACCTTGCGCGAGGAGAAGGAAGCTGACAACAAACTCACCGGCATAGCAATCAACGGAGCCAATCCGCGCGCCGAGGGAGCCAGTCCGGCTGCCCTCTGATTCAAGCTGCCTCCCGTCATCCGGCGGGTAGCCGGTCTTCCATCTACCGGGGTCAGAGGGCGGTCGCAATCGAGCGACCACCTTCTGGCCACACGCCACTCGTTCTCTGTGCCAGTAAGGGTGAGTTTCTTCGCGGCGCGCGAACAAAAGCAGATCCTTCGCTTCGCTCAGGATGACATGTCATTCTGAGCGAAGCGAAGGATCTGCTTTTGGTTGTGGCTGTGCCGCGCTGTGGAAATCCTCGCTTCATCTCTCCTGCCATCTAGATCGCCAACAGTCGATTGAAAAAGGAACGATAGTGCTGGAGGGTTATGCGGAGGATCTCGGTTGACACTTCTCCGCCACGGTTCCATTCATTCTCGAGCCTTTGCCGCCCGCTCCCAAACGAATCGGTCAGACGCTTGGTCACTTCCACCACCAGGCCGTTGGCACGCTCCACTGCGGCGCGCGGCTCGTCCACGAATGCCACTTGGATATCATTCCAGCGAGATTGGAAATCCTGAGTCTCGTGCTGATCAAAAAGCGGACTGTCAACGTCGCTGGTCCGCTCTACAGAAGTGGAAGTGGGAACGGACTCCTCAGCGTCCAATATTGTGCCCTTTTCTTCGGTGATGCTGGGTTCTTCTTCGTATGGCATGTCTACGGGCTCTGCATTGAGCGGCTGGGCGGTCAAGTCAGTGTCAGGCGTGCCCAACCCGCCGAGAGCCGATCCCGCCGGGGACCCCGGCCGAGTTTCGGAAGAATCCACTGCGTTGCCGCTTCCTGGTTTGAGTTTCATAGTTTCACCTCGTTTGAATATGAGACTGGACGCCCCAGCAATTCTTCGTAGAGCACCCGGTATTGAAGAATGGCCGCTCTCAAATCGTCGGTAGTTGCATTACCGTGCCGTTGCTGCTCCGCCAGGACGTGCGCGGCGCGATAGTTCTTGACGACACTCGGGTGATGCACCGACAGATCACTGGTTTGTTGTTCGTAATCGCCCACCGTAAAGCCCCGATGGCTCATAAGCTCCTCCAGCAACCGGTCGGCTTCGATCACCGCTTTGCCCGGCGTGTCCACGAATTGGCTTTGGACCGCGCGCCAAGCCCGCGCGAACCGCTCCCGGCTTTCAGCCGAAATCGGCCGGACGGTGACCGTGAGAGAGCGCCGCTCCCGCTCTTCGAGCAGCTTTTTCCCGCGCCGATCCCCATGCTCTGCTACCATCCGGTCGTACTCGGTGCCGAAGCGGGTGCGCAATCGCTCCGCACGATTATGGTTCGAGCGGCGCGCAAGGAAGATACCGAGAATCAGCCCACCCACTCCCAAGAGCACTATGATTACTGCGGCATGCGTGCTCATAACAGACCCTCCGATCGCGTTCCATCCCACAATTCCCGTCTCCTGCCGCTTTGATGAACCTCAGGGCGGCGGGGGCTTCAGTTCTTTTGTGAACTAGCAGGCAGCGGCAACGAGAATGCGCTCCGGGTACTCCAGGTCTCGTCAATGCCGTCATTTTTCAATTCAGACGCATCTAATCACTTGCCAGGGCCGGAATCGGGTGCTCTATCGATGGATCAGGTTGTTATGCGGAAAGCTCCGTTTGGCACCACGATGGGTGTTCCATTCGGCGAACTCGCCCGTCGAGTTGGGAAGCAAATTGACGCGGACAACTGCCTGGGCTGGGCAGCAGAGATGTCATACTACTTTGTGGCCGCGCTCTTTCCGTTTTTCCTGTTTCTCGCGGCGCTCGTGGGCTTTCTGCCTTTTACAGGGTTTTGGAACGACATTGTCAATTGGGTGGTACTTTATCTTCCCCCTGACGCTCAAAAATGGGTGCTGCTCGCCGTGCTGGGACTTACACGGGGCCGCATACCGTTTCTTTCCTTCGGAGTCTTTGGCACGGCTTGGGGAGCGTCCACCGGAATCATGAGCCTGATTGACTCGCTAAACGCTGCCTACCAAGTGCGTGAGACGCGCAGCTACTGGAAGCGCCGCGCTCTCGCTCTCCTGCTCCTCGTTATCCTCTCTCTTCTGGTGATTGCAGCGTTTGGAGTCTTTAGCGTCGGCCACTGGGTAGGTGTCTGGCTGGTGGTTCGCACCGGTCGGGGCTTTCCCCTGAGCCCCTTGTGGGACGTGGGCCGCTGGGCGCTCACCGTTCTCCTGATTGGATTGGCTGCCGCTGTCACCGACTATGCGCTTCCCAACTTGAAGCGGCCTTGGCGTTGGGTGACACCGGGGAGTGTCTTTGTGATCCTGGCGTGGTTACTGGCCTCGAGGGGCTTTAACGCTTATGTCCATTACGTCGGAAGCTACAGCAAAACCTACGGAGCGCTGGGTGGGCTCATGATCCTCATGTTTTGGATTTACATCGTCAGCCTGATCATTCTGGTGGGAGCAGAGGTCAACAATCAGCTCGATAAGATTCAGTCTGAAAGCCGGCTGCCGGACTCGCGCCGGATTTCAACCCCTGAACAACCGCGGACGACGGCTGAGGGAGGAGTTGATGACGCTGGGGTTTAATCTTCGAACACAGCTGACCCTCAGTCGCAGAGCAACAACTCTTTTGACAACCGTACAATCCGGAAGCGCAACGATCCGCTGCGCGTCAGGTTCGGCTTGCCTCATGTTGGCCTCGATGTTGCTTAGCTTAGTCCATCCGGCAGTCCCGAGCGAGGCGCAGGAACTGACCCTGCAACAGCAAGCGGTCTACGAGGGCCAGAACGTTGCCGTTGTGGATTTGGTATCAAAGCCTGCGACGGATGTCGAAGCCCTGCGTCCCCTTGTGGTGCAAAAAGCCGGAGAGCCATATTCACACGAGAAGGTAAAGGACAGCGTGGCCGCGTTGGAAAAATCCAGGCAGTTCACCACGGTGAATGTGCTGGTCAAGCCCGAGGCTGCCGGTTTGCGGGTGGTCTTTGTGATGGAACCCGCGTTCTACATAGGTGTGATCAGCTTACCGGGAGCCTCCCGCACGTTTAACTATAGTCAACTGCTCCAGGCTGTCGATTACCCCGCCGAGGAACCGTACGAAGAAAAGCGAGTGAAGGATGCGGTGCCGGCCCTCGAGAGGTACTTTGCCACGCACGGCTACTTCATGGCACGGGTCCAAACGGAAGCCAATTTTGATCAGACTCATAAAGTGGCGAATGTGACTTTTCACGTCAACTTGAATAAGCACGCCAAGCTGGGCCGGATCACGGTGATTGGGCTTCCTCCCCAGGAAGCATCGCGCCTCGAACGCGTGCTGGGTTCATTTTTTGCACGCTTGAAAGGAGCGTCACTCAAGAGTGGCAAGCCGTACGATCCGGAGCGCATTCAGGCTGCGGCGCGCTACCTTCGCAATTATCTTGGCAAGGAAAACTACCTAGCGAATCAAATCCGCATGCAGAAGCCGCATTACGAGCCCGAAACAAATCGAGCCGACCTGTCTTTTCAAGTGACACTCGGGCCGCTGGTATCCATTCAGGTGGTGGGCGCCCACATCTTCGGGAGAACGCTGCGCAAGCTTATCCCGATGTACCAAGAAAGCGCGTTTGACCGGGATTTGGTGGACGAAGGACACCGCAATCTGGTTTCCTATTTTCAAACCAAGGGCTACTTTGATGTGAAAGTGAGCCAGGAGGTTCATGAGGAGGCAGGCTCCCAATCCGTTATCTACCGGATTGAGAAAGGCAATAAGTACCGCGTCAAGGGCGTACGGATTGCGCACGACGGACACTTTAGGGACAAAGATCTCATGGGTCAGGTCGTGATCGAAAAGGCGCACTCCCTTTCGCGCGGCAAGTTCAGCCAGGATTTGCTGACCAAGAGCACCCAGAATCTGAAGGCGTTTTATCAGAATGCGGGATTCGCGGACGTCAAGGTCGAACCCGACGTGGTCGACCGCGAGCCTGATATTTATGTGACTTTTCATGTTACCGAAGGTCCTCAAACCCTGGTGAGTTCTTTCCGTATGGAGGGGAACAAGACACAGCCGCTGGCCAAGCTCGCGCCGCGTGGATTGCACCTGAGAGACGGGCAGCCTTATTCACCATCCCTCCTGGCCGAGGACCGAAACGCCATCGTCGCCACTTATTTAAACCTGGGCTATATGAATGTCAACTTCAAGTCGACCGTCAAACCTGTTGCGGACGATTCTCATCGCGTCGCGGTGATCTACCTCATTGAGGAGGGGCCGGAAGCCCACATCAGCGATGTCGCCTACCTGGGCGGGCCGCATACCCGGCGCTCGTTCCTCGAGCGGAATACCACCGTCAAACGCGGAGGGCCGGTCAGCGAAGGACAACTGCTCGAGTCCGAAGGCAAGCTCTACAACTTCGGCGTATTTGATTGGGTTGAAGTCACGCCCCGCAGACCCATCACGGACCAAACGCAGGAGGAAGTGCTGGCAAAAGTCCACGAGGCGAAACGTAACTCTTTTAGCTACGGATTGGGATTTGAGTCTACCTCACGGCAGGGTGGGCTAAGCTCCGGAATCATCGCTCTACCCGGCCTGCCCACCATCGGGTTGCCGAAGTCTTTCACAACCCGCGAGCCATACATTATCAGTCCCATGGGGTCGGTCGAATACAGCCGGCTCAACCTGCTCGGGCGCGCAGAGACCGCATCCATTTCCACGCTCGTGACGCGCCTTGACCAGAAACTCTCTTTCACTTATACCGACCCCCAGTTTCCCGGAGTGAACTGGAGCGCCGTGTGGGGTTTTTCGGCCGAGCGCAGCACTATGAATCCGCTGTTCACCGCTCGCCTGGGGTCGGCTTCCTTCGATCTCGAGAGAGCGCTAAACGCCGCCAAGACGATGCGGCTGCGTTTTCGCTACACGTATCAACGCACGACGCTCACCAGCTTGCTGATTCAGAATTTCGTGGCGCCGGACGACACCAACATCAAGATATCCAGGCTTTCCACTTCCTTTATTCACGACACCCGTGATAAGCCTCTCGATGCCCACAAAGGTGTTTTTCAGACGCTGGACTTCGGAATAACTCCAACCGCGATCGGGTCCTCTGATAACCTCGTGCGTTTCTTCGGCCAGACCGCCTTTTATCGCCAGATCAAACCCTGGATGATCTGGGCCAATAATTTTCGTCTGGGGATGGTGAAGTCCTTTGACGGCAGTCACGTGCCGCTCAGCGAGAGGTTTTTCTCGGGAGGAGCAGACAGCTTGCGCGGCTTCCCGTTGAACGGCGCCGGACCACAGCAAATTGCGGAACTCTGCACCGCCGCCAACAACCCGGCGGCGTGCACGACGCAGATTACGGTTCCGACCGGAGGCCGGGAACTCGCGATTTGGAATACAGAAGGCCGCTTTCCCATTCCCGGCGCGAATGGTCTTGGTATATCTGTGCTGAAAGATCTCGGGGGAGTTATCTTCTATGACGGCGGTAACGTTTATAACGACATCGGCTTCAGGGACTTCACTCGTGGCTACAGTAACTCGGCGGGGTTTGGCCTGCGCATCCAGACGCCGGTCGGCCCGGTGCGTTTCGATATTGGGCGTAACCTCAATCCTGTGCCAGGGTTAAATGCCACTCAGTATTTCATCACGCTCGGGCAGTCGTTTTAGGGGTGCGTGACGGAAGTCGGAGAAATTCGAGATGTGTCATCCTGAGCGCAGCGAAGGATCACTGCAGTTTCCTTCACCTATTTACGAACAACTGCCGGGATCCTTCGCTGCGTTCAGGATGACAGGCGGTTGATTCACAGCTTCTGAGCCGCGGAGCGGCGCCAGAAAGTAGCCCACGGCGTGAGCCGTGGGACGCCGGGTGGCGGTCACATCCGAAGCCCCGGAGGGGCGGCAGAGACGGCGCTGGAGTATCTGCCGCCCCTCCGGGGCTCAGACAACTCGGGGTCGCTCCTCGATCCCACGGGTTACGCCGTGGGCTACTCTCTGTCGGCCCTCCGGGCCTCTGCAGCGTCCAGTGAGTGCTTAAGAAGCGCGAGTTGAGCCCTTCGGTTAACGCTTGTCGGGCTTGGCCCGAGTCTAGGCACTTTTGCTCTTCGGGGCTCGTTCGAGACATTTCTAAGGAACACGGGTCATGAAATCCAGACGTATCTTACACATCGGCTTGGCGGCATTTCTGGTTGTGCTGGTACTGTGCATAGCTAGCGCGCTCGTTGTGCGCAGCCGCGCTTTTCACCGCTACCTTCTTGCCGTTGTTGTGGAGCACGCGCAGAAGGCTTTGGGGGGACGGGTCGAGATCGGCGACTTGACGCTGAGCTTCGCGGAATCGCGCGCCGACTTTTACCGCATTGCCATACGGGGTACCGGGTCGAATCCGCGACAGCCCCTGTTCTGGGCTGACCACCTCGCAGTGGAGCTGAGTCTGGCCTCCCTCCGGCGGCGAGAACTGAGGCTCGAAGAGGTCATCGTGGATCATCCCGTGGTTCATCTTACCGTGAACAGCCAGGGACGTAATAATCTTCCGGCTATACCTTTCGCGCCCGCTGGAAGCAAGCCTATCAGTGTTTTCGACCTGGCGATCCGCCATGTCGCACTCAACGGCGGAGAGATCTATTACAACGACTTCGAGACGCCGCTCCAGGCTGAACTTCGGGACCTTCGCGCGCAATCCACTTTCGATACCTCCAAGTCTGAGTATGACGGCAGCCTGAGCTACCAGCAGGGTCGCATTCGTTACGGCGATTACAATCCGCTCCAGCACGACCTCCGCGCAGCGATCGCAGCTACGCCTTCAGTCCTGACCTTGAAGTCCCTGCAAATTGAGAGCGGCTCGTCTCGGTTAACCGCCCAGGCGCGTTTGCAGAATTATTCAAACCCAACCGTTGACGGCTCCTATGATGTGCTTCTTGCCACAGGTGAGCTCAGGGAAGTCCTGAAAAACGATGCTTTGCCCGCGGGCGAAGTTTCGCTGCGCGGCAAGGTGCATTATCAAAACCAGCTCGGCCAGCCCTTGATGAACAACCTGGCGACTGAAGGCGAATTGAGCAGCCCTGCCCTGCTAGTTGAAAGTCCGCAAGTTCGCGCCGCCGTGCATACCCTCGCGGCAGAGTATCGTCTTAACCAGGGCAATCTCGAAGTCCGGCAAATGCAGGCGGACGTTCTGGGCGGCCACGTCACCGCCCAACTTTCCATGAAGAATCTTGCCGGCACTCCGGTCGCACACATCGAGGCAAAGGTGAGCGGTCTTTCTTTTGCGGATACCACCAATGCCCTCGTGAGCAAGCCTCCGGTGCGCATCACGGGTCGACTGGATGGCGCCGCCCAGGCGGATTGGCGTGGCAGCATGCAGGATCTCGAGGCCGACGCGGATCTCATCATCGCCGCCGCAACTCCCATAGCAGCCGCGCCGGGCGCCGCCGGCAATGACCTTCCTCTTGAAGGTACGGTGCACTTGACCTACAACGGGCCCAGCGGCGTCATCACCTTGCGCCAGAGTTCTCTCCACACGCCGCACACCACCGTGAATCTAAACGGAAGTGTGGGTAAGAACTCAAGCCTGGCCATTCAGGCGAGCGCCAACGATTTGAGTGAAATTGACCGCCTGTTACTCGCTTTCCGGAATTCCGCGCCAAGCAAGGCCGCGCCCTCAACTGAGCCTCCGCACCTCCTGGGCCTCGGGGGCTCAGCATCGTTCGCGGGGCAAGCGCAGGGTTCGCTCGCCCAGGTGCGCCTGACCGGAAGCCTCTCGGGGGCGAATCTGCGCTATCAGGGATCCACTCTGCCGGCGCTTCGAACCAATATCGAACTAAGCCCATCCGGGGCGGCCTTGCATCAAGGCCAACTTCAGATCGGCACTCAGGGGCGCGTGCAACTTGAAGCAGCGGTGGGTTTAAGCAATTGGTCGTACACACCACAAAGCCCGATCAATGCCCGGATGACGGCGAATAACGTGCCCGTAGTCGAATTAGAGCGCCTGGCCAACGTGCGGTACGCCGCCAGTGGGAACATCACGGCCAACATCTCAGCGCACGGTCCGCTCCAGCACTTGCAGGCGACCGGAAGTCTATCCGGTGTGAACCTTCGGTATCAAAACACCGCTGTTCCGGTGTTGCGAACCAATATCAAAGCAAGCCCCTCCGGCGTAGAGTTGCACCAGGCCCGGATCCAGATCGGCACGCAAGGGCGCATCCAGCTTGACGCTGCAGTGGGCTTGAACAACTGGTCGTACACGCCGCAGAGCCCCATTCACCTCCAGATGACAGCCAATGATGTGCACTTGGAGGATGTCGAGCGGCTCGCCAGCGTGCAATACCCGGTGAGCGGAAATCTCTCCGCAAACGTTTCCCTGCAAGGGTCACAGACTAACCCGCAAGGACACGGAACCGTGCGACTGGCACAAGCGCGCGCCTGGGATCAGCCGATCCAGGATTTCGGGGTAGAGTTTGATGCCGCCAATAACACCATCCACTCGACCCTCAATCTCAGCACGCCCGCTGGCTCTGGAAATGTCAAGCTCACATACTCTACGAAAGACCAATCCTACGATGCGCAAGTCGATTTCCCTGGTATCCGGTTGGATAAACTCCAGCCCGTTCAAGCACGAGATTTGGGAGTAACCGGCTTGGTCAAGGTATCCGGCCAGGGCCGGGGCACCATCAAGCAACCCGCTTTTCAAGCAACTCTTGAAGCACCAAGCCTGGAATTTCGGCAGCAGAGATTTGATGGCCTGAAGCTTCAGGCGACAGTCGCAGGGGAGCAAGCTAGTTTTTCAGTCGACTCCAGTGCGGAAGGCGCGAATGTCCGCGCTCACGGAACCGTAAATCTGAAGTCCGACTTCGACGCGGCTGTGAACATTGACACGCGCCCGATCGAGCTTGGCCCGCTGCTTGCCGGTTACCTTTCTACTCCGGGGATTCAGGGACAAACCGAACTCCACGGATCTATTAAAGGTCCTTTGAAGCGGCCGGAGCAGCTCGAGGGCCAGCTTGAAGTTCCGACACTCAGCCTCAGTTACCAATCCGTCCAGATCGCCAGCGCGTCGCCCATTCGAATCGATTACCGGGGACGCACCATAACTCTCCAGCGCACGGAATTGAAAGGGACAGGGACCGACCTCGACCTCGAGGCCGTTGTTTCGATGGGCGGGGAGGGGGCTCTGCGCGCCTCGGCCACCGGCAACGTCGACCTGCGCATTATTCAAACGCTGAATTCTCAGTTGGGCAGCTCGGGCCAGCTCAAACTCGACCTTCACGCTCAGGGCGCGCTTCGACACCCTGATTTGCAAGGCCAAGTGCGCGTTATCGATGCTGCTTTTCAAGCCTCCGGTGCCCCGCTGGGTGCAGACAAGGTCAATGCCGAACTGGACGTTCAGGGCGGCCGGGTTGAGATCAAGAGCTTTTCCGCCGTTACCGGCGGAGGAAAAGTCACAGTCAGAGGCTACACAGCGTTTCAGCCGGGTGTCCAGTTCGACGTTTCCCTTTCGGCCGACGACGTTCGGCTCCGTTACCCGGAAGGAGTCAGGGCGGTGCTCAAGAGCGACTTGAATATGGCAGGAACGCCTGAAGCGGCAACGCTTAAAGGTGAAGTTCTTGTCGATCGTCTCTCCTTCACCCCGGGGTTCGATCTCACTACCTTTGCCGATCAGTTCTCCGGGAACCCGGCGCCGTCCGGGGCGGGATTCCTGCAGAACGTCAAAATGAACGTGTCGGTGAAATCGGCTCAGGAGATGTCCCTCGCCAGCAGCCAGGTAAGCGTCGAGGGCTCAGCCAACCTGCGCGTGGTCGGGACCTTGGCGGAACCCGTGATTCTGGGCCGCACCGAGATATCAGGTGGGGAACTATTCTTCAATAACTTGCGCTTCGAGGTACAACATGGGACCATCCAATTTGCCAACCCTGTCACCACCGAGCCGATGTTGAACGTCGCAGTGGCGACAACCGTCCAACAGTTCAACATTACCGTAAACCTGGTGGGGCCGCTCGACCGCTTGCGCACCACTTACACCTCCGATCCCCCGCTTTCGTCAGTCGATATCATCAACCTGCTTTTTACCGGCCAGACAGCCGCGGCCTCCACCGCCAACCCTAGTACCCCCCAATCCGTCGTGGCGGGCCAAGTGGCAGGTCAGGTCAGCAACCGCTTAGGAAAGCTGGCCGGAATTTCCTCGCTGACCATCGACCCGGGAATCGGGGGAAACCAGAGCAATCCGAGCGCCAGCCTTGGAATACAGCAGCGTGTGACCAAGAACTTGTTCTTCACTTTCACCACGGACCTCACTACGACTCAGGGTGACGTTGTCCAAGTTGAGTATCAGATTACCAAGAAATATGCGCTGAGCGCCGTCGCCACCCAGAACCAGGGTTATTCGCTTGAGGTGAAGATGCACAAGAAGTTCTGAACGGAAGATGGTGTGAGGCCTTTGGTCCTTAATTCAGCGGGTCGGACAACTTGCCGAGGTAGCGTAGTGAGCTGTCGGAGTGTAATATCTTCGCCAGGGTACTCAGAAAATTCTACTGGGGATAGAAGCACCAAAACCTAATCCACATTTGCCTCAATTTCTTCAACAGGTTGCAGCCATAGCCCGGATGGTTCCCTAATTGCACCCACGGTACTCGAACCTTGAACAGGTTGTCCGTTCGCCAGCCAGCGCGGCGTTCATGCGAAAGCGGAAGCGAAACGGATCGCATAGGAGGAGGAAATCTGCCATGTTCGCTGGACAAGATCGGCCGCTTGCAAATTCGAGCATTCGCATCTTGATTGCGGATGATCACGACGTCGTCCGCACCGGGCTGCGGGGGCTCCTCGAGGCAGAAAGTGAATTCGAGGTTTGCGGAGAAGCCAGAGACGGACGAGAAGCGCTAAAAGAGGCGTACAGGCTATCCCCTGACGTTGTGATTCTCGATTTCAGCATGCCTGGTATGAATGGCCTGGAAGTGACCCGCCGCATACGGAAGGCACTCGGCCAGACCGAAGTATTGGTGCTCACCGCCTATGATTCAGAGCAGTTGGCCCGTGCCTTGCTAAACGCCGGCGCGCTGGGATACATGTCAAAGTCGGACGCGGACCGGGACTTGGTGGTCGCCGTCCACTCTGTATATCAACGGCGCCCCTTCTTCAATTCCCGAGTAGCAAGAATGGTTTTGGAGGGCTATCTCAAGCTGGTCTCTGACACCTCCCCCGCCGGAGAGTTCCCGTATCCTCTCACGGCACGGGAGCGAGAGGTCTTACAACTGCTGGCGGAGGGAAAGAGTAATAAGGAAGTAGGCAGCCTGCTAGGAATAACAGTCAAGACCGCCGAAACCTACCGGGCTGCCCTCATGCGCAAACTCGGCCTGGATTCCCTTTCAGATCTCGTGCGATACGCGGTTCGCAACCGGGTGATCGAGCCGTGAAAAACCAGGACGAACACCGCGTAAGGGGCCATAGCCCAGGAGCTGGAACGTTGCGAGACCTCGCGTTTTTGTGCGTGTACTCGCTGCTAAGGAGTTTCCCATGAACGGGCTGCGAATACTACTCGCGGACGACCACTCACTGGTGCGGAGGGGAATCAGGTCGTTAGTAGGGGTGCACTCGGATTGGGAGGTCTGCGGCGAGGCGACGGACGGCAAGGAAGCACTGGAGAAAGTCGCCCAGTTGAGTCCTGACGTACTCATCCTGGACCTCAACATGCCTGAATTGAACGGCTTGGAGGTAACCCGCCGCGTTCACACGATGTGCCCGCAGGTTGAGGTTCTGGTCCTCACTGTGCAGGATTCAGAGCAGGTGATGAGGCAGGTGTTGGACGCAGGAGCTCGCGGATACATGCTGAAGTCCGATGCGGGAGACAAGTTACTGACCGCCATCGAATCCGTACGGCGCCACCACTTGTTCCTCAGTTCACAGACTTTCCGGATGCTCCATGGATCTTCGGCGCCTCTGGCGAAGGACGACGTGACGCCCAAACAGCCGTTGAGTCCGCGTGAGCGCCAGATTCTGCAACTCCTCGCGGAAGGGAAAAGCACGAAGGAAGTCGCCACGGCGCTCGACATCACAATCAAAACAGCGGAAACCCATCGCAGTAATATCATGCGCAAACTCGATCTGCACCACGTTACGGAATTAGTGCGTTACGCAATACGAAATCAGGTCGTTCAGATTTAGCGCCCGGATGCTCGGGGCAAGTGGCCGTCAGTTGCCAGTTTCTGTTCCGGTCACGGCGTTCAGGCCCTTTCATTGGAGTGGTTTGCACCTCTACAGCGCATTCTTCCCACATCCACAGAATGTACCCGATTGAGCGAGGCGCTTGGCAGTACTACCCTTTGAGTGTCGGCACGCTTCTCGCGTGTTGGCAAGTGGTACGCAATTCATGCGAAGGAGAATGAAGAATGGCAGGCACAAACACGGCAGTTCTGGGGATCTATCCCAGTCAGACCGATCTGGAATTGGCCCTTAATTCCCTCAAAGCGGCGGGATTCCGGAACACAGACATTTCGGTGCTCGTCCAGGAGAATCTGGGGACTAAAGACTTCAGTCATGAAAAAAGCGCAAAGGCGCCGGAGGGCGCGGCGGCAGGCGCCGGTACCGGAGCGGTCATCGGAGGAGTCCTGGGCTGGCTGGTTGGCATCGGATCAATCGCCATCCCCGGCCTGGGGCCGTTTATCGCAGCCGGACCCATCGTGGCCGCACTGGCTGGCATGGGCGCAGTGGGCGCGGTGGGCGGCATCGCCGGAGCGTTAGCGGGTCTGGGAATCCCTGAATATGAAGCCAAGCGTTACGAAGGGCGCGTTAAGAAGGGGGGCACGTTGCTTTCGGTACATTGCGATGATTCGGAATGGACCAAGCGCGCCAGGCAAGTTCTTACCGACACGGGCGCTGAGGATATCGCCTCGACCGGAGAGGCGAGCGCTGATTTTGCCACGAGCAACAGGCCGTTGCCCCGGGATTTGCCCGTAAGCGGCAGTCCCGAGGTACGGTATCACGATGACATCAAGCCTCGGCCATAATTGGGTTACCGGCCGTACGCTTGTCTCTGTAAGTTCAACTTAACAAGGAGGTTGTTCAGTTATGAATTGGGACCAAATTCAAGGAAAGTGGACTCAGATGAAAGGCTCGGTCAAGCAGCAATGGGGTAAGCTTACCGACGATGACCTGGAAGTGATTGCCGGCAGCAGGGACAAGCTTGTGGGGAGGCTGCAAGAACGCTACGGAATCAAAAAAGAGCAAGCGCAACAGCAGCTTGACGCCTGGACACAAACGGTGATCGAAACCGACGAGTCCTCGCGTCGGCACGAACACGTGTCTCGATAGGCTTGATCATCCGCGGCTGGCGGCTGTTGCCGGTTGCTCTCGCCGCCGGCAGCGGGCGGAACGCTTGCGCTCCCGCGGCCGGCGGCTGCCAAGAACCGCTGCCGCCGGCCAACGATCTTTGAAGACATGAGGGGAGGATAAACTGTATGAAGAAATACGTTTTGACGATCCTGTCGCTGGCGGTCTTTTGCGCTGCGACACTGCTGGTTGGATTCGGCGCGCAGAACGACAACGCGCCGAGCGCCAAACAGGATATGAAGGATGCCGGAAAATCGTCCGGACGTGCCGCGAAGAAGAGCGCCAATGAAGCCAAGAGAACCGTCAAGAAAGGCGTGAATAAATCCGCAAAGGAAGTGAAAAAAGGCGCTCAGAAAGCCCAGGACAAGACCGACACCCGCCATTAGACGAGTTAAGCGCGCCTCAGGGAAGGGCTCGATGATCTGAAGCCCTCCGAAAAAGCAGGCCATTCCGGCGAGAGCGGGAGCCATGGCACAAATCGTCGCGAATCCGCCGTCTATGGGCTGGATTCCCGCATTCACGGGAATGACCTGCGAACTCGGCAGAATAGCCTTTAGGCCGGAGCCTCCCAACCCCGCAGGGCGCACGGCCAGCGCCCCTAACCTGCGGTCTCCGGACCGGGACTGTACACCGCGGTTTGACAGCGAGCGAGGGAAAATAGTAACATTTTGTCTGTGCCGTTCGTGTGGTCCTTTGGACGCCTCCCGCAGCTGTCAGCACTCTCCTGTACGGTGTGGACCACCTGGGCATACCAAGGGCGAATAGCAGCTCTGCCTTTTCGCACGTGAACCCATGCGAAGTGCCCGCCCCGGAATCCGAGGGAAGGCCTCTCCCACTCACCTCAAAAGCCCTTTGCTGGAAACCATCTTGGCAGGAATGAGCGACGGATTTGCTCTGCTTGATCGCGAGTGGCGATTGGCCTACGCAAACCCCCACCTGGCCCGAATGGCCGGCAAAGAGATTTCCGAACTAGTGGGCAAGAACGTTTGGGAAGAGTTCCCTGACCTGGTAGGGAGCGCCTTATTTGTTCAACTGCATCGTGCGCTCGAGCTACAAACCCCTTCCAATTTTGAATTCTACTATGCTCCATTTAACAGGTGGACCCAGCATCGGGTATATCCCTACGAACGAGGCCTGGCTATATTCGTAATCGATATTACGGAACATAAGCAGGCGGGAGACCTTCTTCGGTCGCAGCTGAACGCTCCTCAACATGCAGTCGAAGAACCGGGCGCGAATGGAACGCCGAAGGAACACTCTCAGATTCTCGACCTTGCTCATGATGCGATCATCGTCCGGGATCTCGACAGTGTGATTACCTATTGGAATCAAGGCGCACAACTGACGTATGGATGGAGCAAGGAAGAGGCCGTCGGGAAAGTCAGTCATGCGCTTCTACAGACGGTTTTTCCGGAGCCCTTCGAAGAAGTCCAGCGCAAGGTGAAGCGAGGCTGGTGGGAGGGGGAACTGGTTCATTCGCGCCGTGATGGCGTGAGGATCGTTGTGGCCAGCCGTCAGGTAGTGCAGTGCAACGAGCGCGGAGAACCGCTGGCCATCCTGGAAATCAACCGCGATGTCACGGATCAGAGAAAGGCCGAGGCCGCGCTCAAAGAAAGCGAGGAACGGTTTCGCCTGGTGGTCGAAAGCGTCAAGGACTATGCCATTTTCATGCTTGACCCGAACGGCTACATCCTGACCTGGAACCAGGGGGCGCAGCGTATCAAGGGATACCGTCCCGAGGAGATCATTGGCCGGCATTTCTCCGTTTTTTACGAGGATAAAGACCGCCGGGACGGCAAGCCAGCGCGGATGTTGGCGGCGGCTGTAGCGGAAGGCCGATACGAAGACGAGGGCTGGCGCCTGCGGAAGGATGGCTCACGGTTCTGCGCTGACGTTGTGATTACGCCGCTTTATGGTACGGACGGAGATTTACGCGGATTCGCCAAAGTCACACGCGACATTACGCAGCGCCAGCAAGCCGAGGAAGCCTTGCGGGAAAGCGAGGCCCGGTTGCGGGCGCTCGTTACCTCCATGGATGATGTGGCCTTTGAAATCGAAGAGCATGGTATGTGTGTGGGTGTCTGGACCTCCGATGAGGCCCGTTTGCCGAGACCCCGGCTGGAAATGATCGGCCAGCGCATTGGCTACTTTCTCAGCGAAAAGTGGGATCGCCTCTTCTTCCGGACGTTCAGTCGTGTGCTTGCTACGGGCCGGCCTGAGACCGTGGAATACGAGTTGGATTTGCCGGAAGGAAAGCGCTGGTTCTCGGGGCGCATCAGCCCGATCAGCGCTGACGGCCGCAACTACCGGAGCTTCTGCCTCCTGGTTCGCGACGTGACGGACAGCAAACGGGCGGAACTGAAGTTCCGCGGCCTGCTCGAGGCCGCCCCGGACGCCATGGTCGTGGTGGATCGGAAAGGGAAGATCGTTCTGGTCAACGCCCAAGTGGAGAAGTTGTTTGGCTATGGGCGCGACGAACTGGTCGGCGAGAAGGTCGAGCGCCTGGTGCCGGAACGGTTTCGGCGCCGCCATGGAGAGCATCGTTCTCTCTTCTTCGAGCACGCCAGGGTTCGGCCGATGGGGGCAGGCCTGGACCTCTACGCCTTGCGCAAGGACGGCACGGAGTTTCCTGTGGAGATCAGCTTGAGCCCCTTGGAGACCGAAGAGGGTATGTTGGTGTCCAGCGCAATTCGCGACATCACAGAGCGCAAGCTGGCGGAGCGCGACTTGGCGGAGCTTTCGGGGCGCTTGCTTTCCGCACAGGGCGAGGAGCGTCGGCGGCTCGGGCGGGAACTCCACGACAGCACGGCTCAGACTTTGTCAGCGCTCTCGCTCAACCTTGCTTTGTTGGACCAGTTGGCCGGGCCGTCTCTCGACGAGCGGGCAGCGCAGGCCGTCAAGGAAAGCCTGGAGTTGGCCAGGCAAGCGTCGCGGGAATTGCGCACGTTCTCCTTCCTGCTGCATCCGCCGGTGCTGGATGAAGCTGGCCTGCCCCAGGCGTTACGATGGTATATCGAAGGGTTCACGCAGCGGACCTCGGTGGAGGTTGATTTCGAAGTTTCACCGCCGGAATTCGAACGGCTGTCGCCCGACCTGGAGACAACCCTGCTGCGCATTGTTCAGGAGAGCCTCACCAATGTTTACCGCCACTCGGGAAGCAAAGTGGCCGGGGTGCGCGTCGTCAAAGGCAGCAGCGCGATTACCTTGGAAGTGTGGGATGAAGGAAAAGGTCTGCCTCAGAGCCTCGATGGAAGCGAGGGGACCGCATCCCCAGGGGTCGGGATTTTAGGTATGCGGGAACGTGTTCAACAGTTGGGTGGCACGCTGGCAGTCCACTCGAACAACCCTGGCACTCTTATTGAAGTGGTCTTGCCTTTTCAAGGTGAAAAAGAAAGTTCGCCGTAGCCCTGGGTCTTACGGGCTTCGGAAAAACACTCGAACCCTGAGCGGACGCGCTTCACTCAGCCTGTGGTCCGCCAAAACGTGCGGGCCACGCGCAGCGAGTGAGTCAGGACCAAACGCACGGGCCGAATGAAGTAGTCTAGGAATTCAGGTTTCTCGGGCAGGCGAGGCACTCCAGTCGGCGGATCAGGAGGTTGCGGGTTCGCCAGATTAAGCCCAATCAGCAAATGCGCCGGCTGCGGGTTCGTGGGGTCAAGTCCAGCCAACGGAAGCGGCGGCTGCGGGTCCGTGGGGTTAAGCCCGGTCAGCGGATGCGGCGGCTGCGGGTCCGTGGGGTTAAGCCCGGTCAGCGGATGCGGCGGCTGCGGGTCCGGCGGATGATGCCTCCTCGGCGGACTGGGCGCTGGCGGGTCCGGCGGATTATGACTGATTGGGAGCTTCGGTGGGTACGTTGGCGCTCCCGCGGAGGCATGCGCCGTGGGAGCGGCAGCAACGATGGTGGCTACCAAAGCCGAGCCCGCCATGACCATCTTGCCCACCGCTTCGCGGCGAGAAGGCAGTGCCGCATCTGAAATCATGCCGCTGCCAGCTACCATGAGGCCCGCCTCTTTCAGTTCCTCAAGAGCCTGCAGCACCAACTTGCGATCCGTTGGTCCTCCGCATTTCGCTTCGACGACCCGCATCAGGTCGTCGACTGTTTTGCTGCCATCAGAGTTCTCCCAAACTGCGGCCGCTGTCTTGTTCAAGCAATGTACTTTGTCACTAATCTTGTCATAGAGAACCACCTCTTCAGGCAGGTTCTCTGCGAAGACTCCACTCTTCCTTGCCAATGGTTTCACTGTCGTCTCCATTTGGTGGCCTGCATTGTATCACTAGGTGTCAAGTGCGAAAGGACCTACCTGGATTGCTCAGTTGGACGGTCCAGGTGATGGAATGGGGTGATGTGCTCCCCTAATGAGCGGCTGCCGATCAAGATCGGTTCACCTTTTCCCATTATGTTTGCCGCAAATACGATTCACAGCGATAACCTAGGTAGTAATCTTCGTCGCGTTACGCTACCTCGACAAGGACACCGCGGTACCAGTACTGAAGTTGCCTTGGGGAGTATTGTCAATTTGAGCCGGGATTCCCCTTTTCGATTCTTGACCGACCGTTAGGGGAGCAAGGCGCCACCGGTAAGTATCGACTAGAGCCAATTATCGGGAGGATCGCGCTCGATTTACCCCAACGGATTGAGGGTGTGAAAAAATCGCCGGCGCAAGAGGTGGCGGCGGGTTTACTGCGCCATATCTTCCATGTTTTCAGAACCGCGATGGCGGGATAAACCCGCCGCTACGATTTTTTCACGCCTTGATGGGCTGGGGGAATCATTCCGCAGGGAGCACGAGCTCTTCCCTATGGGAGGAGGGATGGCCGGGACCGCCGATGAACCTGGTTGGCCCGCTCGAGGCTCGCTCGCCCGGGCTTCACCGTCCGCTAGCGTGGCTTGTTCTTGCCCTTGAGATTGAGCGCCACGGCAGCGCGGATGAGGTCCTTCAAGGCCGCCGCATCGACCTTGTCGCCCTCGTGGATGTCGATGGCGCGCCTTACATTCCCCTCGAGGCTGGAGTTGAATAGACCTGAAGGGTCCTCGAGCCCAGCTCCCTTGGCAAACGTCATCTTGACGTGGTCCTTGTACGTCTCTCCCGTGCAGACAATGCCGCCGTGGGACCAGACCGGTATTCCGGGGTTCGTGGGTTTCACCCACTTCCACTCTTCGACGATCTCAGGGTCTGCCTCGTGTATGATTTCGCGCACTTTCGCGAGCGTCTGCCCGCGCCAGTCCCCAGGTCCCTTGATCTTCTTGTCGAATAATGCCGAAGCAGACTCCGCCGCGACGGGCCTTTTCATGTGCACCTCCACTCTGGCTCCAATTTTAACTGCGCTCAGCGTAACCTGCAACCTCCGCAGACTGGCTCTGTTTATCCCGGCGCTCCTCTTCCCGGTTCCTGGCGGGCTTTCCCCCCCACGCACTTCGCACATCTATAATCGCTGTGCGTAACCTCCCTCGTGTCTTTCGGCAGGCTGCGCCCCTTCAAGATGCCGCCGACCAGCCGCTTGTTCCTGATGAAGGGGGTTCTACGATGTGCTATGCTCTCAAATGATGCATTCGCCCAAAGGAGTCTGCAATGAAGCTCGGGCTGCTACTTCTGGCTATCTCATCGCTCCTTACGGCAAGTGACAAGCCGCCAACTGGGGAAATCACCAACCCACAAGCACTCGCTAAGGTCCGGAGCTTTTGCGTCGACACCGAAGGGCTAAACGATTTCGACCGACACCTCCTCAAGGACTTCTTGAAGGCAGAGAGCAAGCCAAAGCATCTCCTCGCCAAGCTCCCCTGGAAACTGGTTCCCGCGTGCGAAGAAGGTGCGTCTGATGCGGCCGCCAAGGTGGAGTTTGTGCCACTCCGGGTGATTAACGTGGGGCTGCCGCGAGCTACGCCAGGCCAGGAGATGGAAAGACCTTACGCAACCAAAGTTGCACTGCAGATTGTGGATGCGAATTCCCGCGAGGCGCTCTATAGCGTTGAGGCCGGGGCGGTCATGAATGCTATAGGGCCCGCGGATTCCTCGGCGAGTTCCCCTGCCAGCGACAACACCAACCCGGTCTTAGAGCAAAAGGACGCTCTCTACCACGCCTTTTGGGCGTTGGTCGACGACGTCCGGCAACTTCAACAGCATCAGCGAACCCAGCCAGAGTGAAACGTCGCCTGCCAGCGCTGCGCGGGTATCTCTCCCACCGCGAACGCGCCGCCTCGAACGCTCGCGACGCGGGGAAAATCAACCGCTTTGCCGACGAGTTGAACGCCGAGATGCAAGATGTGCTGGCCTACCAGTAGCTAGACCACCTCTGGGAAGAGCGATTGAGCCGGCCACATTAACGTGTCCCTTCGGGACACCGCAGACCTCAAAACCCGGCGGTCTGCGCCAGCCCGCGACTCAGAGCGAGATTCCCCATCCCTCTTACGGGCGCCCGCCCGTTCAGCCGGTACGTCGCCCGCTGCCCCACTCGGCGGCATACGGCAGCGCGAACATGTACAGTCCGGTGATCATTAGCAGGATGAGCGGGAGCAGCGCCGAGAAGCCTACCCAGTAGGTCTCCCTTTTCTGTTCGACGGCGACGATGTTGACGATGACGGCCACCGTAAAGGCAATGGACACCCAACGGTGGGTCTGCCGAATCCATTTGTTCCAGTTCATTGAGACCTCCTCTGAGGCGCCCAGTTGGGCGCCTCGATACCGAACTGCTTGGCATACTCGGCGTTCAATCGCTGCCAGCCGAACTTCATGGCCCCCGCGCCGACGATGCGTCCAAGCGGCTCACCCGCAAGGAGCCGATCGAGGACGTCCAAGCAGATGTGCCAGCCCGCGGCGCCCCACGAGATGAAGCGGCGATCGATGTTGTGCCACAGCGTGAGGCGCGTGCCGCTGCCGAGCGGCTCGAGTTCCCACCGCATATCGTTGCCACCCCAGTTGTACTCAAGCACCTTGGGAGCGTCGGCTCGGATCACTCTTGTTTCGGAAACCTGCGGCGTGGGCGCTGCCACCGTGGTGAGCTTCACCGTAGCTCCAACCGCACCCAGGCTCCCATCGGCTTCAAAGGGAGCCCACTCGCGCAGATGCGCCGGGTCGGTCAGCGCCTGCCAGACTTTTTCCGGCGAGTGGCGCAGTTCTCTGACGAGAATAAGCGTCCACTTCTCTCCGTCCTTTCGTATCTCGGCCCCGCTGGCCGGACCCGGCCTGTACTGCTCGCGATCGATCACCTTCTTCTCCTTATCGTGAATAGCGTACCAGTTGGGTGAGCTGAATGAGGTTGCCGCAGGTGTCATTGAGCGTCGCAATGGTCGAGCCGGTCACGTCGGTGGGAGGCATCGTGAACTCGACGCCGCGGGCCTTGATCCGCTCGTAGTCACCCTTGACGTCGTCGGTGAAGAACATCACCGCGGGCTGGCCCTGCTGAAAGATCGCCTGCTGATACGCTTTGGCGGCGGGGTTGTTGTTCAGCGCCAGTTGCAGCTCAATGCCGTCCGGCTCGTCGGCCGAGGCTACGGTCAGCCAGCGATATGGGCCCTGACTGAAATCGGTCTTCTTGGCAAAGCCCAGTACCTCCGTATAGAAGCGCAGGGCCTTGTCCTGGTCGTCCACGTATACGCTGGTTACTTTGATTTTCATTTCGTCCCTCCTTTGTTAGGTTCGCGGTTTGGGCCGCGTCTTCTTCTCCTTGTCTTCCTTTTCTTTGGTGTTGACTGATCCATGCGGTCGAGGTGGCGTTCGAGAGCATCGACGTGAGCGGACCAGAACCGGCGGAACGGAGCCAGCCAGGCATCCACCTCCTGAAACGGTTCTGGCTTCAGACGGTAGAGACGGCGCTGGGCGTCCACCGTGGATGCCACGAAACCGGCCTCGCGCAGCACTCGCAGGTGCTTTGACACGGTCGGCTGCGGCATGCGAAGTTGGCGCTCGATCGCTCCCACCGACTGTTGGGACGAGACCAGCAGGCCCAATATCGCCCGTCGGTTCGGCTCCGCAATAACTTCGAACACAGATTCCACTCTCTTTGTATACTCTACAGAGCATATGCGTGTCAAGGTATATTTATGCAGGGGGGGCCATATGCGCTAAGGTAAGAGCCGCCTTCAGGCAATTCGGTGCTGTGGATTGCGTCCCGCGAAGCGGGACACGGTGAATAGCCGTAGGTGAAACCTACGGATGCTGAAGCGTCGATCAACATTCCGCCCTGGAGGGGCCGACCCGTCCGGGGTCAACCGCGTTGGGGTTGGCCTGATTTGGGAACGCTCTCGTCATCCGCATGTTAAAACCTGCGGCTACTTACGGTTGGCCCCATTCGGGGCCGCTCCGTCAAGCCGTATCTCAGCGCTTATCGGGGCCCAGGCTCGGCCATCATCGACAGCCCGTCGAATGAACGGGGACGCCCGCACCACTTTGCTCTGAAGTCGCTATCCCCGCCAGGACAGCAAACCAGGCGGCGTTGGCGGGGATGTGCAGGTTGAAATCCGCTGCACTATGGACCAGCAGTCCGCAGCATCCGATGGCCGCACCCAGGCGAACCCAGCCGGCATTCGATCCAAACAAGTGTGCCGCATTGCGGAAGGCCAGATAAAGAAACAGGGCCACTGTGGCGAGAATGAGCAGGGCGCCTACCACTCCGGTCTCCGCGGCGGCTTCGGCGTAGTCGTTGTGCGCGTGGTCGATCCATTGGTCAGTGGGGAAACTTTGATAGTGGGGATAAGCGGTCTCGAAATCTCCAATGCCCACCCCCAGCCAGGGGTGCTCGAGCCACATGTGGAGGGCGTCGCGGGAGAACGCTTTGCGCTCGGCGGCCCAGTCCGTCCAGGTTCTGTTGACGTAAGCTACCGAGCCGAGCTTCTTGGCCACCCAGCCGGGGTCCACGTAAGCGAACAGGATGACGCCCGCCACCAGGGCGAGGCCGGCGGCGGTGGCCAAGCGCCGCTTCTGCCCCGTCCGGAGCGCCGCCCGGCGGAGAACCACCGTGGCAATAACCATCTCCGCGGCCATCGCCAGCAGGCCGGCGCGCGATCCGGAAAGCAGCAGGGCGGCGAGCGCCAGCACGACCGCCGAGATGCGCCATACCGAACCTTCAAGGGATAGCCTGCCATGCCGTCCGGGTATGTACAGAATCGCCAAAGGAAGGAGCATTTCCATGAGCCCGGCGAAGTGGTCGCGGTCGACGTACGGACCAAACATGGAGCTATTCGGCGTCTCGAAGAGACCATAAATGCGTTGCGCGCCGGAAGCGGATTGGAGAATGGCGAAGAGTCCCAGGCACCCGGCAAAAATCAGCACCGCCATGCCGAAGGGCTGCAGTGCGGAGCCGCGCGCGCCGCCAAAAAGTTGCACCGCGAGGAAAAAGAAAATCAAATCCGTGGCCAGCAGAACCAGCGCTTGGCGAGTTTCCGAGGTGTCGAGCGTAAGGCGAGCCGCAGATTGAGCCGCTGCCAGGAGAAAGAAGAGGCCCAGCGGTACGTAGAGCGGCGACCATAGCGGTTTGATTTGACCGAGCTGAACGCTTCCCAGGGCCCACAAGAACAGTGCCACGCTGGCGATCAAGCCCAGGGCTGTCCAGGCTGCCGGGATCACGGCGCCAAAGGCTAAGGGCGCTCCAAACAGAGCCGCGACAAGCAAGATCCGGGCAGTGTGCAAGGGGTAATTAAAAGTCCGGCGGCGAAGCGGGAAGGCCAAAGGCCGAGGCGCACTTGCTCCACCCGTGCCAACGGGCCGCTGGATCATTTTGTCCCCTAGTTGCAATGCCTCTCCTTAGTAGGCTGCCGAAGGTCCCGTGGGCCTGACGAGCCGTCTGGCGCTGCGGGCGTCCCGCCTGGACCAGATCAGGAAGAGATGCAACACCCGTGGCGTAGCCGCGTCAACTAAGTTTTGCCCCATCTTATCTTTGACAACAGTATCCTGTCAAATCCGATGGAATTGGTGTAGTGTCCTCATTTACTAGTAGCGCCCAGCGCACTCCAAGACTTGGAAGGCGAGGGGGTTTCGTTTATAATGACCACACGGTCGCTAACAGCGCTGCCGGTTGCCGCCGGATGAAGACCGGTGGCGTCACTCTCAGGCTGGCGGCTGGTCTGCCAGGCGTTTTGAAGCGCCGAAATCGAAACGGATGGTGAAGCGTGGCTGATCTTCCGACACTCGCCGGTACGGAAAAGGGCTTTGTCTACAGCATCATGGATATCATGAGCTTTCTTCCCCACCGATATCCGTTCCTGCTGGTTGACCGCATTGTGGAAATCGAGGGTGACAAGCGCATTGTGGGGCTCAAGAACGTGACCATCAACGAGCCCTTTTTTCAAGGACATTTCCCCGGTGCGCCGGTCATGCCTGGGGTGTTGATCCTCGAGTGTATGGCCCAGGTGGCAGGGGTCATGATCTACCGCGACATGCCGGATAAGGATAAGAAACTAATCTATTTCACCGGCATTGAAAACGCCAAGTTCCGCCGCCCCGTGCTGCCCGGTGACCAACTCCGGGTGGAAATGCAGTTGCTTAACCGACGCAGCAACTTTGGCAAAATGAACGGTCAAGCGACCGTAGAGGGGAAGTTGGCGGCGGAAGCGACGGTGGCCTTCGCCATCTCGGACCGTCCTGGCCAATCCGGCCCGGCAAGTCCAGGTCTGCTCGGACAAATACGTCAATGAAGGCCCATCCCACAGCAATCATCCATCCCAACGCCCAGCTCGCTTGCAGCGTGACGGTGGGACCTTATTCCCTGATCGGGGAAAACGTCGAACTGGGAGAAGACTGCGAGGTCATGTCGCACTGTGTGTTGGAAGGAAACACACGCTTCGGCAAGGGCAACCGGATTTTTCCATGGGCCTCGATTGGACTGGCTCCTCAGGATTTGAAGTACCACGGCGAGGCGACCCGGGTCGAGATCGGTGACGACAACACGCTTCGCGAGTTCATCACCATTCACCGCGCCACCGAGGCGGGAGACGGGGTCACACGAATCGGCAGCCATAACCTCCTGATGGCCTATGTCCACGTCGCCCACAACTGCCACTTGGGAAGCCATATCATCATGGCCAACGGGGCCTCGCTGGCCGGCCACGTCGAGATTCAGGACTATGCCTCGGTGGGTGCATTTTGCGGTATTCACCAGTTCTGCCGCATCGGCGCTTACAGTTTCCTGGGTAGTTACAGCGTAGTAAACCAGGATATCCTCCCCTACTCGAAAACCTCCGCCCCCCGCCCGTTGAATGTTCTTGGCGCCAACCGCTTGGGGCTCGAGCGCCGCGGCGTAAGCGCCGATGACCTGAAGGAGTTGGAGCGGGCCTTCCGCCTGCTGAGCAGATCCAAGCTCAATACCACCCAGGCGCTCGAGGCCATCGATGCCACCGGTTTCAAGTCTGACCACGTCCGCGCCCTGGTGGAATTCATTCGGACCTCTGAGCGCGGCGTGGCAAAATGACCGAAAATCGAAATTCGAAAATCGATTGGGACGTCCGTAACACGCGCGTGACGAGTAGGAACTTCAACCGAAGCGTTCGACCTTCAGCGTTCGAGTTTCGAATTTCGAGTTTCGGTCATGAGTGATCGGTACGCCATTATCGCGGGTAACGGCCACTTCCCTTTCCTGGTGCTGGAAGCGGCGCGGGACCAGGGCATTGACCCGCTGGTGGTGGGCATCAAGGAAGAAGCCTCGCCGGAACTCGCCTCCGTGGCGAGCGCCATCCACTGGCTGAGCCTGGGTGAAGTCTCAAAGCTTCTGGATTTGCTGGTGGCTGAGCGCATCGGCAGATTGGTCCTGGCCGGCCAGGTGAAGCACGCGCAACTCTTCAGCTCCATCAAGCCGGACGGCCTGGTGAGCCGCGTCCTCAAAAGCCTGCCGCGCAAGAATACGGACTCGCTGATTGGAATATTCGTGCGGATGGTCGAAAGCCGCGGCATCCAGGTGGTGGATTCGACGCTATTTCTGAAGCCGCTGCTTCCGGATGCCGGTACGCTCACGCGCCGTGAGCCGGATGCGGAGGAAGAATCCGACATCGAGTATGGCCGCGAGATTGCCAAGAAGATTGCCGGCCTCGATATTGGCCAAACTATTGTGGTGTCCGGCCGGGCATGCGTGGCCGTCGAGGCAATGGAAGGGACCGACGCCGTCATTGAGCGGGCCGCCGGCCTCAGTAACGGGCGGGCGCTGGTAGTCGTCAAAGTAAGTAAGCCCTGTCAGGACATGCGCTTTGATGTCCCGGTGGTGGGGCTGAAGACGATCCAGGTGATGCGGCGGTCCAACGCCCGCGTGCTCGCGGTGGATGCGGGCAAGACCCTGTTGTTTGAACGCTCGGCCCTGATCAAAGAAGCCGACGAGGCCGGCATCGCCATCGTGGGCATGAAAGACTAGCGACAGATCGAAAATCGAAACTCGAAAATCGAAATCCGTACAAAACAGCGTGGCATTTTGAAAGTCGATAAGTTGAGTGATACTTCGAGTTTCGGCGTTCGGATCCATTGAGTTGGCTTTCGAGTTTCGAATTTCGATTTTCGAATGTGGGGAACGAGTTGAGCGATCGAGTTGCGGTAGCAGTCATCGGAGTCGGTGAGCACGGCAAGAAGCATGCCCGAGCATTGAAACAGCTCGCGGGAGCTGAGCTCGTGGGGGTCTACGACCTGCGGCCGGAAAAGGCCGGGGAAATGGCGGCGGAATTGGGAGTTCGGGCGTTTGAAAGCCTGGACGAGGTATGGAAGACAGTGCGCGCCGTAAGCGTGGTGATTCCCCCCAGCCACCACGCCGAAGTGGCGCGCCAGGCTTTCGCCCACGAAGTGGATGTGCTTCTCGAGAAGCCGATTACGCGCACCGTGGAGGAAGCGGAAGAGGTGACGGCCCTAGCCCAACGCCGGGGCCGCATCTTGCAGGTAGGACATCTCGAGCGGTTCAACCCCGGGGTCGTGGCCGCCAAAGCCATAACTCGGCGGCCGCTGTTTTTTGAGATTCATCGCATGTGCGCGTTCAGTCCGCGCAGCCTGGATGTTGACGTGGTTTTCGACCTGATGATTCACGACCTCGATCTTCTCCTGTGGATGCTCGACTCCGAACCGTGCGAAGTCCGAGCGGTGGGGCTGCCGGTGCTTTCGGACAAAGTGGATATTGCCAATGCACGGGTCGAGTTTGAATGCGGCACGGTAGCGAACATCACGGCCAGCCGCGCCAGCACGGAACCGATTCGAAAGTTCCGTTACTTTCAACCCTACGATTATGTTTCCATTGACTTTACGCGGCGCGATGCAACGCTTTTACGTGTCGATAACAGCGGCCCCACTCCCCACATCACTTTTCAGAAGCTCGAGACCAAGCCCGCAGACCCGTTGCAGTCGGAGCTCCAAGCCTTTCTCGAATCGGTCCGAACCCGCTCTGCCCCGCTGGTGGGCGGACTGGAGGGCCGCCGCGCCCTCGCCTTAGCCGAACGAGTCATGAATTGCATCGAAGAACATGCAGGCAAGGTGAACGTGCGCCTGGGCCGACCGGTAGGCCAAAGCGGAGAGATGTAATGAGGCGCCCAACTTTCTAAGTTCTGATTTCTAGTTTCGAATTTGTTATATGGCAGTTGCCGATACTAAGGACGAGAAGCTCCGCGCCGAGTCTGTGCCGGCCGCGAGTCCCCCGGCGCCCGAGCCTGAGTTCCACGTTACCTTTGTGGATACCGCACTGCCCCCGGTCTCGCTTTTCAGGCAAATTCGGGAGCGGCTGCGTGAGCCGAAGAACGCGGTTCCGAAGGTATTCCCATCCAGCAAGGGTTCTCCAGTGCCCGGGGCTGAATTCCACGCCACCTTCGTGGATACAACCCTTGCGCCAATTTCACTTTTCCGGCAAATTCGCCAGAGGTTTCGCGAACCCAAAGTCCCTCTTCAGAGTGAGTATTACAGGCGTGGCGCGGATGCCGGGCCGGCCGGGAATTCCGTCGTCTCCGGGGGTGAGTTCCATGCCACGTTCGTGGAACGCACGCTTCCGCCCGTTTCTCTGTTCCGCCAGATCGTAGAGGGGATCCACGAGCCAAAGACTCCGGCTCCGATCAAGCCGGGGCACGTCACCTTGCCGCCGGCGGAAGTCCCGCCCTTGGTTCCGGAAGACCCAAACCAGCTCAATCTTTTCGCGAGTCCCGAGACCGCCTCCCCGGCTGAGTCAAAGCCCCTCAATCTCCCGGCGGGGTGGCAGGATTATCACGTCGTGCTGGTCGTCGATCCGGAGGCCGTAAAGTGGCGGCGCCGGACGATGTACCTGTCCTCGCTGATCCTGCACTTCTTCCTGCTGCTGGTTCTCCTCTTCTCGCCGGACTTGCTGCGGCGAGGAAGGATGATGATCGGATTGCCCGTTCAAGTGGCGCCCAAACAACAGAGCACGTTTCTTCTGCTCCCGCCGGACGTCCTGCGCAAGCTGACCGAGCCGCCTCCGGAGAATTCCCCACTGTCGGATCGAGACCGCAGGGCGCAAGGCCGTTCGCCCGTTATCAACCCCAGGGGCCTTCCGATGCCTTACTCGCGCGGCAACACGCCATTGCCGGAAATCGCCGGCGGGCAGCCTCCTGCCGCCGCCCCCGCTCCGCCTCCTGCGGCGGGCGGTAACGCCGCGCCGACCGCCCCCGGCCCGCCGGCGAATCAGCCGCCCAGCCCCGAGCCCCAAAACCAAGTAGCCAAGAACGACGGCTTGCGCCTGGAAGACGCTAAGCCCCCTTCCGGGGGCGGCGGCGCGGGCCTGAACCTCCCGAACCTCACGCCAGGACAGGCTATCCAGCAATCACTGCAATCCGCGGCGCGCGGGCGTTCGGCCGGCGGTGGAGTGGGCAACAGCTCAGGGTATGGAGAAGGCAACGGGCAGTTTCAGAACCTCGACCCGAACTTCTCCACGGAAGGGCCGCTTATCCTCTCCGACACCCGTGGCGTGGATTTTGGCCCGTATTTGGCGGGGGTGGTTTACGCCGTGCGACGGAATTGGTACTCGGTGATGCCGGAAACAGCGCGCTTGGGCGAGAAAGGACGGGTGGGCATTATCTTCGAAATCCTCAAGGACGGCTCCGTGCCGCAGGTGCGACTGGTTGCCTCTTCAGGCTCCGACCCGCTCGACCGAGCCGCCCTCACCGGCATCCGCGCCTCTGTTCCCTTCCGGCCCTTGCCGGAAGAGTTCACCGGCAACCACCTGGTTCTGCAGTTTATTTTCCTCTACAACCTTTCGCCTGGCCAGTAATCCGTCGATAGCGACGAGCGTGACTGGCTGGGGCGCATGGCCATGGCCCCAACGCCGCATCCGGTTTCTCCAGTAGGGGCGAGGCGGCGCCTCACCCTTACACGGGCATGTTATATACGGATCAGGGTAGGACGTCGACTCGATGTGTCGGAAAAGCACTGGCCGGTATGTTAGAATCACAGCTTGAGCAGCGGCACTAACGGGATGTAAGTGTACACACTTCACTTTCATTTTCACCGAGCTTTGGCCCCGGCATGAAAACCTTGATAGAGGAAGCTGGTAATGCTTCGCCTTTCTCGAACTCAACTCCTGGGTTGTTTTCTTCTGCTCGCGGTGGTTCTAGCAATCATCCTGTTACGCGCGTTGCGTCTGGTATGGTGGTCCCGATAGGGCAGGGCGCTCCCCTGCTTGCCATTGTCGGTCCAACGGCGGCTGGAAAGTCGGCCCTGGCGGTTGCGGTAGCTGCGTCGCTGAACGGGGAGATCATTAACTACGACTCGGTGCAGCTTTACAAAGGATTCGACATCGGGTCGGGAAAACTCGCCTCCCAGGAGCGCCAGGGCATTCCCCACCACCTCCTGGACTGCCTCGAGGCCCAAGACGAGTTCACGGCAGGAGACTACCGCCGGGAGGCACTGCGCGCGTTGGCGGAAGTCCACGAGCGAGGTAGATTACCGGTATTTGTCGGCGGCACCGGACTCTATCTTCGCGCACTCTTCCTGGGGCTATTCGATGGCCCGGCCCGCTCGGAAGAATTGAGGAGCCGGTTGCGTGCCCTGGTGGAGAGACGAGGACGGGAGTTTCTCCACCGGCTTCTCGAGCGGCTTGATCCGGCGGCAGCGGCTCGAATTCAGCCCCGGGATGCGCAGAAAGCCGTGCGCGCGCTGGAGGTGTGCATCCTGGCCCGAACCCCGATCTCCGCGATGCAGGCGCGCGGCCGGAGCGGACTCGAAGGGTATCGGGTCCTGAAAGTGGGATTGCATCCCGAAAGAAAGGAGCTGTGCCGGCGGATCGACAAGCGTGTCGAGTGGATGTTCGCGCACGGCTTGCTCGAGGAAACTCGTTCCCTGCTGGCACGCCAGGACTCGAGCCAACTGAAGGCCCTCGGGGCGTTGGGCTACCGCCAAGCCAGCGCATTCGCTCACGGGCAGATGAGTTTGGCGGAGGCCATCTCTCAAACTCAGGCGGCGACCCGGCGATATGCTAAACGGCAGATGACCTGGTTTAGACACGAGGCGGGAATTACCTGGTTTAGCGGGTTCGGCGATGACCCGCGAATCCAGGCCCAAGTCATCGATGCTCTGCGCGAACCAAGCATCGCCGCCGATAGAATGTAGGGGCGCTCGTGCTTGGTGACGAAAGTCCGCGTCATTTTGCGAAGTGCCGGGAAGGGCGGGGCTTCAGCCCCGCCATGGAAGACGGCTCAGCGTTCGGGGCTTTAGCCCCTGAGGGGAAGCGACTTCAGGGCCTAAAGGCCCAATCCATTGGGCGGCCGGGAGCGGCGGGGCTGAAGCCCCGCCCTTCCGAGGCGCCAAATCGTGACGGCGAATCCCGTCATCAAATACTAGGGAAATCTCACGAGCTGCTCTCACATCAGTACAGCGGGCCGCACCAAGGAGATGAATCGTATGCCAGATTCCGGCGTTCAACATTCTGTTTCCAGACCTGGACACGGGATGAGCGGACCCGTGCCAGAAAAGAGAGAAAAAATGGAAAAGCCACCGCAGAATATCCAAGACGGATTTTTGAATACCGTGCGCAAGGAAAAACTTGTGGTCACAGTGTATCTGTTAAGTGGAGTCAAACTTACCGGACGCATCCGCAGTTTTGATAAATATTCCTTGATCCTGGAGAGCAACAGCCAGGAACAGTTGGTTTTCAAGCACGCCGTTGCTACGGTGGTGCTGCCGCGCGCCGGAAGTGCTCCGGCACCGGCGGCGTCGGAGGGCTAAGAGGATTCGCCGCGCACAAACATCCGAGAGAGTTTTCCTGGCCGGCTGGGAGCCTACGCATCATTCGGGACGGATTCCAGGCAGGCCCGAGGCTGAGGACTCGCTTCTGGAACTTCGCGAGTTGGCGATGGGCGCCGGGGCGTGCATCGTGGGCTCAGTCCTTCAGAGGTCCCCCCAACCTGACCCCGCAACCCTGCTGGGGAAAGGCAAGCTGGCCGAAGTCCGCAGTTCCGCCCACGCCGCTGCCGCCGACTTGGTCATCCTCGATCACGACCTCACCCCCTCACAACTGCGCAACCTGGAGCGCGAGTTGGACCTCAGGGTGATCGACCGGACTCAACTGATTCTGGATATTTTTGCGGGCCGCGCTCGCAGCCGTGAGGGCCAGTTGCAAGTCGAATTGGCACAGTTGAACTACCTGCTGCCCCGCTTGGGGGGACACGGCACGGAACTCTCCCGGCTGGGCGGCGGCATCGGTACCCGCGGCCCCGGCGAGCAGCAGTTGGAATATGACCGCCGGCGCATTCGCACCCGCATTCGCTCGCTGCGCGAGGCGATCGAAAAGGTCCGGTCGCAACGCGCTTTGCATCGCGCCCGGCGGCGGGACCGTCAATTCCTCACGGTCGCGCTGGTGGGCTATACCAATGCAGGGAAATCCACTCTCTTCAACGCCTTGACTTCCTCGACCGTGCTCACTTCTTCCCGCCTCTTCGCGACTCTCGACCCCACGGTGCGCGCCTTGCCGCTGGAATCGCGAAGGCCTGTCTTGATCTCGGATACAGTGGGTTTCATTCAAAAACTCCCACCTCACCTCGTCGCCGCGTTCCGCGCTACCCTGGAAGAGTTGGAGGATGCCAGCCTTCTGCTGCATGTCACCGACGCCTCCGACCTGCGAAACGAATCCCAGGACAGCGCCGTCGAGGGCTTGCTGGAAACCCTGAGTGTGGGAACCACGCCGCGGCTTCATGTCTGGAACAAGATCGATCTTGTGGACGCGATCGGACGGAACCGGCTTCCCTCAGGGCCGCACGATGTCGGGGTTTCGGCGAGCAGCGGTGAGGGCCTTGACACCCTCCGCCAACGCATCGATGAAGCATTGACCGCAGACCCCGTGATCGAGGCCGAACTCGACCTCTCGCCTGCCGACGGCGAGAGTTTGGCCCTTCTTCATCGCTCTGGCGTCGTGCTCTCCACACTCTACGAGGCCGAGCGAGTCAGGGTCCGGGCGCGCCTGCGCGCCTCGCTTTGGCAACGGCTGAAAAGACGCGAAGAGGGAGTGGCTTCCGGCTCCTGAAGCAGGCATTTTCAGGCCCAAACAGGTTGTGGAAAAAACTGTGGAAAATCCACTCAGAATCGGCCCTTCTCTAGCCCGCGCGCACCCGCCAAGAATGCGGCTCCCGTGCAGATGCGGCCTTTTAATACCTTGTTTTCAATAATTTACGGAGCACATGGGCTGCGAATGGACCTCCAACATTGGCATTTTGTTCTGCGCATAAAGCACCTGTAATCAAGGGAGTTTTGCACAAAGATAAGGCAGTCTAGGGGAAATTACCTAGCCCCGAACTTCCTGCTTATCCGCATGAAATCAGGCTAATTTTGACCTAGGCTCGATGGGTGACGGATGGACGATTGTCGATTGATGATTGTCGATGGGGGGGATTCAGGCCCTCAGCACCCCGAGGAGATAAGCACCGATGTGAATCCGAGCGGGCCGAGGACTCCGGCCCTGACACTTTCGTCAGCGATCCGCCTTGAAGCAAAGCGAGATTCCTCGCTCCGCTCGGAATGAAGCCGCGTATTCGAATCAATAGTTCGTGGGGCGCGCTTCCAATCGACAATCAACAATCGTCAATCGTCAATCCGTTGACACCTCCCTGGAGGTCCGATATAGTTAGGTGGGGCAGCGTAGCTGTCCTGACGTTGCATTACGGCGCTCGCGGTTAGGGCGTTCATCCCATCCGCTCCCCTGCTAGGGCAGATCTCGAAGGCGCATGAATCTCCCCATTTCGCTCACCTTGCTCCGCATCTTTTTCGTGCCCCTGGTGGTAGTGCTATTACTGACATCGGGTCGCAACATAGACCTGTGGGCGGTGGTGGTGTTTCTACTCGCGGCGACCACTGACCTCTTGGATGGTTATCTGGCGCGGAAACGCGGCCAGGTGACTTCGCTGGGCATCCTGCTGGACCCTATTGCCGACAAGCTACTCACCTCGGCCGCCTTCATTTCTCTGGTCTATCTACATTTAGTCTCAGCTTGGATGGCAATGATAATTATTGGCAGGGAATTCGCCGTTTCGGGCCTGCGAGCCATAGCCTCCGCGGAAGGTTTCTCTCTCGAAGTGTCCGAACTGGGAAAGACAAAGATGGTCTTTCAGGTTGTGGCGATCACCGTGATCATACTGGAGCGGCGGCTGCCTCTGCTCCGCCTCCCGGGCAATGTCCTGTTATGGTTGGTGGTTCTCTTCGCGCTGGCGTCTGCGGGGCAGTATTTCATTTCCTTTTGGAAGAGGTTGGACATTCGCATCAAGCGCCGTGTCTTAATTCACCGGACGGTTCTCAGGACAGGCGAGAAGGAACGGGAAGAGAAAGATGTTGCAGCTCAGTGACGTTCAGAAGGACCGGCTGCTCGAACTGGCGAGAACAGCCCTCGAAGAGGCCGTGCGCTTTGGAAAAGTGCCGGAGGTGACGGAGTCCGCAGGGGCCCTTCAAACTCCCTGTGGGGCCTTCGTCACGCTCACCGAGCGAGGGCGCTTGCGAGGATGCATCGGTCACATTGAAGCGGTCAAGCCTCTCTACGTTACTGTGCGCGAATGCGCCCGGGCCGCAGCTCTTGAAGACCCCCGCTTCGACCCCGTTACGCCCGCCGAACTTTCCTCCCTGCATATCGAGATTTCCATACTTTCCCCTCTGGTGGATATTGCTCCCCAGGAGGTCGAGCTGGGACGGCATGGCTTGCTGATTTCGCGCGGCGGACGCCGCGGGCTCCTTCTGCCGCAGGTGGCCGAGGAATGGAACTGGAACCGCGAACAGTTTCTTCAAGAGACCTGTCTGAAAGCCGGCTTGCCCGCCGACGCCTGGCAGCAGGGTGCAAGAATTCAAGCGTTCACAGCACAAGTCTTGAAAGAGCCGCTCCCGCTGGCTCGTTCCTCATCGCCGGCCGCCTGACCCTATGCATTCCCCCGTGTCATTCCGAGCGTAGCGAGGAATCCCTCGCTATGCTCTCGAAGATCACGTCATTCCCGCGAAAGCGGGAATCCATTGCGTTCACGACGAGCTAGGGACTCCTGCTTTCGCGGGGGTGACGAGGCATGCGATTTTGGGGGCAGAACTTATTCCAGCTCTACGCCGTAGCCGATGTAAACGTCGCGCCTGGAGTTCACAATTATCCCCACGGTAGATTTTTCCTCAGCGGAGAGGACCACAATCTCCGCCACGGTTTCGCGGGGCATGGGGGGACGAGCGGTAATCGTCCAGAGTTCTGGACGTGGCGGGCGGTAGTAAACCCGATACAACTGACCGGCCTTTGCGCCGTTCCTTTCTCCGAGGTCAAGATAGACGATATCCCCGTTCGCGAGCGATGCGAAGTTGTCGCGGGCCGCCACGATGGCCCCCTGCATTTTGCCGTTGGCCAAGGCGAAGCGCTCCAACTCCCTGGGTAGATAGTCGGGGACAATGCGGGGTTGATACGGCACCGCGATATCGCCGGGAATAATGGGCCCACACGCGAACCTCACTTCGGCGACTGCTCCCTGGGGCGTGAGATGCGTCACCTGAACTCTGCCGGTGTCCTCGTACGGTTTCCCGAGTTTGCGGAGAGCCCGATGTTCGCCGCTGTACCGTGTGGTGCGGAAAAGGTCCTTCGCCGGCCTGATCAGTGAGAATTGCTGGCCCACGGAGAATCGGGCATCGCCGCGGCGGTGAAGATAGAGTGATTCGCCCTCCGCGTATTGCCGGATCGACGACTGCAAGTCGTTATCTTCGCCGCTGAGAACAGTAATATTCGTGGGCACGTCACCTGCCCTGATAAACCCTGTGCAATCGGCCTGGCTTTGCGAGGAGGCAGGAAGAGGAGATGCCACCGGCGTTTGTTGGCCCAGCGCCAACGCCGCGGGAAGGACAAACCCTGCGATCACAACGCTGAGAATTCTTGTGCTCACGGGGCAAGTGTAAGGAAGTGAATGAATGAAAGTCAAGCCACCGTGACTGTACTAACGTACTAGGGCGAAGTGCTCGAAGGCCTCGAAAGCATCCCGCAGTGCTTTCTGATAGTTCTTCACGTCATAGCCGTGCCACCCTTCCCAGAGCGTCCAGGCTCGGACACGGTCATCCGGCAATTTGGCCTCCGTGTCGGTGATGATGTATTGCAAGGTTTCACCGGGACGCAACTTGACGCCCGACCGCTCGAGTTGTTTTGCCGCAATGGCGGTCGAACTCGCCTGCCTGTAATCGCCGGGAGAACGAGTCAGGCGGCGGTTGATGACGAGTTCTTCCAGGTTGACGTTTCCGCTCTCGAGTTGGGCCAGATATCGCGCGAGCACTTCGCGGGCTTCTTCCAGCTTGCGGCCATAGCTGTCAAAGTCGTGAGCCTCCGCCAGGACCTCCAGCGCTTCGCGCTGCATGCGCGCCACCAGGGGCGGAGTATCGTGCTTTCGGCATTCCAGGCCACGCACCTTGACTTCGCCTTCCTCCGGCACGCAGAAGAAACGGTTGGGAACGGGAATCTCGGGTGACTGCTTCGAAGGCAGGAAGACGACGTAGCGATAAACGGCCTCGACCGCCATAGGCAGCCCCGTGCGCCGCTCGATCTCCTGCGACAGGTTCTCGTAGTCTTCTCGCGTCGCATCTTCTTTCTGCGCGTAAAGTGAGTCCACCAGGGCGTGCAAAACGCGATAGCCCCGCGCCTCCGCCGTCTCCTTGGCGACCAGCAACTTCTCCCGGGCGACGGCATTGATGGCCTCGTGCGCCTCGATCTTGCCGAAGCGGGCGTTCTTATAGCCGGTGTAGCCGAAGCAACACACCAGCAGCCACTTCAGCGCCGCGCGGCGCTCTTTGGCACTCCGCGGTTTTGTGCTGTCATCCTGAGGAGCCGCAGGCGACGAAGGATCTCTGCAGTTGTTTTGGGAATTGGCGGCAATCGACAAACTGCGGAGATTCTTCGCTTCGCTCAGAATGACAGATTGGGGGACCGCTTCACACTCCGTGACCCTGTTACCCTCTCCCCCTTGGGGGAGAGGGTAGTCCGCCGCCGGCGCCTTCATCAGCCAGAGCGGGCCGGGTGAGGGGGTTGCGCCCGAAGCGGAGCTGAGACGCTTATATTCCTGCCGTTTCCGGATCAGGCGCTCGACGACGCGGCTGGTAATGCCGCGCCGCCGCTGGCAGACGCGATAACCCAGTTCCGGGATGCGAGGAGCTTCCGGGCAGCAGCCGCAATTGACGGTCTCCGGCGAAATGTTGAAGCGCGCCATGATGCTGGGGAACTCGCTGACGAAATCGAGTTCACCCACGTTGGTGAAAAATCCCAGGCGCGGCAGAAAGACCAATCCGCCGCGATCCGCCTTGAGGAGTTCATCCGGATGCTTGGGGGTTTCGGGCTCCGCCTTCTGCTCGGGGATCAGCACGCCGTCGCCGTAAGCGAGTTCCATCTGCATGTAGGAGATGCCGGTTCCCGTGGAGGTGCGAGCGCAATACTGCACGGGCAGCTTGGTCAGGCGCGTGAGCTCCCACAAACCCTCCAGATCGCACTGATCGGCAATGAAGGAATTTTGCGTGTCCACGTGCAGGCGCCCGAACAAGGTAGTGGTGCCGCCCTTGAAGAGGATGCGCCCATAGCTCATGTAACTGCGCGCG
>Ga0181532_10000336_pt1 | contig 49333 bp, 34 predicted proteins | sample PEATcosm2014_Bin_33_FD_119768 | JGI IMG/M metagenome (GOLD analysis project Ga0181532, IMG submission 119768) | Peatland microbial communities from MTU Mesocosm Facility, Houghton, MI, USA - PEATcosm2014_Bin11_30_metaG | ecosystem: Environmental > Terrestrial > Soil > Wetlands > Peat | place... | reverse complement strand
CCAGCGCTCCGAGAAGCCCGGATTCTGCCGCACCGCCATTTCCAGCAGCGCCACCGCTTCCCGCCACCGGCCAATTTTCGCGTACGTCAATCCGAGTTGCGTTGTCAATTTGTCGTTTTCCGGGTAGATCCGCCGCGCCCGTTGCAAGGTGGTGATGATCTCTTGCGCTTGCTCCGGTGTCAGCGTCTTCGCCGTCCGCCACTTCGCCATCTGCGGCAGGCCGAACACGGACGCCACCGCATTATGTTCGATGCGTTTGATCCCCGGATGCTCGAACTCCGTGCGCATATACAGGGTAAGGTCGTCCCGCCAGACTCCCATCTGATTCAGGCTCGTGCCCGTCCAGATGACAATCAGCGCCGCCGCCAATGACGCCGCAACGCGCGGCCGGACGCGCGAGACATTCAAAAACACACATCCCAGCGCCAGCAGAAAACCCATCAACGGCAAATAAAGAAACCGTTCCGCCATGTATTGCATCATGGGCAGGAGATTGGAAACCGGCAGCAGAAACAGGCCAAGCCAAAGCAAACCGAATGCGGCCATCCGCCACTCCGCACGCCGCCACAGCCACGCGGCCAGCGCGCCGAAGAACAACACCAGAAACACTCCGCCCAGCACCGCGCCTGAAAGAAACGGATGCGGCGGCATTCCCAGCATCCAATCGTAATCGGCGCAAAACGGCGGAATGCCCCAAAGCAGCCGCCAGTATTCCAACGCCACTGGAAACATATCGATCAAGGTTTGTCCATGGCTTCCGGAGATCGGCGCGCACTGCGCGGATTGCCCGAGGACCAGGTGGCGAGAAACCACATAGAACCCCGCTGCCAACACAAACGGAACCGTCAGCACCGCGCTCCGCCGCCAGGGCAGTTTATGGAACCCGGCAAAAACAAAAAACACGAGCATGGCCAGCGGCACGGCGGATTCATAGGAGAAAGCCGCGAACAGATAAAACACCAGCGCAGCCGCATAGCCGCGCACTCCCCCATTCCACTTGAGCAGGGAACGCATGGCCGCGAGCACGAACACTGCCGCCATCAGGTCATCGAGGCACTTGACCCAGCAGACCGCCTCCGAAACCACCGGGTGCGCGGCGAAGCCGAGTGCGATCAACAATGCCGTCATTCGGACGGTGGCGGGCGGCGCGGCGCCGGCCAAGCGCTGGCAGAGCAACAGCGCCACCGCAAACAGCAGCATCGCCGCCGCCCCGTGCCAGAGGATATTAGCCAGGTGAAAAATCCACGCCTGCGGCTCCGGCTGGCCGCCGATGGCATACAGCAGCGCATAAAAGGCAGTCCGTGTCGGGCGATAACTTGGCGCCATGTCGGCCGACTGCGCCTTCACGGAGGTGAAAATTTCCGGGATATTCTTGAGGGAGCGAATGCTGGTATTTTGCATCACCAGCGCCGAATCATCCCAGACAAAGCTGAACCCAGCCGTGGTTCCCCAAACCAGGAGTGTAAACAGTCCGATCAGCGCGCAACAGACCCGCGTTCTGGCCAAATATTTTTCCAATGCCACGCCCCGGATTATAATCCCCGCGCCCAAAGTGATTCAATTTTGTTTCTGGAAAGACTCCATCCAATGAGCAACGAAGAACTGTTTCGTCGCCGGCAGCAAGGTGGGAGCGGTGCCGACGAGCGGGCGCAGCGCGGTGGTCATCTGCAAGGCCACGAGAAGGAATATGATTGTCCAAATCCGCATCATGCCGACTTGCGCGCCGTGGCAACGGAAGCCGCGCTCCAGCAATCGCAGGCCAAAACCGGTGGCAATGAACCAGAAGAGCAAATGGAGGGTGCCCATGGCGGCGACGGAGGCAGTGGATTGCGAGAACACCCAGGCGACGGGAGCGAAACCGATAAGCAGAATCGTCATCAGAGCCAGGAAAGCAGCGAGCAATCCGCAGACCTCGCTCAAACGCGCTCGTGCTCCGCTCAGGCAGGAAAAGATGTAAAGACTGGGCAGGCAGATAACGGCGGACAAGAGCAGGCCGCCGGCGATTTTGACGGGCGCGGTCAGGAGTTGCTCCCCGCCGGAAAAAGTGCCGACCACCAAGCCGTAAATGGAGGAGGACACCAGCGTCACGAACACGAGATCGCTCACCAAGCGGCCTTGCCGCGGTTGGGTCAATTGAAACAACACGCGGCGCTGTTCGCGCAGGACCGCTTCGATGGCCATGAGCAAGCCGGCGATGGGCCGGCGGTCACTCTCCACCTCGCCCGGAGGCGGATCAGATGGGTGAAACCCGTGGCCAATGCCGGCAGTTGTCGCATTCACAATTGGCGAGATGTTGGATGATTCATTCATGGCGGGCCTTTCTCCAGACGGATTTGTTTCAGGAATTGAGCAGGTTCTTTAAAGCAAGGAAAACGGTTTCGTAGAAATTCCCGTGAAAGGCGTTCGAGCGCAGGAATTCAACCGGCAGTTCCGGGGAGCCTACGAATGGCCGCAACAACCAGGAAATTTGCGCCCCAAGAAAAAGGTTGGCCCCCAGCCAGGCCAGCATAATGCGCCTGGACACGGGCGGGCTGCCGCTCAGGCGATCAAGCAGTTGCCGCAAGCGGACGTTGGCCAGGATGCCGGCGAAGGCGATCAAGCCCACCTCAACAACCAGCACGACGCTATGGCCGGCCCACGAGGCCGATGATGAAGTTTGGATGGGCGGCGCGTTGCAAACGACGAAAAGGAGTATGGGACTGAATCCTCCCAGGATGATGGCGGCAATGGTGTGGCTGAAGAGGATGATGAGCAGGGACTGGCGGAACTTAATGTTCAGTCCGAGGAGGGGCGCCAACATCCCGTTCAGCAGAGCCGTTCCAGCTGTTGTCAAAAAAAGAACCATTGGAAACTTGATGCCGCCATAAAATGCCTGCAAAGGGCTGCGCCATTCGCCGAGGGCCGCGCCGAACAGGCTGGCCCCGGCAAAGACAGCCACCACACAATACCAAAGCCGTTTGGTTTCCCACCTGTCAATCCAGCGCGCGATCTCCCCTGACTCACCTCGCAGAAGCACGCCAGCCTGACGTAGATCCAAGGTGGATGAAGCGGAGTTCATGGCTGCTCATTTGACGCCAGACTGCGCCGCGAAATTCGATCAATCCGTTCCTCGACCCCATCCACAACCCAATCCGGCGCCGATGTCCAGGCGGTGATCATGACCGTCGGCGTGGTTACGTCCTCGACGCGGGTTTCGATGCGGATGCCGCGGGCAGGCCGGCCCGTCAGCACCGTTTCGTTATGCACGAGTTCGCCCAAATCAGTCAGTGGTGGTGTGCGGTCCTTTCCCTTGGCCGGCGCAATGGCGTCACTCACGTCGAAACACATGCCCAAATGGGCGGCACGGAAAATGTGGAGGGTCCGGGCGGAAGGCGGAGGCTTGTCGTATCCACTTTGTGTCACAAAGTATTAGGACGTGGCTTGTGTTAAATTGTTCAAACTTTGGCAAAGTTTTTTGGCCGGGCTTCCCGGAAAGGGTCTGTTCTGAGAATGTCAACATTTTGATGATCTGGACTCAAAGAAACCATCCGGCTGGAAAGGCTAAAATTCTGAAAAACTGCCAGTCGGAGCGCCGCAGTCTGGCAATTGTCAACTGCAAATAATTGCCAATTATGCAAGTGTCTTGCTGACAACTCGTTGTGACTTTGCAAAATGCCGAAAATTTCACGGTTTTTTCCGGGGCGGATTTTCTTGAGAAAATCAAAACATTGCAGTTTGAAAGCTTTCGAGAAACAGACTTGATCCCACTCGCGCAATTGACAGCCGATTCGGATTGCGGGATTATGCGCCCATGGAAAAAATTATTTATCCGCGCAGTCCGCGCGAAATGATGTCGGGCTGGGTCTATCTGCCCCGGTTCGTCGATAAGATCCGCCTGCATAACGCCGGCAAACTTCATACCGATTACCAGGAGAATTTCACCAAGGGTTTCGACGGCGCCTGGCTCAAGGCCGCGGGCCTTGCCGCCGAACAATTCCTCGAGGTCGTCAAGAATTCCGTGACCGATGGCGAGGTGGCCGATTGGGTCGCCAAAAATGTCCGGAAGTCGGAGGCCGATAAGGCCGCCTTCCGCGATTTCGTTCTCAATCGTGGGCGTGATGATGAAGCCGGCAAAGCCCGTTTGAAAATGCGCAAGGAGGAAGCTGGCATGGCCCAACGCGACGATATTCAAACCTTTGTCGATTTCATCGACGCCGATGAGAAGAGGATTTGACGCGCGGAAGGTTACGCGACCTTGATCACATAGCCCGGACGGGGAGCGCGCCTCAACAGATGGTTGGCGCTTTTGTTCTGGACGAACTTCGCATTGACCGGGTTGATTTTCAAGACCGCTCCGAATGTGGCCGGGGTCTTTTCCAGGTCAACCCCGTTGGCGGCCAGGTGTTCCGCCATGCGATCGAATGTGGGCAGCGCGTCCTTGTCGCCTTTGATCTGTTCGCGCATCTCGTCGGGCGATTGCCGGCGTCCCAGGCGATACGAGATGTTGGAGATGTGACAAAGGGCGGTGGAAAGATGGCCTTGGTCAATGCTGGCGTGCAAGTCGCTCTCACGGCGGCTGCGCACGGCCTGGATGAAATTCTCGTAATGGCTGGCCGCGCCCTGGAAGCTCTTCACTTCCTTGCCGTCTTTGTCAAAAGCTGTTGCGCTGGTGTAATTTGGCACCAGAACATGGCCGCCCTCGCATTCGATGACGACGCCGATCTCCGCGCCTTTGTATTTGTCCATTTGCGTGGAATCGGTTTTTTCGGGCAGCCCGCGCACCTCCATGATGAGAGGCGCCCGCTTGAAATCATGAAAGGTGATCAATGTATTGGGGGTTTCCGCGTCGTCCACGTAACCGAGGCGGTCGCCGATGGAGAGCGCCCTGTGCGAGACCCCTTTTTCACCCAGGAACCAACGCGCCACATCCACTTCGTGAATGCCCTGGTTTCCCAAGTCCCCGGCCCCGTAGTTCCAAAACCAGTGCCAATCATAATGAAACTTCGTGCGGCGCGGCGGCGTCAGCGGCGCGGGGCCGCACCAGAGATCGTAATCGACGCTGGCCGGCACGGGTTGCGGCCCTTCTGTTTTGCCGATGCTGGCGCGCCGCTTGTAACAAAGACCCCGGGCCGCCAGGATGTTCCCCAAGTTCCCGTCGTTGACCCATGCCACCGCTTCCTGGATTCCGTGGCTGGAGCGCGACTGTGTTCCAGCCTGGACAATTTTCCCATGGCGGCGGGCCGCCGCAATCATTTGTTCCCCTTCCCAAATGTCGTAAGAAACAGGTTTTTCAACGTAAACATCCCTGCCGCTTTGCATTCCCCATACGGCGGCCAGGGCGTGCCAATGGTTGGGTGTGGCGATGGAAATCGCATCGACATTTTTGCTCTCCAGCAGCTTGCGAATATCGGTGTAAGCCGCAACCGTATTGCCGTTCTCCGCGCACCGCTTGACCCCGGCATCGAGCACGGCGCGGTCAACGTCGCACAAGGCCGTCAGGCGCACGCCGGCCATCTTTTCCCAGGCCTTGATGTGGGTCCGTCCTTGCGCGTTGAATCCAATCACCGCCATGCGAATGTCTTGATTGGCCCCGGGCACTTGGGACCAGGAACGCGCGGGCAGACTGAATGCGCCGGCGGCGAAGGCGGCTTGTTTGAGGAAGGCGCGGCGGGTGAGTTTCTTCATAATTGGAGTTCTCGGAAACAACGCATCAGGCGTGTTTTTATTTTGACAGGTTTCATGGCTTCCGCGTTCGAGTGTATTCTTGATATTGTTCGGCGACGCGCGCTTGCTGTTCGTCGCCCTTGTGGAGGTAGAAGCGATAGCGGAAAGTGATGCTTTGGCCGGGCGGGAGTGTGAAATCGCCCGTCCCTTTCGGCTTCTTTTCAAAATGATGAATGCCGAATGGATTGGCCGCCAGGAGTCCGTAATCCCGCACATGCCACCAGGTCGGATGCCGTGGATTATCCGGATGGTCGAAGAGGGCGATCCCGACAATTTTTCCATCCACAGGCCCGTAATAATCGCACCAATTCGCCCGCTTGCCCCAGGTCTCCTCGTCCCGCGCGCCTGAGGACAGGACAATATGTCCGTCGCCCGGCTTGTCCCCATGCTTCAATCGCATTGTCTCGGCGATCCGCACGGCCATCGTGCCATCCTTGTCGTCGCCGAAAATGACCGGCTTGCCCGGCGGGGCCTGGAGGGTGATTTCGAAATCAAACAACCGTTGGTCATCGGGCCGATTGTAAATGCGCATGGTGCGGAGGTCCGTGCAGACAATGGTCCCGTCACGCGCCATCCAATTATCCGTGGACTGGATCGTTCCCGATTCCCGCCCGGATTGGATGGCCAGGAATTTTTCATGGACAATCTTGCAGGCATTGGTTGTTCCCTCGGTCCAAAAATCGAGGCCGTTCACGCTGGAGTGGGCGTACCAAAGCGAACGATGATGCAGGTGGTCGTGTTCTTCGTCCGTGGTGCTCTCCATGGGCCAGCGCCGGGTCATGGCAACTTCATCCGGGCCAAGCAGAGGATAGAAATAGGGCCGCGACACGTCTTTGTAGCAATATTCGGTAAAGAGCTTCCCATTGATTTCGACACGGAGTTTGCCGTCATCCTGCGAAATCCGCACGCCGCTGGTATGGCCCGCCTGAGCATGAGCGCAACCGGCCAGCAAGAAGGCACCCAGCAGCGCCACGATGCCGGCCAAGGCAGGATTTGGCTGTATTTTCATGATCCGGATTATCGGAAGCAAGGCAGCCGGATGGCCAGTAAAAACTTCATCTTTAGAAAGTTGCCTCGAAACAGGGCAATGCCTGCTCCATAACCAGCCTGTTGACCGTCCCGGCTGAACCCTCTTTTTGGTGCCGACGGAGGGGGTCGAACCCACACAACCTCACGGTTACTAGATTTTGAGTCTAGCGCGTCTGCCAATTCCGCCACGTCGGCTTGATAATCAACCACTTGCAACTGCTGTTTTGCCAAATTCAACTTTGTATCCTGCTTTTGATACCAGAACCTCAAGAATCATGATACTTAAATCGAAGTTAGTCAATAAATACAGGGGTTTCAACAGACGTAATAGATCAAAAGTCTAGTGATGTTGCTTTCATTTTGCGCGCCTGAAAAATTCCACCCAAACCAGCGGCTAATCTGCGAAAGACTTGGGGCGGATGTGATTGATGAGAGCTGGGTGAAAGGCTGTGGAATGCAGTTTACCGACAACATCGCCAGCAACTGCGATATTGGGGAGGACATTGTCGTTTCACCGTCCCCCGATTGTTGCCAAACAGCGAGGTTTTGATCTTTGGGTTTGAGGCTGATGAGGCAGGCCACCAAGTCGTCCACCCCGGCATCTTTGATGGTGCCCCGACCATGCAGGCATGCAGCCAGAATCATGGCCAGCAATGGAAATTATTATGGCAGAATAAAACTCAACGGCAAGTTGATTCGTGTGATCCTCAAAACATTCTCTCGTGCTTTCGGTTCAGGCGGCTCGCGAGGCTGCTCGTGAGTGAGCAAGCCCTCGTAATTTCTTAAAACTTCAGGGTCAGGTCCCCTTGCACCAGTTGATATTGATCAATCGGGTTGATCTGCGGGATGTCCTGATCGCTGCCTCCGGTGCCCAGTTTATTGTCGATGCGCGAGGCGTAACCATAACGGATGGTGCCAACCATGGAGTCGGTGAATCCGTAGGCGAAGGCCGCGTACAACCCTTCCATGTTGGCGGCGCCTTCAAAGAAATCGGAGTCCAGCAGATTGGGGTCGAGCGCGTATTGCTCGACGTGCTGCCAATAAAAGCGCGCCTCCCAGGCGCCCCGTTTCAGGTTCGAGCCATAGACCTGTCCCAAGTCGCTGCCATTGCCGACGGCCAGGCCAAATTGATAGGCTTTGTTCTGATTTTTTTGCAGCGGGATTTTCAAAGTGGTGCCGTAGCCATAGATCAGCGGGTTGTCTGCGGCCGCAACCGCAGCCGCGGCACGCTGGCCGCCATCAAGGTTCTCCGCCCAGTCGCCAAAGACTTTGACCGGAAGGTTAAGCAGTTTGAAATTCACTTCAAAGGGCACCTCCAGGATGAGCAAGTTGTTAACGCCGGTCTGATTGTAGAAGAAGCCGTCGTTGGCAAAGGAAGGATAGCCGCTGGCGCCCGGTTCAAAGCCTGTGACGTTGGTGCCAACACCTTCGCCGACGTAAATGGCGGAAAATCCGGGAGTATTGGTGGCCCCCGCGTTGGTTGTCCCGTGGCCGAGGTAATTGTAGAGCGTCGCGGCGGCTTTGACCGACACATCCTTTGACACCTGGTAATTCACGCCGCCTTGCAACGCCATCAGAAAGGGCGGGTTTCCTGAGGCCCCCTGGTCACCGGACGAAAGCAGGTAAGGCGTCGCACTGCTGGGGCTGCCGTCTTGATAAATGAACTGGGTGAAATTGGCAAAAAATTCCGCCGGTCCAATGCTGTATTTGAATCGTTCGGCAGCGCCTTCCGGATTGATATCGCTGTCCCAAACCATGGGCGTGGTGTAGAGCGGCATTGGCATTCTGCCCAAGGTAATGTCCACGTTGCTATTCGGATGCCAGCCCAGGTAAATCTGGCCAATGTCAATCCCCGCCTGGCCCTTGCCGAACGGGCCTTGATACGGGATGCCGCTGCTGGACTGTCCGAAGGTCACCCACGGGGACCGAGGATTTGCTGCGGTTTCCAGCCGCACTCCATAGTAAAAGTCGCCGGCCAATTCACCCCTCAGGCCGATTCGCAGAGCGTAGCGATAGCGGTCCAGGTCTATGCCGCCCCCAGTGGGACTGGCGGCGTAGTAGGGAGTGCGGGCAATGCGGGGAGTGCGGGAGTTGCGGTCCTCGAACCGGAACCGAACATCCCCGAAAAGTTCGACGCTTTTAATTCCTTTGCCCATGCTCCATTTGGGGAAGGAAGCGGAGGCGTGGTTGGTTGTGAGGGAATCCGATTCAGCTTTTAGCTTTTCGGCCTCGTCCTGGGTGACATAGCCCTTTTTGACCAAAAGGTCCAGCAGCAGATCGTTGGTCTGGGCGTGAGAAAGGGCGGCGACGGAGCAGAAGGCAAGGATGCCAATGGCCCAGCGGAGCGGAGGCCGTCCGAAGAAACGGCGCCGCTTTTCCGCGGGAGTTGTTGCGAACGTTCCTGTCGCGTTGAACATGGCGGGGATGCTGGGGACTGTTTGTGTCAAAACAGCGGCGGAATTGTTACAGTCTTGTGAATATCGAGGGAGGGAACAACAGGGCGAGCCTTGCTTTGGTTTGAAGGGTCAACTTCAGCAAGGCTCGCCAAGGGGTTGTTGGATTTTTTCGTCCGGCGGCTTCAATGTACGCTTACACTATAATAGGTGTCTGTGCCGCCGATGGCTTGTACGAATGTTTTGACAGTTCCATCGCCCGTGATGGTTGAGCCGGCCGTTGACCAGGTCGAGACGGGCGTCGCCAGCCCGGTGTCGCCGGTGTAATACAGCGTGTATGTTCCACCCATGGCGGAAAGGAACGATATGTCAACATTTCCCGCGCCATCCGCGCTGATGCTCAGATTTGGCGGTGAGTACGTCTGCAGCGTGTTGAACGTCATTGATCCGTCTGTTCCCAATTGAAAGTACCCCAGGTACGTGCCGTGACCGCTGCCCGGTTGGAGTTCATAAAAGTCGGAACGCGAGGGGGTGCCGAAGTCCGGGAAGAGTTCAGGCGTCGTGTTTTCCACGTCGCCCTGGAAGGTGCCGAAGTTTCCAACGGCGGTCAGGGTTCCGTCAGCGCAGTAGGCGGTGCCCGTCGTTATGGCCACCGCAGTTGGGGTGTTGGTGACCGAGTCGGAGGGGACCGACCCGCCCCAAGCCAGCGCATTGTCCAGGATCGTCGTGATCCCCAAGGCTGTTGGGCCCTGCTGATAGATGCTGGCGCGCGACCAAATCACAGCCGGCGGCGTGCCGGGGTCAGGGCGGGGATCAGTCAGCCAGAGGGTCCGGCTTGGTTTGCCGGAAGCGCCATTGTCGCCCGTCTCCGGCACGCAGCCACTGACGGACCATGTGAGGTATCCCGTGCCGTAAATGGCGTCAGGGAACACCGCGCCCAGTTGGGTGGTGGTGTAGGCGGTGATGGGAATAGTGACGCCTTGAGCGGCGCCGTAGTATTTCGAGGCCTGGCCAATATCGACTTCGAAATCAACTGACCCAAGGTCTCCCTTGGTTATCTTTCGGAAAACGAGCATCAAATCATCCGTTTTGTTGGTGAATTGGGCTTGAGCGCTCTGGAACAGCGCGCACGACCCGGCAATGGACAACAGGAAGCCTGCCATCCCATGTAATTTTAATTTCATATAGTTGGGCTGTAAGAATAATTAATCTTGGTGATCCCGGTTGCAGAAATAGGGAACCAGGCCGTCAGATTCAATCTGTGACCTTATGGAGTCACGATTCCACCTTCTTGAGTTCGGGAGACATTCATGAACGACAGAGACTGGCCAACTGCGGTCAAGTTTTCGGTGGCAATCTGCCCGGCCAGAAGATCGGCCACTGTCTGGGCGTTGGGGATGGTCGAGATATAGCTCGGCAGGTATCCCAGGAATTCATAGGTCCAGTAAGTGTATTGTCCGTTCTGAACGGCAGCCGCACTGTAAGGAACACCGCAGTAGCTCAAATCGGTCGCGGCGACGGTGTCAACACCTTCGAGTGTGGCGGCATCGGAAAGGCCCAGATAAGTAATGTAAATGAAGGGAGAGGTCTGTTCCATGGCCACTGCCAAATCCCCGCCGCTGGAGTAACCGGCATCGCCGAGCGGGAAGAAGATGTTGTCCACTGTCTCTGCCGGCCAGAATTGCTGACCGGTGATGGCGGCGGGATTACTCTTGTTCACCACGCCGGCTGCGTTGGTTGGCTGATATTGAATCACTTGGGCTTGAGTGGGCGGGATGGAATCGAAAATCTGGATGCCGGTTTCCAGGAAGGCGGTTTTGCGGGTGCCGGAGTCCGGGTCGCGGCCAGTGGCATAGACCAGGGTATTGACATCGTTGGAATTACCGCTCCACATGGAGAGGGGCAGAAAACCATTTTTCCACAAGGCTTGGGCCAGGAGCGGGGTCATATCCGTGATCGAGGCAGGAGCGCCATGGTTCTTTACGAATTTGAAGTCAACCGTACCGACCCGTGTTTCCGTCAACGCCGGTATGGGGTAGGCTGAATCGTATTGGAAACCATCGTTCATGCAGACCTCCGGTTGGACGGGCGGGTCGTAATTCGCGGCAGCGTTGGGAGTTCCGCCAGTGCTTTGCGGGGTCGAGTTGGTCAGAAACGTGCTCACCGTGGACGGGACAGCCTGAGACACCGTCTCGATGCCAGCCAGCGAGCCGGACCAGGAAGTCTTGATGATGACCGGGATGCCGCCATTGGTATTGGCGGTTCCTGTGAAGATGGCCTGGCTGGCTCCGCTGAATGACGTGCCGGAATAACCGTAGGTGAAGCCCGACTGAAGGATATGGGTAATGGCCGTATGGACTGCGCTGCGGTACGCCGTGGAACCGGTGATGTGGATGACAGTTTGAGCCTGGGCAACGCCCACGGTCGAAAGAGCGAGCAAGCCCGCCAGAAGGATTTTTGGTGCTTTCATGTGTTTTTGTTCCATTTTTGAGTTTGTTATGTTCAGTGCCTCGCAGTTAGTTTCTGCAAGGCTCCGAACATACCAGAAGATCCCAAGTTCCCGCCTCCTGTTTCAGGACACTCTTCTGCTCAATTGAGACGCGAACCAATTCGCGCTCAACTTATTGAAGGCAAATGTGTTGTGAAGGAATCTAGCGATAGAATTGGTCGTGTGAGGTGCTTTGTTGCAAAGACGTAACGAAGAGCATTAAAAAGGGAAAAGCAGGAATTATGAAAAGCGGCCGGCCACTCCACCAAGATGCCCTCTTTGGCTGCTGAACTCTTACTTTGCCGAATTCGGCAGAAGGACGGTGACCCGACCCGTGTATTTGGCAAGCAACGGATGCGCACGGGCGCGTTTCAGGTCGTCGTCTGTGTCCGTTGATGTCGGCTGGTCTGAAGTTTCGGACTTTTGCGAGCTAGCTTCCCCGGCGGCGGAGGTCTGGCTGCCGGCGCTGGCACTGGCAGCGGAGGCCAGGGCTGATTGGGCGCCGCCGCCGGAAACGTTCTGTGAGAGCGCGACACCGGCAAAGCTGCCGCTCCCAATGCTGATCCCACTGCCGGCGATGATGGTACCCGTGATGGAGCCACTGGCGCTTAACGACGCTGTCCCCCCCGCCAAGTCAGTGACGTTGATGGTGTCGCCGTGGATAGTGGAGTTGCCGCTGGAGATGAACAGCCCGGTAACTTTTCCAGCGGCCGAGGCGTTGACGTTGATGGCGATGACGCCCGAGTCGCCGGCGTCGATGTTTCCTCCAGCGGTCAGGGTCACCGTCGGCGCGAGGGAAGTATTCCCATTATTAGGTTCCTGGGTGATGCCGCCGAGACCGGCTTCAATGTTTCCGTGCGGTGTATCCACCGTGATGTTGCCCACCGCCAGGCCGGAATTGGCGTCGGGAAGGGTCGTGGCCAGAATTCCGCTTCCCGCAATGGCCTGCAGAGGCTGCGTGACCGCGCCGGTTTTAGGATTGACGCGGACTTCATTGACCTGGACTTCGCCGAGGCCACCGTTTCCTGCATCCACGCTGCCTTGCTGGGACTCCACAAAAATGTTTCCGCCGTCATAGGCGGCGATGCGGGAGCCCTGTATGTTGATATCTCCCTGGGCGATGACGCTGACATCGCTGTCGGCGGAAGTCCAAATGCCGTGAGGCGCCGTGCCCTGAAACGGCAAATGGCCCAGACCGGCGTTGATTGAGCCGCCGACGTTGACGTCAATTGCGCCACCGTACCAGGAACTGACCTCGGAGGCAAACATGTCCAAATCGCCCGTCAGGTCAATCTTGATGGTTGCGCCTTCTTCGGCGGTGACGTGGTTTCCAGAAAACTGCGTGGTGAGATCAGCCAGGGCGTTATTGATTGCCGGCCCCACGGAACTGACGCCCCCGGCCGAAGCGCCCAAATTCATGGATTGCGCCGTAATGACCAACTGGCCCGGGCCGCCGATGAGTATGCCTTGCGGGGCCTGGGAGTTGTTGACGGAATTCTGGCTGGCGGCATAAAGGGCCTGGATGGCTTGGTAGAGTGTGCTCCCCGGGCTTCCGGCGAAAGTGACGGGCGTAGTGACGTAGTTGCCATGGACATCAAGAATGGGCTTGCCGTTGGGGAGATAGGTTATTTCCTGGAGCGTGCCCAAGAGCATCGCTTCTGTGGCTGAACTCATGACACCGAAGTAACCCAGTTGCTGCGTGCCTGGAAGATAGAATAAATCCAAGCTGGGAAAAAAGGGAGACTGCGGCCCGCTGCCGCCCGGATTCGGTCCGGTGCCGGGGACAACGGCGTTTTGCAAGAGTTCAAAGTAATTCGGCATGCCGCCCTGATAGAGCGGCGCCGGGAGGGCCAGCGGCGTGCTCAAGGTCTCGAACGCATAAGTGTTCTGGTCAAAAATCTCTCCCGCAACATGAAAGAAGGTGGTGTCAGTGCTGTGGAGGTTCTGCCCGGTGAAGCTGACGTTGTTCATGTTGCCGCCGACCGTGACCTGGGTCGCCTTGGGACTGAAGATGGTTACATCATCAAGATCGCCGCCAATGTTGAAGACGACGGGTTGGTTGTTATTCAATTGGATTGGAATCGCGGCGTGATCGCTGGCAAAATCCGTGGCGCCCGGCTGCCCTGGCCCGATCCAGCGGGTGGCGCCGCTATCCGACATGGCCAGGGTGTGGTTGTTGCCCTGGAAAGTTCCCGTTGTGTTTATCGTCAACTCGCCGTCAGGCGAGGGGAACAGGGTCACGTCGCTGCCCAACGTGACACCGCCCGAACCGGCGTTGATGGTCAGGGAAGGGGGATAAATGCACGGGACACTTTGCCCGCTGTCGCGCGGAAGGCTCGTTCCCAGCAAATTCACGGCTTTGCCGGCATTCAAAGTGACGGCGGCGTCAGGGGAGTAGTTGAACATGTTGTTTTGCGCGGCCGCTGCGCCGATACCGGTATCATTGAAGGCGCCGTTGGGATTTCGCACTTCCTGAAGATTGATGCTGCCGTTGGGGGCGTTGACGATCCAACTGCCCGTAATCAGGCTCAAGGCCAAATAGTCGCTGACGCTGCTGGTGGAGCCGGCATTGCCATTCTGCGCCGTGATCGTGCTGGGCACGACCACTCCATTCTCCGTGCTGTTGGCGGCGACATAATGGCCATAAACACTGCCTCCCGCCCTGATCGTCACCACTCCGGGTTCCGGCCCGAACGCACCCGACCCAGCGTCCGAGGTGCTGATTCCGGTCGGAAGGTAGCTCGTGACATTGCCGCCCGCCGTGATCGCGACGTTGCCGCCCGCCGCCGTACTGATGCCACCCGGAACCGCGTAGCCCGGGCCGAATCTGAAGTTGTAACCGCCGCCATTCTCGCCGGTGTTGACATTGCCGCCAACGGCATCCACGGTGATGTTGCCCCCGTCCATAATGATGGTGCCGCCGGGCGTGGAGACGCCGATAGTGGTGATGGAGCCTTCGCCAGGCGCGACGGTATTTCCATTCAGAGTTCCTATAATGACGCTGCCTCCCGCCGTCACATTGATGCCGCCGTTTTCCGTTTGCAGAGAACCGCCCAGGATGACCGAGCCTGTGTCTGTTGTATTGACACCTTTGGAGGATGTGTCGACGCTGGCTGCAGAGGGAGATAAAGACGTCGCGCCGGCGACCAGGTCAAGGGTCCAATTTTGACCCCCTGTAATGCCTCCGCCTATCGTGATGTTGCCGACCGACTGCAAGATCACCGAATTGGGCGCGGAGAGGTCGGCCAAATTCCAAGTGCCCACGTTGATATTCTTCATGGCTTGCAGGAGAATGGAGCCGCCACCCGTTGACAGAATGTTTGCCGATGAGGTCGTGAGGGTGTTGCCCGCAGCGAGGGTGATGTTGCCGTCGTCGGATTGAATGTTTCCGTTCCCCAGGGTGAGTGAGCTGGCGCCTGATGTGGAGTTGGCCGTGACGCCGGTAAGGGAATTAAAATTGGCGCCCGCAACCAGATCGACCGTCCAACCCTTTCCCGCCGTGATGCCTCCAGCCATCAGGATGTTGCCGCCCAGGCCGCCCCAAGCGCCCGACTGCACTGTGACGGAAGCCGGCGTGGAGCTGTCGGGCAAAATCCACGGTGCGGTGTTGCCGAGAGCGATGTTCTGGGCCATGGCTTGCAGGAGAATGTTGCCGCAGACGATTTCGTTGTCGTTTGGGTTGCCTAACGGGACGCCTGTTGACTCGATGGTTCCCGAGGTTATCGCGATTTTTCCGCCAGCGATAAGGTTGATGTTTCCATTGGCGGATTGAACGCCTGCGTTTCCAACCATGAGGATCGAGCTGGCGCCAGTCGTGGAGTTGGGCGTCACGCTGGTGAGGGAACTAAAATTGGCGCCCGCAACCAGATTGACATTCCAATCCCATCCCGCCGTAATGGCGCCACTCATCACGATTTTGCCGCCCGCGCCATTCAAGGTTCCCGACTGCAAAGTCAACGAAACTGACGTGGAGCTGTCGGGCAAAACCCACGGTGAAGTGTTGCCCAGGACGATATTCTGGGCCATGGCTTGCAGAAGAATGTTGCCGCAGCCGATTCCGCTGCCTAATCCACCGCCTGTTGACTCGATTGTTCCCGAGTTTATGGCGATTGCATCCCCAGCGATGAGGTTGATGTCGCCGTTGACGGATTTCACGCCTGCGTTTCCAATCATGAGGATCGAACCAATCGTGGAGCTGGCCGTGACGCTGGTGAGGGTATCAAAATTGGCGCCCGCGACCAGGTTGACATTCCAGTTCTTTCCCACAGTGAGGCTGTCACCACCGTTGAAGATAATGTTGCCGCCCGCCTGCAAAGTAAGGGTGGAGAAGCTGCCGCTGTTGTTGTCCAGCACGGACCATGGGGTGGCCAGCATGATGTTCCCGGAAGCTTGCAGGTCAATCGAGGACAAGTAGTCCAGAGAATTGACGAACGCGGAGTTGATCGTAATGTTCACGGGGTCGATGACCAACTTGCCACCCGTCCAACCTTCGTCGGCGTGGCCGTTAATCCGGGACTGGATGGCGTTGATCTGGGAGGCGGAAATTTCAACCTGGCCGCCATCCCCCCCCTGAGCTCCGCCGGAAACATCAATCACCGAAGTACTCGTATCGTTGAACGTGTTGCCTGATTTGATCGTGACTTCGCCGCCGGCGCTTGCCCCCCGGGTGTCTCCCCTGGCCGAGATGCTTGAGCCGGCCCCAAGGGTCACGTCATCGCTGGCCACAATTTCAATCACTCCGTCGTGATTACGGACGGAATTGGCTTGAATCAGGCCGCCTTGGTTGACGACTTGCGCGTGGAGAGCAATGGTCCCGGCGTCGGCGATCAACCTGCCGGAATTATCCACCGAGCCTTGCGGCAGGGTGACCGCGGCGCTGAGGCCCCGCCCATCCGCGCGGGTTGACATCAAAACTTGTTCTCCAGCACAAAGGCCGATGTTGCCTGCCGGCGCGGTGATGTCGCCGTGGTTTTCAATATCCTGGCTGATAAGAAAGACAGAGCCAGCCGGGCCGGCGTTGATCTCTCCGTAATTGATTATCCTGGCGGTGGGAGGTGGCGCAGTGAATTGCCAGGAGCCGCCCCCAAACACATCCAAAGGAATGGCCGGCGTGGTTGTCATGACCAACCCCGCCGCGTTGATCACCGCATTGCCGCCGATGTAGAAGCCGGACTGATTCTGCAATACGACATAGCCGTTGGCGTCGAGATGGCCGAGGATCTGCGTGGGATTGGGATCGCTGATATGGTTCCACACCACCGAGGTGGAGGAGGGTTCGATGAAGGTCGTGGACTCGCCCGCCGCGATGTTGAAGCCCGACCAATTGATGACCGCATTGCCACCGGTATGAATCGTCAATTGCGGACCCTGGGTGGAGAAGGTCGCGGACCCATGCGTGACCACCGGCTGGGTGGGATTTGCCGCCACCGGCCACTGCGACAAAAACGCCGGCAGCGCCAGCATCAGGGCCGCGCGCGACCAACGCCGCAGGCCCGCGCCGCCCCGATAAAAAGTCAAGTATAACAATCGGCTCATGCAGTTTCCACCCGTCCGGCACCACCTTAAGCCCGGCCCCAACGGCTGGCAATCGGGCCATGTTAATTCTCTGTGACAAATTCGCCGCATCGGTTCGCTCATGGTATTTCAAAACTGGGCGCTCAGTGAAAACGCGATGCGCACATGGAAAGATTCCGTCGTCGGGGTGTTGAACAACGGCCAGCCGAACGAGAGCATCCCGTTGAAATGGGACCCAAGCGACGCCGCGCCCGCGAAACCGGTCCCGCACAATGGAGAACTCTCATTGCGGCCCTGGGGATCCAAAAGATAGGTCCTGGCGTAATCCATAAACAACGAAGCACGCACAATCAGGGGCACGTCAGTTCCAACGCCCGCGTATCCGACCCGGTAGGGGGGCAATTTCAATTCCGAAGTCACACGCCAGCCGTTGTCGCCATAAATCTCGCCTTCATGGTAGCCTCTGACGCCGGCGATGCCTCCCCCGCCGAATTGCTCGTTGCTGATCAGCGGTTCGCTGGCCCACTGTCCATCGGCCCGCAACGCCACTTTCCAATCGCCAGGGAGGGACTGTTCGCGGCTCGCGTTGCCCGTGATAATTTGCCAAAAGCCATGATTCTGTGTGGAGCCGGCAATGTTCTCCACGTTCTCCCGGGTGCCGGAGTACCAGACGTTGGGGCTGTAATTGAGGCCCAGTCCAGTGGCGCCCGATGGGTCCTCGCGGCTGGCATCCCAGCGGAGCGTGAGCGGGAGATAGGCAAGAGACCTTATCGTGGCCGGGACGGGAGAAGGCGTAGTGGTCACGCGCGTGAAAGGCCTGCCGAAGGTGTCCGTCAGGAATTGAGTGAAGATGAAATCATTGGTTTCGAAATTCGCTTCCTTGTACGTTTTGTAGTCCATTCCCACTTGGAAGTTGTGGCGGAAACCAACCAACTGAGGCAATGGATGGGTGAGACGAAATCCCAAGGCGTCATTGTAAGTCAAATCCTGGTGATGGGTTTGCTGGGTGATATTGCCGTTGGTTGAGGCAAAGAGTGTTTTGGGTGTTTCCGACAGCACGCCTGTATCGATGGTCGAGCCGCTGGCGTAAAGGTTCAACTCCGTCGCGCCCGTGGCCGGAGGCAACTCAAACTTCCGCGTCGCTTCGTTGTAGCCAAACTTGCCCGAGCTTTGGGCCGCCTCATCCACACTCGATGAGGGTCTGGACAGCGGCAGGCGGTAAAAGCCGCTGTAATTGGCCACCAACGGAAGATCGTACGGGTCCCAGTTACCCCCCTGTTTGTACTCTTGCTCGGAAAAAGTGTACTGGACGCCGATGGCATGGTTCAATTCCCACAGATCGTTGTAGGCGGCGGAGGCGGTCAGCCGCATATCGGGCGTGCCGGGAGTGTTCTGATTGTTCGCTTCAAGCTTGGCGTGAAGGGGCAGCCGATCCTTGACCCGCAGAATCAGTGTGGTTGTGTTGGAGTCCGGGCCGGGATGGATTTCAGGATAAATCTGCCGGTCCTGGTTGGCGTTGGCCAAATCCAACTGGGGCTGGAGCAATTTGCTGTTCAGGAAAATGTTGGTCTTCAACCCGGGCAACGCGCGCCTCACGTTGTTGGAACTGTAGAAACGATTGCCGGTCACCAGAATCTCGGCCAGTCGTCCTTCAAACACCCGGATTTTAAAAACACCGTTGGTCAGCCGCTGCTGCGGGATGGTGACGCTGATGGTGTCATAGCCGCGGTTGTGGTATTCCAATTGCAACTCTTTCTCGGCGCTGGCGACGTCATCGAAGGTGATATTGGTCCCGGTGTGCCTGGCAAAGATGCCGTCGAGAACCTTTTTCGGGAGCAGTGTGTTGCCCGTCACTTCGTATCGGCTCACCAGAAAATGAAGGGTTTGGCCTGGCGCCGGCGCGAGCGAAGCTTTGGCGGGCGGGCCGTTGGTGGGACCGGCGTTTGCGCCCGCGGCCATCGTCGCAAGACAGAGGCTCCATCCGACGCGGCAAAGTGCCAGCGAGCGCTTCGCCAGCAGGGACACCGCTCCGGGTTGCACAATGTTTGGGAGGAACACGATGGACGTTTAGAGATGGATACGCGCCGCCGCCACCGGTTTGAGTCCCAGGCGCCGCCACTGTCCCGGGCTTATCCCAAAGTGTTTTTTGAACAATTCACTGAATACGCTGCTGGACTGGTACCCGCTCTCCAGCGCCACATCAACCACTTTGGCGTTGGAACTGGCCAGCAACTCGCAGGCTCTGGCCAAACGCAACTCAATTTGCTTCTCGCGAAAGGAAGTGCCCAACTCCTCCCGGAACAATCGGTTGAGATGCCGCGGGCTGCAGGACAACATGGGGGCCAGATCCGAAACCGACAGATCCACGAAATCCGAAGCAGCCATTTGATTCAGCATCTGCCTGAGCCGCCCCCGGCCATCCATCCAGGGCGCGGTCGCGATTGGCTCCTGGTCGATTTCCAATTGGAAAGCATCCAAAAAAAGCTGGAGCAGACGCAACCGCATCGAAGACGTACTGGCGCCGGGGTTGAGGCGGAGGTTTTTGAACCGTTCTGAAATCGGGCTGGCGGGGGACAGCAGGCGCACGGCAGGACTCTTCCGGCCGGCGGTCTGCTTGAGAAAGTGTTGCTCGCGCAAACTCAACACCCCGAGAAGCTTCTCCGTTTCCACGCAGAAATAGGTGATCGCCACCTCGTTCAACTGGCTGGCGCGCAAAACCCCGCGCGCCTCGGCGGAAAAGACCAGGGTTGATCCTGCCTGCACCTCGCGCGTCCCGTTCTGTTCCTGCCAATAACTGACGCCGCTCCCGGTGTGCGACAAACACCAACTACGGAAATGAGGCAACCATTCTCCGCCCTTTGGCACCCGGACTTCGTTGATCACCAAATGAGGCTCAAAAAGTGGTTTCGTTCTCATAGAAGCAGAAGTTTTGCAAAGGCCTTTGTCAAATCAGTGACGATAATGTTACAACGTTGAAACAAAGGGTTCACCGTGACGTTGACAATCCCCTTAAGATCCCGCCTGGGTCGCCAGTCCGATTTTGGTGATGTCCAGTTGCTGCAGCGCGTCCAGCACCTTGATCATGCTTTGGTAATCGACGTTGTCCGCGCCTTTGACCACGATCTTGGGGTCCGGATCGGCAGCCTTGAGACTGCGCAACCTGTCCATGAGCTGGCCGTCGGGCACGGCCGCGTCGTTCAGAAATACTTGTCCCTTCTCAGCGATGACGATGCGGTTGATCCTGGGCTTGGGGGCGTTGGGATTGGCTGGCGGCGGTTTGCCCGAAGGCAGAGCCATCTCCAGGCTGTTGACCATCTGCGGCGTGGTGATGATGAAGATGACCAGAAGCACGAACACCAAGTCGAGCAACGGTGTGATGTTCAATTCGTTCAAGGTGCTGTGCCCGCGGCGGGATGTTTTCTTCATGGTTTATTGGGCGACAGGCTCGGCCTCGACGACGTCGAAACGAACTACGACTCGGGAAGGGAAACGGGCCGGCGGCGGACGATCCACGCCTCTGGTGCTGGCCAGGGCATGGCGCACGGAATCGTCCCATCGCCTGTTGCCAGAACCTCTCTTCCAAACGGGATTATCAATTTGGCCGGAGGAATCAACTGAGACCTCCACGTCCGCCTCAAAGGAGTGGTCGTCGATGTCTCCCGGGCGGTCCCAGCGTGAACGCAACGAGTACTCGACCAGACTCTTGTATATTTGCACCGGGTCGGAAGTGGATTCCACCGCCTTGCCGCCCTCGAACACAAACGAGGGCACATCCACCGAAGGGGGAGCGGCGACGGGCGGAGCCACGGCCATGGATGCCAGAGCTTGCGGCGCCGCCTTGGGTTCCTCGATCTTGGGGGCTTGGACGATCTTGGGAATTTCCAGTTTGGGTGGTTCCTGCTTGGGTTTTTCCGGCTCTTTAGGTTTCTCCGGCGGCTTTTCCTTGACCATCTCAACCGCAATTTTCTTGATTTGCTTGCCAAGCAATCCCTCATGCGCGGCGAAAAAAACCAGCGCCAGCACGATGACGGCGTGAAAGGCCGCCGCGAAAATCAAATTCACCTTCGTCGAATTGCGGACTTTTCTTTTCAGGGTTTGGGGAACCATCGGTGCGCCTCCGGTTTATTTTGCATCCGCCGCTTCGGTGGCCAGGTCCACCTTGGCCACATTGGCTTGCTGGCAGGCGTCGAGCACCGAGCGAATTTGGCTGTACTTGGTCTTGCTGTCACCACGAATAATCACGCTCAGGTCGGGGTCGTCGAGGCGCAATTCCACCAACTTTTCCTGCAGGCCGGCGATGTTCACCAATGCCTTGTTGATCCATATTTTTCCGTCAGCCTGGGCGGTGATGTAGTTTGCCTTGCGCGGCGGGTCCTTCTGGTGTCTGGACGCAGCCGGCAGGCTTAGGTCCAGGTCATTGACGATGGGAGTGGTGGTGATGATGAAAATAACCAGCAACACGAACGCGAGGTCCAACAAGGGGGTGATATTCAACTCGGTGAGCGAGTGATGCGTCGTATGCGAGCACTTTTTCATGGCATCTGCCGGGACATCTGTTCGACTGCCCCCGCGTTCGAATTCAATGCGCCGACAATGCGCCTGGCCAGCATGTCATTGGCATCCCGGATCTCATCGGACAGCGGGCGGTTGTCCACGTATCGATGTTCCATTTGATTGGCGAAGAGGCTGGCAAAGCCATCCAACTCCTGCGTGATGGCCCGGATGGTGGTGACCATGAAGTTGTAGCTGAACATGGCCGGTATCGCAACCAAAAGTCCGATGACGGTGCAAATCAGGGCTCCCGCCACGCCTGGAGCCATCGCCGTCAAGCTGGCGGCACCGGCGTTGGCGATGCCGGCAAAGGTCTCCATCACGCCCCAAACCGTGCCCAGCAAACCGATGAACGGTCCGCCCGCCACCGCCGTGGACAACACAATCATCCCCTTCTCCAACGCCATCGCTTCCGCGGCGGCCGTCTGCTCCATGACCACCTTTACCGCCTCGAAGGAGGCCCCGCTGATCCGGGTGGTGTTCGCACGAACAAAGGCCGTGGTGTTGCCGCGGCCAAGGGTGGGATCGGAAGTGTGGTCCAGGCGGCCTTTGACCTGCACCGGATAGTTCTTCAAATGGTACTCCAGTTCATCGGCGCCGCGGATGTAAAGATTGTAGGCGGGAGCGCCCTCAAAGCTCTCCTCCCTGCGCTTGATTTCCAGCGGATCGCGCGTGGCTTCATACGCGGCGAAGAATTTTTTGGCCCATTTTCGCGCAATAGCAAGTTGGCGGGCCTTGGTAATGATGATGGTCCAACTGAACAGTGACAGCACCAGAAGTGCCGTCATCGTGATTTTGCCTTCGGGCGTTGCTTTCCTGATCGCGAATTCCAACGCGCTGGCGGCCAGAACTGGACTGAGGTGAAATGGGAGCATGGTTCTAAGAAGTTTGGGGTTTCGGAACAAGCCGGCGGTTGCGCTTCCAGCTTCGTTGGCGCGAAAGAACATTCCCCTCACCGGGCATGGCTTGCCCTCCCGCCGAACGAGGCGAAATGATTGGCACTGGAAATAACCTTAAAGACGCGAGCCGCATCGTCGTGAGACTAACATCCATTGTGTTACGAACATTTGACGAATTGGAAACATTTGGGTGACACATCACCTACAGCCGGCCGCGTGAGCAGGCGTTGGCAGATTTCAGTTTTCCCGGCCACGACCGGCTGACTCTTTCCCATTGGCGCTATCTTGTCGCTCTCAAAAAATGCAACTCTGCCGCTGCGCTCCGGTATTCGGAAAAGGTTTTCGCTTCCGTGGCCAGGCACTTCGCGAAAAAATCCATGGCGATGGTTTTGTCGCCTTCTATGAGCCGTTTTGAGCCGGCATAAAAATAGGCTTCACAATGTTGTCCGGCATCCTTCTTCGCGCTTGCATCCGCGGCGGCTTTGAAAAAATCGGGTTCGGTCAATTGTCCCGTGAGAAAGCGGGCGACTTTCGACGGCCAATCATCCGGCTTTCCAATTTTGCGATTTTCCAGAACTGATTGTAATTCTTTGGTCGCAGCCTCCTTTTCGCCCAGGCGGGATCGAATCAGCCAGACGCGGAAATGGGCATAGTCCTGGCCCTTCGAGTCCAATTCGCAGGCCTTGTGAAAATCAGCCAGGGCATTTGTAAAGGCGCGCGCGTCATAATACAGATTGCCCCGGGAGCAATACGCCGATGCATTTTTCGGATTCAGTTCAATGGCTTTGGCGAAGTCGGCCATCGCTTCAACCAAACGGCCATGATCGGCCCTTGCCACACCTCGACTGAAGAAGGCTTCAGCCAAATCAGTATTGAGGCCAATGGCCTTGGTGAAGTCCGCCAGCGCGCCGTCCAAATCGTCCTGGGTTTGTTTCAAGCGGCCGCGATAGACGTAGGCGCCGGCCAAATCGGGTTTGAGTTCAATCGCTTTGTCGTAATCGGCTGAGGCGCCGGCCATGTCTCTTTTGGCCTGCTTCACGCCACCACGAATGCTGTAGGCTTCAGCCAAATCAGGTTGGAGTTCGATGGCTTTATTGCAATCTGCCAGCGCCCCATTCAGGTCGCCTTTGGCTTTTTTGATCATGCCGCGGTTGCTGTAGGCTTCAGCCAAATCAGGTTGGAGTTCAACGGCTCTGTTGTAATCGGCCAGGGCGCCGTCCAAATCACCTTTGGTTGTCTTGACAAAAGCACGATTGCCGAAGACTTCAGCCAAATCAGGTTTCAGCTCAACAGCTTTATTGTAATCGGCCAGGGCCCCCTCCAAATCGCCTTTGGTTGTCTTGGCAATGCCACGATTGCCGTAGGCTTCGGCCAAATCAGGTTTGAGTTCGATGGCTTTGTTGAAGTCAGCCAGCGCCCCATCGATATCTCCTTTGGCGCCCCAAACCATGCCGCGATTGCTGTAGGCTTCAGCCAGATCAGGTTTGAGTTTGATGGCTTTATCATAATCGTCCAGGGCATCGTTCAACTCACCTTTGGCCGCCCAAATCATGCCGCGACTACGGTAGGCATCAGCCAGATAAGGATTCAGTTCAGTGGCTTTGTTGAAGTCATCCAAAGCCCCGTCCAAATCGCCTTTGGCTTGCATCGCAACACCGCGGTTACGGTAGGCTTCAATAAACCAGGGCTGAAGTTGAATCGCTGTGGTGAATTCGGTGATTGCGGCTTCCCCGAAGCCTATATTCCACGCCATCTGACCATTCCTGAAGTGATCATGCGCTTCATCGCCAAACGCACAGGCGCCAACGAGAAATAAAACAGCCGCCAAAAAGAGTGTTTTTTTCATCAAATTTGCCGTCGGCAATGGCATTCCGTTTGGAATTTAAGGGATCCAGCCCCATGCCTGGGCCAACCGCACCAGCGCGTAACCCATGGCACCCGTGACGGGGATGGTGAGCACCCAAGCCCAAACCATCTGCTCCACCACCGGCCATTTGATGGCGTTGAAGCGCTTGGCGCAACCGACACCCATGATGGCGGCGGATATATTGTGCGTGGTCGACACCGGAATCCCAAGCAGGGACGCCAGCCCAATGACGGTCGCCGAGCTGGTCTCCGCCGCAAAGCCATTGATCGGATGCAGCTTGACCACCTTGCGCCCCAGAGTCTTGATGATGCGCCAGCCGCCCACGGCCGTGCCCGACGCCATGACCAGTGCGCAAACCACTTTGATCCAGGCCGCGATTTCCAAATCTTTCCCGGGCGGAGGCAGGGGCGCGCGGAGAAACTCAAGCCATCCCGGCAAATGATCGAAGTTCCCGGCCTTGGTGGCCGAAAGCAGCGCCAGCGCAATGATCCCCATGGTTTTTTGGGCGTCGTTGGTGCCGTGCATCACGCCCATGGCGCCGGCGCTGAACATTTGGGCCACACCAAAAAACCTGTTGACCTTGACGGGGCGCTGGTGCCGCAGTGTCACGTAGAGCAGGGCCATCAACACGAATCCGCACACGAATCCAAGCAGCGGCGAAAAAAACATCGGCACAATGACCTTCCACCACAAACCCTTGCCAAGAAACCAGTGCGCCGCGCTCGGCTGCGACCAGATGAGGACGTTCCAACGGTTGTGGGCGGCCGCCAGCGCCGCCCCGCACAAGCCGCCGATCATAGCATGACTCGAGCTGGACGGCATCCCGTGCCACCAGGTGATCAGGTCCCACCCAATGGCTCCCAGCAACGCGCAGACGATAGTATTCGAGGTGATCGAAACGACGCCGGAATCGACCAGGCCGCCGGTGATGGTCTTGGCGACGGCTGTGCCCAAAAGGGCGCCGACAAGATTGGTGCAGGCCGCCAGCACCACAGCCTGGCGCGGCGTCAGCACCTTGGTGGAGACGACAGTGGCGATGGAATTAGCCGTGTCGTGAAAGCCGTTGATGTACTCAAAGACGAGCGCGATCACGATAACCGTAACGATGAGCGTCATGGCCTGTCAGGAGTTCTTGAGCGCGATGTTGGAAATGACGTTGCCCACATCCCGGCAACGGTCGATGACCTTTTCCAGCAATTCGCAGAGGTCCTTTCGCACAATGACGGTGATCGGGTCGTGCTTGCCGGAGCACAGATCGCGGAGCAACTCAGTCATGGCCTTGTCGGCCTCGCCTTCGAGGTACTGCATCTTGTCGTTGAGGCTGTGGATTTCCTCTAGATTCACCCCGCGGCGAAGGCTCTGAACCATCTCTATGACGGTGGCGGTCGCCTGGGTCAGGAGATTGACTTGCCTGGAGAAATCGACGTCCTGAACGCGTTGCGGCGTCAGGAGCAGGCGGCCGCCGAATTTTTCCACCGTTTTGGGAATTCGGCAAAGGGCATTGGCCAGGCTCTCGATGTCCTCGCGTTCCAAAGCCGTCACCAAGGTTGTATAGACCGCCTCGTTGATCTGCTCGCGCAGTCCCCCCTCCTTGCGCCGCGATTGGACGAATTCATAAGAGAGCGCGGTATGATTCGGGTTGGCGATCAGTTTGACCAGAGTTTCCACGCTGGTCCGCGCCTCCTGCGCGCTGGCCTCTAGGAGACCGAAGAATCTGTCCTCCTGACCGAGTAGTTTTTGCAGCGAAAACATGGAATCAACTTACTAACGGCTTGGAGCGGGGCCGTAAACAGATTTTTTGTTACAATCGTGTGTCGGCGCTCGCGCCCTTTCAATCAAGGCGCGTCGCTAAACGTGTGCGATTATAGCAAGGCAGGCGCGGCTCTACTACTGGTCAGAGGAAGCGAAACGCCGTGTGCCCTCGCTCTTCACGCGCCAAAATGGCGATTTGAATATTACAGATAAAAAGTCCAGATCCTCTTAGGTCAGACGGAGCCACGCCGACAGGCAGCGACACATGATCGAATCCCAATAACAGTTTTGGCCTATTCTTGCTAAAGTTGGTGGTAAAACATGCCATTGATAGCAGAAGAAAATTACTGCCGCATTTAACCAAAACGTAAACGCCATTCTCTTTGTATGGAAACGAAGTTTCCCCCTAAAAGCCGTCTTTAATTCGCAGTGAACCGCGATGGACTAACGGCCTGTCGGAATAGAGGTCAAATCAAATTGGGGCGATGCTTTTTTAGCCATGCATCAACTTCAAGGGAAAAACCTGTTGCGTGCCAAAGAAGCTCTTCCGCCTCGGTGTGGGTGACGACGTTGGCCTGCTCGTAAAGAAAACTGTTCCGCTTTCTGCGACAGGCATCAAAATAAACAGCCTTTTTGGCAAATGCCGGGTCAACCGCTTTGAGGGCCAAAAAGGTATTGTAATGCCCGCCTCCGTCGCTTTTGACACGGTGGCCGGTGGCGCGAACAATGATATTGGCCGGGATTCTTGCGGCGTCATAGGCGTGGCCAAAACGTCCATCATCGGACAGCTTCCTGATTTGCGCGTCGGCAAGGTTTCGATGGACGACCGCACGCAAGTCCTTAATCTCGGTGGGGCTTGTCGGCTCCGCCGCGACGCGATTTTCGGCCAGTAATTGTTTCCAGGTCACTGTTCATTCCTATAACGAAAAGGAGCGGCTTGCCAAGAATCGACTGCACAAAATGGCTGCTGCGGGCTTTTTGCGAGAATTCCTCGGGGTTGTAGAGGGTGGGATTGATCTGCCGCCGCAATTTCCCTGTTGCCTGTTGGAGCAGGGGGGACAAGTCGATCATTTTGACAGAACCAATAATGAGCAAATCAATGTCGCTGCCGGAAGTTTCCGTGCCGGTGGCAATCGAACCATAAACAGCCGCCACTTTGATTTTGGAGGCGAGCGGGGCAAGTTCGCCATGAAGGACATCAACCAAACCGGACGTTTTGATCAACAGGGCGCGGAGTTCTGGAAAAACAGGGCATTCCTCATTGGCTTGAAAATAGGTGCGGTTTCCATTCCGGGACATCTTGAGGATGCCGGCCTGCGTAAACTTTGCCAGATCACGCTGCAAGGTGGATGGCCTGACGCCAAGATGATTTGCCAGTTCCGTCGCATAAATCGGCTGATGCGAATTCAAAAGCAGGGCGGACAGCAAGCGTTCCTGGGTGCTGGAAAAAAGAACGCTAGCAATGGACGATTTACTCATTATGCGTATAATGAAACGCATAATGCGTAAATGTCAAGCGTGTTCCGAAAGGGCTGCCTGGCAATCCGACGGCAAATTTCCGGCAAACGGGGTTGCCAGATTGATTAATTTGTCCTGAATCTGTCCTGGGGCAAAATGATTTGTCTCAATTTAAGGCAGGGATTACGCCCCGTTTTCCACCTTTGTATCCCTTTTTGTATCCCGCGCGCCTGAAAAGGGGGCCAAAACGGGCCAAACAAGTCTTTTTCGAAAACTTGGTGGGGAACGTAAGTCCCTTGATGTCCAAGAACTTCCAATTGAGGCTAAACGACTTACGTATATTTTGAATCTGGCGCGTCTGCCAATTCCGCCACGTCGGCCTGCCAAAGTCGGAGAATTCTATCAGAGGAGTTCTTCTTTGGGCAAGCCCGGATTCGTCAAACCCGGCCTGAACAAGAAAACAAAAAAGGCCTGGAATTTCTTCCAAGCCTTTTTGTCGTCCATGACCTCACAGGATCATGGCAAAGTTCCGGTCAGGGCAGAATGTGGGTCGAAGGAACGATACTGCACTGGGGCTTGACGCTGACGTTGCCCAGAATGGCGGAATAGCTGGAGGTCCAGGTTTGCGAGCTGTCCGCGGGGCAGGCCGGCAGTTCGCCGCCCGAGCCGTGGCCGAGATAGGGCTGCAGGTCCGTGCCGACCATCGTGGCCGTGCTGTTCTGCCGTTGTTCCAGCGCCCATTGCTGCTTGGCTGAATCAATCAAGCGCAGATTGTTAATACACGCATTCTGTTGCGAGGTCGTGCGCGCGCGCACGAAGTTGGGTATGGCGATGGCGGCCAACAGACCGATAATCGCGACGACGATCATGATTTCCACGAGGGTGAAACCTGCCTTGCGGCTGACTTTATTTTTCATAAGATTTTCTTTCTTTCCACTTGCGGCGTGAACCATGCAAAAGGCGGGTTATATGAATACATTCAGGTCCACTGATTGCCTTTTGCGAACCGCAGCAACATATTAGCAATGGCCATGCCAAGAGCAACCCTTTTGTGAATAAACATTGCATTTATTCTGTAGGGGAAATCCCTATGGATGACCCTTGTTGACTCAGTCCGGTTTCCAGCGCGGACCCTGATCGGGAAACCCGGCCCGGCCTTGCGTGGCGGCGGCGGGGCCGGCCACCGGCAGGGCGAGTTGCCGAAGGGCCGGGAACCTTCCCGGCTCGCGCGCCAAAACCACGGCCAAATCATCAAAATAAACCGCCTTCCAACCCGGACGCTTCGCCAATTCCGCCGTGCCGGCCAGGTTGCCGGGCAGCAGGGCCAAATCCGCCTCGTTTGCATTGAGCACCTTTTGGTCGAACGGCTCGCCGTTGTAGAATTTCCAATGCGCGGCGATCAATTCCCGGGAGTAACAAGTGTCCAACCGCCCGTCAATGGACGGCGGACATCCCGGCAATTCGAAGATGGCCAGCTCGCCCCAATCGAAAAAAACGAGCAAGCGGCCCTGCAAATCGTTCTTGCGCAGAAAATCCACCGCGCCGGCCGGGTACTCCGAACGCGGCGCTTCCATGGTCAGCGGGTGTTCCTTATGCAGCGTGAACGTCCCGATTCCCGCACCGGCCGCGCCGAGGCAACACAGAACGGCGGCGGCCTTTTGCATGGCGGGATCGGAGGCTGCTGATTCCAAACGCGCGCAAGCCCCGCGAAACCGGGCCAACGCATCCGCCAGATGCGGCGGCGTCAGCGCCAGAACCACGATGCCGCAGAGCGGCGCATGGCGCACCGCACCCACGCCGAGCAGGGCGAATGCGGCGCAGGCCGCCAGTTCCCACCAAGCCCGGGGCCGGCGGCTGAAACCCCATGCGAAGGCCCCCAACGCAATGAGAAGAAAAAACGCCGCATGGTCCCAGCCCAACGGCGTCGGATTCCATTCCTGGATTTCCGGCCGCATCCACAGCACGCTGCCGGCCAGCCAGCGCAGCAGCCCGGCTTTCCACGGATTGCAACAGAGGGCCGCCGTGACGCTGCCAACCGCCAGCCATAACACCCAAACTGTCCCAAGCCGCATTTGACGCCGCAGGGCCTGGGCCGTGGTGGCGGACGCCGCCAAACCAAGCAATGCAAAACCCGCCAGCGCGCCTCCGTGCGCGTTGATCCAGAACACAAACAGGACCGGCAACGACCATGCCCAAAGCCGCGCCCCGTCATGAATCCGGCGCAGCAACATCAATTCGAGGGCCAGGCCCAGCGCCGTAAAAATCTGGGGCCGGGCCGCGAAGCCATAGGAGATTTCCACCACGGCCAGCGCCCCAAACCCCCAGGTGACAAACCGCGCGGGCCACGGAACATTTACGCCGCCCATGCGCAGGCAGAGCGCGAAGGTCAACAGCCCCGCCGCCATTTTCAACAGCAGCACCCCACTCCCGCCCCACCTCTCATGCGCGCCGCCCAAGGCCAATTCGGCGAGCCATTCGTGGTTTATCCAAGGCTGCCCTTGAGCGGTCCAGGAAAATACTTCCCTCTTTGGGATGACGCCGGTATGCAATATTTGCCGCCCAAAAACAATGTGCCCCCACAAATCCGGATCAGCAGTGTTTTCTGAGAATTGGAATACAGCCAAAAGCGCAACCAGCGCGCAGAAGCTGATGCGCAAGGCCCGGGCGCGCCGGGGATCATTTGGCGATGCCATGCGCGGCTATGTTTAATCCATCCAATGCCAGGCGGCAAATGATTACTGAGGCTGTTTCAGGCGCCCCTGACTTGGGACGCAAGTCCGATTATGCGGCGCACTCATTTTTTGACCTTTCCCGGCTTGAACGCAAAGCCGCGAAGAATGGCAAGAAAGGGCGGTCAATGGATAATGGACAATGGACAATGGTCAGGTTTGTCGCGAAGAATGGCAAGAAGGCACGATTGATAGATAGGTCTGGAAAATCGGTAACACGGTAACAAGTGTTGATAGTCAACGACTTAGCCGGTAACACGAAAAGTAACAAATCGGTAACATGTTACTGGTTTTGGTTTCGGTATGGCTAAATTTGACCACGAATGGCCTGACAGAGCATGGGAAACGGAGTCAACCGCGAACTACTCGAAACACACGAACCCCGAAAGCAGGGACACGCAAGATTGATATGTAGGTCCGGAAAATCGGCAACACGGCAACAAGCCTTATTTTACAAGGGTTTCGTTGAGCTTTTCGGCTGGCAACACAGCGGCAACGGCTGGCAACATGTTGCTGGTGGCCACAGATTGACACAGATGGGCACAGATTTCCAGGTCTGGGATTAAGATTAGGATTAGGATTACGATTAAGAGCCCAAGAAACACCAGATTGATATGTAGGTCCGGAAATCGGCAACATCGGTTACATTGTTGATAGTCAAGGACTTAGCTGGCAACACAAAAGGCAACAGAGCGGCAACATGTAGCTGCTTTTCTCCGCCATAATCTGGCGACGGCTGAAACTGCCTGTCCGCCATCCTGTCCGACGTGAAAGGGTCGTGAAAGGGTCGGTCCTTGAAAGGGTCGGTCCTCGGAAATTGGTATTCCCTCATTTTTTACCAATTTCATAGGAGCCGTTCGTTGATTGAGCCTTTTATGTCGGGCGTGTTGCGAAATCGCGCCACGCAGCAGACGCGGATTTCACGGCCTGATAATTCTTGTCCAGTTCCGGTTGGAGAAGGATCAAAGCGGCGATGCGGCGGGCCATGTGCGTCACCTCGCGGGCTTCGTCCGGCGTGAGGGACCGACCAAGCAACGCAAATTCCCGGTAGCTCAACCACTTCTTGATGACCTGATAACCGCCAATGGTGTAGTCCCAGACCTTTTCCGGGACGTTGCCCCAGCAGGCGGAGTCGTTCAGGAAAACGTCATGCGTGGCGGGGCCGAGCGTGGCGGCGGACAGTGGACTGCCCGCCCCGCCGGCCAATTCCTCCGGCGTGAAAGCGCGCGTTTGCAGCTTTCCTTTGCCGGGCATCGTCACGCCGCCTTTTCCACCGTGGCCCCACCCGGCGGTGAGGGAAAGATTTGCAGTCGAGGACAGCACGGCAATCGTCTTCAATTCCGGGCGAACATTCCCGTTTGCGACACCGGTGAATGGCGTTTCTGTGTCGAGCAACGCAGCGACTTGTTTGCCCAATTCTGCCGACGCGAGCAAAGAGGCTTTGGAATCGGGCAACGGAATTCGCGGCCAATCCTGCCGGATGCCGTCCGCGTTCTCCGTGAGATAAGCGGGTGAATAACCGATGGCGAGCGCATGCATCCAAATCAATGACGCCGTTTCCTCGTCGTCTGGATTCTTGATGCCAAGTTTGGAGAGATACGCGCGGGCGATAATTGAGAGGTTGGCGGTGGTTTTTTCTTTGCCCGCTTTGTATGCGGGCGCGGCCTCGTGCAGGATGCTTCCAAATTCGCCGTTGCCATCTTTTTTCTTTGGCTTGGCCGCCGGGGTGATTCGCAAACGCAGTGGAAAATAATACGCATGACCGCGCAGAAAATCGTTATCGCCAAGCAGCGGCGTGTAAAAGAGTGGAAAGCCTTCGGGACTGGCGACGCCAGCGGGACGGCTCATCAAAAATGAATTTCCTTTCCAGCATTGCTGCCAAAGCGCGGGACGCGGCTCATTCCAAAGCGGGCGCTCCGAACTGTAATAACAAGAACGAGTGTCAAATGGACGGAGCGCATAACGACGCAGATGATCCGGTTCAAAATCTTCCGCATCCGTGACTTTCACTCGTGCCTTCTTCGCATCAAAGCGGGCGGCGTCCTCCGTCAATCCAGTTTTCAAAGCCTTCAATTCATCCCAAGTAACATTCGGGTCGTAATAAGCCAGCATCCTTTTTTCCAATGCGGCGCGGTCAGTGTCAATGAGCGCGCCGCCACGCTTCTCCATCAATCCGTTGCCGGGCGCCACAGCGCAAAGTTCGGTCAAGGCTGGCCATTTGTGATAATGCCCGGCAATATCCGATGGACAGAAAGAAAAACGATTTTCCCTAGCTGGTTTGACCTTTTCATACTGCCTGGCAAATGTCTTTACCTTCAAACTTTTGAGAATCTCTGCGCGCTTTTCTGTGCCCCAGAACTGACGAAACAAAACTTGCGGCTTCTTGTCGCGTTTCGGACGTCGCACCAACAACCCAATCGCCGTGCCGACGCGGATTCCTTCACGGTTGGATTCGGTGGAAAAAACAGACGGGTCGGATTTGCCTTCCGGCGTGAGCTTGCCGGTTTCGCGGCTATCGCCGTTCAAGCAGTCAAACCAAAGCGAATCGAATTCTTTCAAGAACCGATGGCGCATGACGACAAATGACGGATCGCCCAAGTAGGAAAAGTTTGAGATGAAACAGACGATGCCCTTGCCTGTCTTCTCCGCGATTCGTCGCTCAGCCAAACGGAAGAAACGAACGTAAAGATCGTCGAGGTTGAATTTCTTGATGCCCCATTCCTCGACCAGGCCTTTTTTGTAAGGCTCAACCAAGCCTTGCTCTTCCTCCGGGCTGACGCCTGCGTAGGCGTTGTAAGGCGGATTACCGAGGATGACGAGAATCGGTTTCTCCTGTTTCACTTGGCCAGCTCCGGCGCGCTCGGCTTCCAATTCCGGCCAGTTGGCGAGCTTGGGATTCTCGCCGGCAAAATCCCAGCCGGTGAGCGCGTTGGTCAGAAAAATCCCGGCGCGCTCGTTCTTGGAATCGTCCAGCGGCACGGCGAGATTTTGCAGGAGCAAACCCATTTGCAGATGCGCTACGACAAACGGAGCGGGCATGATTTCAAACCCAAACACGCGTTGTTGCGCCGCTTCCTTCACCGCGAATTCCGCCAATGCGCCTTCGCCTTTTTCATCTTTAAGAGTTTGGGCAATTACTCGCAACACCTCGACGAGGTACGCGCCGGTGCCGCAGCAGGGGTCGAGCACGAAGACGCGCGGGTCGGCGAGGCCGTCAGGAATATCCAGTTCCTCGCGCAGCGCGGCGTCCACCCGGGCGACCTGGTATTGCACAATCTCCGGCGGCGTGTACCACACGCCCAGTTCCTTGCGCAGTTCGGAGTCGAAGGCTTCAAGGAACGGTTCGTAGAAATACTGGACGGCGTGATCTTCAACGAAGCGGGCAAAGAATTCCTCTCGAATGACGCGGTTGAGCGTGGCGGCGGTCCAATCGAGAACTTCCACGAGTCCGAGTGGGCCGAGCTTGGTTGGCGTGGCGACTTGCTCGAACAGCGCCTTGATCATCGGCACATGGAGCGTCCACGCGGCGGATTTCCAATCGAAGGCATCTTTGCGTCGCGGTTTTTCCTTGTGCCAGAGCACCCATGCGGAGAAAACGCCGTAGAAAAGTGTCTGCACGAGGGTGGAGCGGAAGAAGTGTTCGCCTTTGTCCGCCTCGAACTTCATGCCAAGGGCTTCTTCCAAAGCCGTGCGGACGGCGGCGAGTTGCGGCAAATCTTTGGTGGCTTCCACGCGGGAGCGGGCATCGCGCGCATACGAGGCAAGGAAGAAAGCGACATCCTTGGGATTGTTCAACGGCACGGCGTGAAGCAGGACGCGCTTGAGATATTCGGCAAATCGTTCGCCAAGTTCGTTGGCGGTTTTGCGCGGCTGGGCGGCTATCTGCCAGAAAGTTTTTTCGTCAGGTGCAAGTTGAAAAGATTCGAGGCGGATGGGATTGCCATTGTCGCCGCGTTTCAGGAGCAGAAAACTCCGGTAGTTCGTCACCAAAACCTGCCCGTAATGTTTCACATACTCACCGACTTGTTTGGTGTCCGCTACGTTCTCGACTTCCTCGTCCGTGGCTTTGACTTCAATGACCCCGCGCGATGGAAGTGGGATACCCTGGAGCGGGGCTTCTTCATCCGTGTTTTTGAGTTGGTCGGGTGTGAACAACCCGCCGTCCGGCAACCCCGCGCCTCTGTTCTTCACATGGATGAAACAGTGGACTTTTGGCTTGAGCGTACGACCAACGGCATTGAAGAGAATGGCGAGCGTACCATAGCCTGAAGTTTCCTTGACTACCCCGCCCGACGAACGCATGGCGCGCAACTCTCCGAGGTAGGTTTCGAGGACGTCGGTCATGAGTGCCTCAAATGATTCTGAAATTTTCGCTTTATGTCCAAGTGAAACCGCATTGGCATGGCACGAGTTTGCGCGGAAAATCTGCCAGCGTCAATTTCCGTCTCCGCGAGGGGCTGCAGACGAGTGATTTGAGGTCAAATTCCAAATTCGGAATTGCATTCGATGAAAGGGCCGGTCCCGCACAATTGCGGATTTTTATTTCCGTCGTGGGGATTTGAAATTGGAAATTGGAGATTGGAGATTGTGAAGAATCGCGCTGAGGGCGAAGGTGTGTTTGGCGACTGAATGGTTGGTGGTTTGGCTCGCCCTCATCCTGACCTTCTCCCTGGCAAAGTTTGTTTTTTAGCTCTCCCTCACCCAACCCTCTCCCCAAGGAGAGGGCTTTGCTGGGTTTGCCGCACTATGGCGCGCGAGACGCACGCGCTCCCCGTGCGCAGAACCGGATTTGCGCCGCTGCCTTGGGCCGGATGGGTTTGTGCTGGCGCTTTTGCCCCGTCTTGACACAATGGCGAGGCAACGCGAGCCATGATGCACAACGAAACCGCACCGGAGGAGCGACAGTCTTCCTGCTTTGCGCAGGTTTCGTTCGGCATTCGCATTTTGGTGCTGGTCACCTTTCTCTTCATGGGCTTGAAGATTATTCGTTACGGCTACCTCCCGGCTGGCGACGTTCGCCGCGATGCGGCCCAGGCCATTTCCGGCAAGCCCTTCACTGATGTTCTCGTGCTCTTTCCGGGATATACAATGAACCATAATCCGGGCTGGGATTGGTTCCTTCGCCAATTGCACGTCAAAGCCGGCATGACCGGGGACGCACTGGTTGCCTTTTCAATTGCGGCTCTGTTGTTCTGGCTGCTCTGCGCCCCGCTGCCGTGGTTGCGTTGTCCGGAGGCGTGGCTGGCGGCTTTGCTCGCGTTCAGCCTGGCCATGCCCGGTTTAATGATTCGGTTCACACAAGGCCGCGCCTTTCTGCTGGTGGAAGGAGTTTTGATCGCCCTGCTTTTAGCCTGGCGCAAAGGGGGAAATCCGTCGTGGGCGAAGATTATTCTGACCTGCGCGGGAATCGCCCTGGCGGTGTGGATGCACGGGACCTGGTTTTTATGGGCGCTCCTGCCAGCCGCATTTTTTCTGGCCGGGCGATGGCGCGCCGGAACATCGCTGACGCTCTGCTGGGTGTCGGGGACAATCTTTGGCGCACTGTTGACCGGCCGGCCGTTCGAGTTTTTGCGCCAGTCCATTTTGATCGCCATGACCGTCATCCGGGAACGGGTTCCGGAGACGTTCACCGTGGGCGAGGTGCAATCCAGCGCCGGCGGATTTGTCGCGCTGCTGATCCTGGCCATCATGTTCATCTGGCGTCGGGGAAAGAGCGACCAACTGTTCCGCTCGCCGCTGTTTTGGATGATGGCGGTCTGCTGGCTTCTGGGGTTGAACGCCGCGCGCTTCTGGGACGATTGGGGATTGCCCGCCGCCCTGGTCTGGCTGGCCCTGCAATTCGAGGAGGTGATCGTGGCTTCGTGGGCCGCCCTCCCGGGCAGGCGCATCGTCGTCGGCACCCTGCTGGCGCTCGCCCTTTTCCGCGTCACCACCAGCGACCTGGATGGCCGTTACACCAACAGCCTGCGCGAACCTTTGGTTGATGCCGCCAATCCCTCGCTGAAAGGTTGGATGCCGGAAAAGGGCGGCATTTTCTACAGCGCGGACATGACATTCTTTTACAACACGTTTTATAAGAATCCCGACGGCGACTGGCGTTACATCGTCGGATTCGAGCCTGCCTGGATGCCGCCGGAAGACCTGAAGATCTTTCGCAACATCCAATGGAACCAATTCGCCTGGGAAGCCTACGAACCGTGGGTGCGAAAAATGCGGCCCCAGGACCGGCTGGAAATCTCCAGCGGCGCGCAGCCTGTTTTGCCTCCGTTGCAGTGGGTCAACGCCGGCGGCGGCATTTGGATCGGGCGATTGCCCAAAAGCCAGCCGGGCCACAAGTGAATGCACCGATGGACAGCGCAAACGAGAATGCCGGCTCCGCCTTCGGGAAGGACATTCCGGCCGGCGCTTTCAAAAAGTATCTGGTCTGCCTGTTTTTGTTGGGATTGATTGTGCGGGCGGGCTTCATGGTCGAGCACGCGCGGACGCCGTCGTTTGGCGCGTTGACATTGGATCAAAAATATTACGACACCGCGGCCAGGATGCTCCTGGCGGGCGAAGATCTTCATCAGCTTCATGGGTTAAGGCCGCTGCTCTACCCGATGTTCCTGGCGGTTTTGGACAGGGTGGGCGGCTCGCACGGCATCGAACTCGCCGTGGCGGTACAGCATCTGCTCGGGGTGTTGACGGGCGTGCTGGCGGCTTTGTTGGGGGCGCGGCTCTTCCGGCATCGGCTCAGCGGCCTGACGGGCGGGGTGTTGTTCATGCTCGCGCCCGTCCCGCTTTGCTTCGAGGGTGAGTTGCTGATCGAATCCAGTTACATATTTTTGATCTGTCTGGGGCTGCTGCTGCTCCTCCACGCCGCCGGCGCCGCGGGATGGAAGGCCGGCCTGCTTTGGCTGCTCTGCGGCGCCCTGACGGTGCTCACCGCGCAGGCGCGCCCGAACATTCTCGTTTTCATGGCCGTGTACCCGCTCTTTGCGGTCTGGCGTTGGTGGCGCTTGCGCAGACGCGCCGCGCTGTTGCCTTTATTGGGGTTGATCGGCGGGGTGGGAATGGCCATCCCCTGGGGTTTTGTCAATAAGATGCAATCGGACCATTTCCAGGTCATGCCAGGCGCCGGCGGCGTGAACCTTTATCTGGGCAACAAGCGCACGGCGGACGGGATGGAGCCGGAACAGGAACGCCGCGTCACTTACGGCGAGCGCTATGAGGATTCGGGGGAAGTGTGGGCGCGCGAGGAATACGCGGCGGCGATGCGCGCGCAGGGCCGCCAGCCTGATGCAAATCCCATGGCCGTTTCCAAATATTGGACCGGCCGCGCCATCGCCGAGATCAAGGCGGCTCCGGTCGCGTGGCTCCGGTTGGTGGCCAAGAAATGCTGGCTGATGCTTTGGAACGCGGAAGTGCCCAACAACAAGGCTTTCGCCTTTCTGCAAACGGAATATGCATGGCTGCGCCTGCTTCCGGTGCGCTGGGTCGTATTGCTCATGCTGGCCCCCGCCGGAATCTGGGCGGCCGGCAAATGGGGAAATCGCGACGCGCTTTTTATGCTGCTGGTTTATGCCTCTCTTTATTCCGCGGCCAATGTCGCCTTCTTCATCTGTGATCGCTACCGCTATCCGGTCTGGCCGGTCATGGCGGCCATCGGCGGCGGCGGCCTGACGGCCTTCGTCGAAACGATCCGCCGCCGCCGCTGGCGCGGGGCGCTTTGCCTGACGGCAAGCATGGCTTTGATGGCCTCGATTTCCCTGCCCAACTGGTTCGGGGCAAAGCTTCCGTCCTTTGCGCGCGATTTTCTCTTTCGTTCCGTCGCCTGCTACGAAAAGGGGCAATTCCCGGAAGCTTTGAGCGACATTGATCGCAGTGTCGCGTTGGATCCCGGGGACGTGACCGCGCTGCATCATCGCGGCAACGTTTTGTTGGCGCTCAACCGGTTTGAGGAAGCGCGCCAGGAGTACGAGCGGACATTGAAAATCACTTCCGAGGATGCGGGGGTATGGAACAATTACGGAGTCGCGCTCGACGGACTGGGCCGGACGAACGAGGCGCTCCAGGCGTTTCGTCGCGCCATGGAATGCAAGCCGCCCAGCAAAAGCGCCTTCCTCGGATTGGCCTTCCTTCAAATCCGATCGGGCCGCCTCGATGACGCCGCGGGCACATTGGATCAGTTTGAGAAACAAGAGCAGGGTCCCAATGCGATGGTCCTAGCCATTCGCTCGGTTCTGGCGCGGCTGCGCGGCAATGTCGCGCAGGCTGGCGCGCTGGAACGACAAGCACGCGCCCTGGACCCGGATGCGGCGGCGTGGGCCATTCAGAGAGCTTTTCCCCGGCAGAATGCCCCCACCCCGCACAACACCAGGGAAACCAACGAAACAATCGCGCCCATGTGAAAAAGCGTGTCTTTATACGCCAGCCGGACTTCGTGGCGTCCGGGTGGCACAGGCAGGGATTGGAAGGCGTAATTGGCGCGCAATAACGGCGCGGCGCGTCCATCGATTTCCGCCACCCAACAGTGATGCCAGGTCTGCGCCACCACCAGCAGGGTCGGGCGGCTGGCTTCCGTTTCAAATCGGCAGGCGGACGCCGTCACTTCGCTGGAGAGAATTTTCCCCTCCGGGTCCGCCGTCGCGGAGACACTTTCGCGCGCTTCGATGGGAAGATAGACCACATCGCGCGGCCTGAAGTTTGTTGAGACCAGGGCTTGCAACGTGGCGGCGTCATCGAGGAAAACCGGTTTCTGTCCAATGGTGGCCATCGGCATGAAATGGGTTTGGGCTTCCCATGTAAACAATTGTTTTGCAGAGGTCAATTGTGAAACTCCCAGGAATTCCGCCAGATTGGGGAGGTCATCACGGCCGGAAAGCAACTGCGCCACGCGGTCCTGCCGGCGCAAATACAAGGAAAAGAACCCGTCAACTTTCGGGATCAAGTTCAACAAGTTGCAATCCATGAACAGTTCTGTCCGCTGGCCCAAATAAAGCGCCAGAGGCGATGGATTGCCCAGATGCTCCATTTCCATGTAAATCCCCCGGCTGACCATGGCGCGCGACTGGCCCAGCTTTGGCAGGCTGGACATGGGCGGCGTGATGTCATCGTAGGCCTGGACGGCCGCCGTGGGGTTCTGGCCCGGCGTATGGGTGCAAATGTCCGCCCCCATCAAAAGCAGCAGCCCGAAGCCGGCCAGCAACCGGCTTGAACGCGTGGCGCCCAGGCGTTGCCGGAACAAAATCACCAGGGCTGTCAACAAGACCGCCAATCGTGTCCATCCGCTCTGCCACGTCACGCTCCAGTCTTCTCCGAAAAATGGAAATCGCCGGGACACAATCAATACGCACACAATGCCCAAGCCGGTGATGGCCCCCGCCGGCAACAAGGCCCGCCGGGCCGCCGCGTCCTCATGGCTTTGCAGCCACGCCACGCCGGACGCCGCCAGCAATGGCAAACAAAAAAGGGTGATGATGAGGAATTTTACCGGATAGCGGGCGAAACCCAGCAATGGCGCGGCTTTCTTGAGCAACGGCAAAACATGACCGGCGTCGCCGCACGCGCACAGCAGGCCGCCCAGCCCCAGAACAGCCAGGAGAATGGTCCTGCGATCACGCGCCTTCATCAGCGCGACCAGCACCAGCGCCACCGCGACAATTCCGGCGTAATAGGATGAAAACAATTCCTGGCCCGGCTGCCAGAACACGCCTTCCACAGAGGCCTGGTGGCGAAAAAGCGGCACCAGGAAATTGGCCGCGCCCCAAACCGGCAGCGACCACCGGCCAGTGTCAAAAGCGCTGCTCCGGTCGCCATTCGCGACGAAATCAAGCCAGGGCGCCAGTTGCGCCGCGCTCAAGAGCGTGACCCATCCGGCGACGGCGGCATATCGCAGCGCCATTTTCAAGGCGTTTTGCCGGTTGCCGGACCATTGCGCCGCGCAGACGGGCAGGGTGATGAGCCAGGTAAAAAGAATTATTTCCGGCGAGCCGGTCATCATCTGGCAGGCCCCCGCCAGCGCCGCCCAAAAGATGGCGCGCCCTCCCTGAGTCACCGCCTTTTCGCACAACAGAACCACCCACGGCATCCAGGCCAGCGCCGCGATATGGCAGGACCAAATCAGCAGATTAATGCTCAACCCGTTCCACGCAAAAGCCAGCCCGGCCAGCATGGCGGCAAAGCGGTTTCCAAACCAGCGATGCGCCAGGAAGTACATGCCGGTTCCCGCCAGAAAAACATGGCCGAGCAGAAAATAGTTCATCGACCAGGGCATGGGCGGCAACAGGTATAAAAGGGAAAGCGGATACAGGACCATCGTGTTCCATTGGGCCAGGAACGGGATGCCGCAATTGTTATAAGGATTCCACAGCGGCAACTGGCCATGCCAGAAACACTGCCGATAATAATAAGCGACCGGATAGCCGAACAAACCGTCATCGCGATAGACAAAGGCGTGGGATCCCAGAACGATGCCGGGAAAGGAAACGCACATCAGCAGACCCAGCAGCAGAACCAGGCGCGTCGCGCTAAACGCGCCGTCGGCGTTGTCGATGTTGTCCACGCTGTCCACGCTGTCCACACCGCCCATGTTGTCCATTTGGCTGGCGCAAAAGCAACTCCGGCAAATTGTGTTCACGAAAAAAGCATGTTTGCGTCACCGTGAAAACTGAACATTCCATGAACACAAGCATCTTCGGCAAATTGGCTTTCCCAGGCCGGCCGCATCCAAATTCCGTTGCAAAAACCCCAAAAGGCGCGAACTTTCTGCTGCCATTAAAATATGCCATGCCCGCATTGAAAGCCGCAATGCGGGCATGGCATATTTAGCCTGACCCTTCATGTCAAGGAAAAATGATCAAAAACAATCGAATGCCCTCCATGGTCCCAGTCCATATTACGGGCCATACCCTCCTTGACTTCCAATGAGTGCCAATGAGTTAATCTTTAAATCTGAATCCTTAACCTTTACTCTTGTCCAAGATAAGGTTTTATGAAAATCACTGACATCAAGGCAACCACCGTGACCGTTCCGCTGGATGCCCCCCTGCGCCATGCCAACGGTTGTCATTGGGGACGATTCGTTCGCACGATTATCGAAGTGGAAACCGACGAGGGCATCACCGGCCTCGGCGAAATGGGCGGCGGCGGCGAATCGGCCGGGGCGGCGTTTGTCGCGCTCAAATCGTATCTGGTGGGGCATGATCCGGCGCGCCTCGAAGAGATGCGTTTTCGCATCAGCAATCCCACCGCTTCCCTTTACAATAACCGCACCCAGATGGCCGCCGCGCTCGAGTTCGCCTGCCTCGACATTTTGGGCCAGAAATGGGGCGTGCCGGTTTATGACATTTTGGGCGGCAAATTGCAGGACCGGGTGCCCTTCGCCTCGTATTTGTTCTTCAGCTATCCGAATCCAAAAACCGGCGCCGGCGAAGTGCGCACGCCGGACCAATTGCTGGGCGCCGCCGCAGACCTCAAAAAACGCTGCGGCTTCACTTCCCATAAATTGAAAGGCGGCGTTTTCCCGCCCGACTACGAATTGGAATGCTACCGCGCCCTGGCCGGGTCGTTCAAAGGGGACCGTTTTCGATTCGATCCCAACGGCGTTTTTTCCACCGAACAAGCCATTCATTTTGCGCAGGCCATTTTTGGTTTGAACAATGATTACCTGGAAGACCCGGTCTTCGGCCTGAACGGAATGCGGCGGGCGCGGCACATGATCCGCGTGCCGCTGGCGACCAACACGGTGGTGGTGAACTTCGAGCAACTGGCCGCCAACGCGCTGGACCCGGCCGTGGATGTCATTCTTCTTGACACAACTTTTTGGGGCGGCATCCGCCCCTGTATCAAGGCGGCCGGCGTGTGCGAGACCTTCCAGTTCGGGGTGGCGGTCCATTCCTCCGGTGAGCTGGGCATCCAATTGGCCACCATGCTCCATTTGGGCGCCGTCCTGCCCAACCTGACTTTCGCCGCCGACGCCCATTATCATCATTTGATGGATGACATCATCGTGGGAGGCAAGCTCCGCTACGAAAACGGGGCCATCCGTGTGCCGACGGGTCCGGGCCTGGGCGTCCGCCTCGACCGCGTCAAGCTGGCCGAGTACAGCGAACTCTATAAACGCCTCGGCGGCTATCCCTACGATCAGGATCCGTTGCGGCCCGGATGGTGTCCCACCATTCCCAACAACCGCTGGGCCGATCCGACGGACCGGCGTTCGCCGAGAATCCCATTTTGATTGGACGGTGGCCATCGGCCCGTCTTGTAAATGCGGCTGGCGCAAAATGCAAACGGGCTTTTAGAGTTGATTTGTCGCACAAAACGATCATACTTTTCGCCACGTATGTTTCGCACGATTATTGCGGATGACTTTCCGCCGTTCGGCAAGCTTGAATTGGAATTGCCACCAGTGGAGGACAAGCCGAAGGAACTGGGGGAGGTCCATTTATTTACCGGCGTTAATGGAACTGGGAAAACTCGTTTGCTTTGTTTAATAGCCGCGATGCTTGGCAATATCTCGCCTTTGACCAAGAGGATGAAGGGTGTTGAATCGCCAATCCTGTTTGCAGTATCTGATAAAGTGCCCAGCCCTCCTATTGACTGGGGCCTTTTAGAGTCGGCAAAAGTGCAAAAAGTGCATCGTGTCTCAACGGGGCATTGGAATTCTTTTCAGCTAGTCCAGGGAAATGTCGTTTGGCTTTCCGCGACGGACTTTCGGAATTGGCTTGGACGCGTTCCTGCTTTTGCATACCGGGGCAGCCCCTACGTTTCGGACTGTGGAATCCAGACTTTGCTTGCGGTTCCAAGGCCCGACCGGGCGGCATGTCTTTCATTTGATCGTGCCGCGGAAATGTCGCAACCGTTGTTGCAGGCTATCGGAAATCTCAAGGTTCAGGCTGCGTTGGATGCATTGAATCAACCATCGTCAGCGGGTAGCGGAAGGGCGGTAAAACTCCTGAGCGCTTTGGAGTCGGCGTTAACACAAATCACAGGGGTGGATCTTAAATTTATCGTAGAAACGAACCCCGGTGTTTCGCTTAGCGTCATTTGGGGCGATGTCAAACTATCTTTTGATGTTCTTCCAGACGGCTTGCGTTCGATTATTGGCTGGATGGTTCACGCGTTAGTTATGATGGATTTGTGGCTCGAAGGAAAGAAAGATCCCATGGAAACTGAAGCAGTGTTTTTGCTTGATGAGATTGAGAACAATCTTCATCCAGCATGGCAGCGACGAATTCTTCCGGCGTTTCAGCATCTTTTCCCAAAATCGCAAATTTTTGTGGCTACGCACTCGCCGTTCGTTATTGCGTCCATGAATCATGGATGGATTCATCCATTCAGGATGATGCCCGATGGCGAAGCTAAGGTCGAAAAGGCGGTTCCCGCCAGCAAAGGAGAGAGCTATATCTCGGTTGTCGAGGACATAATGGGAATGAAAGAGTGGTACGATGTGGAAACCGAGAAGCTGCTGGCTGAATTTCGACTTAAACGCGACAAGGCTTACAATGGGGATTCTGAGGCGCAAATAGAGGCCCGGCAGCTTGGAAGACAAATTGGCGAGAGGAGCATGGAAATGGAGTTTATGATGGGAAAGGAACTGATTCAGATGGATCGCCAGCTTGCCAAAAACGCCGGTCAAAAATGAGGAAATTCCAACGCGTCAATCAACCAGATTTTCTCGTTGATCACTGGGAGGCTTGGGGCGCGGATTGGGAGCGCCGCAAGTCGAATAATAAAAGCGCCAGATTCAATTGGCATAAATTCGAAGGAAAGCCTGTCAACGAACTCCTTTTGCCGCCCCTCAAGGAACAGACGCAAGAGCACTGTTCTTTCTGCGATAGTTTTCCGGTAAGTCCGCCATCGGATGACACGATTGAACACTTTCGGCCGAAATCGAGTTTTCCAAGAGAGGCGTACCGTTGGGAGAATTTGTATTTTTGTTGCAGGCATTGCCAGCAGAAGTTTGAGGAATTCGATGAGGCTCTCCTTCGACCTGACGCCGACGATTACGATTTTGACCAATACTTTCGCTGGGATTTTACCCAAGGAACTATTGAAGTAAACGACCACGCTCCGACAGAGCATCAAAATCGAGCGCGCGTAACCATCGACCTTTATCGACTAAATGAGGGGCATCCGAGATGGCGTAGGCTGGCGATGAGGCGAAGAGGACAAGGAAGAAACGACCCTTTGGATGATTTCCCTTACCGCCATTATGTCGAACAACCAGGATAAATTGTCTCTGCTGTCGTTGCGATGGCCGAGGCGCGGCTTTTTCCTGGCGCTGGCCCTGGTGCTGGCCTTCGGCGCGGGCGTGGTGCTGGACCAGCGCCTCTTGTTCAACGGCATCCCCTCGGACGCAGGGGACGACTTTCGCTTGATGGCCCAGGCGTGGAATCTGATCAAACATTACTATGTGGATCGCTCTTCCGTCCGGCACACGGCCATGACCCACGCCGCCATCGGCGCCATGCTCGATTCCTTGGGAGACACCAACCACAGCGCTTTCCTGAGCCGTTCACAGGCCAAAAGGGCGGGCTCGGCCATGCAGGGCAAATTGATCGGCATCGGCATCGAGATACAGGCGAAGGACCATCAAGCCGTGGTCGTGGCCCCGATTGACGGTTCCCCCGCGCAACAGGCCGGTGTGCGCGCGGGCGATGTCATTTTGCAAGTCAACGGACGGACGGTGTCCGGGTTGTCGCTGGGACAGATTTCATCGCGCATTTCCGGGGAAGCCGGCCAGCAGGTCGCGTTGATGGTGATGAACCCGCGCGACAAACGGAAACGCAACCTCAGCATTGCGCGCGCTTCGATCAAGCTCAACAACGTCAGTTGGCAGCGCCTGCCCGGCACGGACATCGCCCATCTGCGCATTGCCCTGTTCAGCGAAGGAGAGGCCGGCGACCTGCGCAGAGCCTTGCTCGACCTCAAGCGGCAGGGAATCCGCAGCATTATACTTGACCTTCGCAACAACCCGGGCGGGGCGCTCGATGAGGCCATCGGCACGGCCAGCCAGTTCCTGGCCTCCGGCAACGTCCTTTGGGAAAGAGACGGCGCGGGAAAGCTCACGCCCATCCCGGTCCAACCCGGCGGGGCCGCGCCCGATCTTCCCATGGCCGTCCTGATCAACGGCGGCTCGGCCAGTGATTCCGAAATCGTGGCTGGCGCGCTGCACGACACGCGGCGGGCCGTCCTGATCGGCGAAAGGACTTATGGCACGGGCACCGTCCTGAGCGAATTTCCGCTGGCCGACGGTTCGGCCTTGCTCCTGGCCGTCGAAGAATGGCTCACCCCCAACCAGCACTCCTTCTGGCACAAAGGCATCGACCCGGACATCCGGATCGTCCAGCCATTGGAAGCGGGGATATTGCGGCCCGCGACCGAACGGGAATTGACCGGGCCGGAACTCCGCTCCTCAGGCGACGTCCAACTCTTGCGGGCCATCGCCTGGCTCACCGAGAAAGAAGCCAAAAAATAGGTCGCTTCAAGGCCATCTCATGATTTCCGCTGAACAGGGAGGCGGACTTTGAAACGGGTTTCGCCGGGCTTGGACTCGAATTCGATTTCGCCGCCATGTCGCTCGGCTACGATGCGATTGCTGATAATAAGGCCAAGCCCGGTGCCGGAACCGACGGGTTTGGTGGTATAGAACGGCTCGAACATGTGCGCCTGCACGGCCGGGGGAATTCCGGGGCCGTTGTCCACGATTTCAACGACCACTTGATTATCCTCGAGGCACGTGCCCACGCAGACCTTGCCGCTTCCATTGACGGCGTCGATGGCATTGTCAATAAGATTGGTCCAAACCTGGTTGAGTTCGCTGCCGTAAGCCATGATGCGCGGAATGGAGCGGTCAAACGCCCGGTTCAGCGTCACTTTCTTCAATTTGTGGCCCAGCATCGTCAGTGTGCTCTCAAGGCCCTCGTGAATGTCCACCTCCTGCATGGGGGATTGATCCATGTAGGAGTAGGATTTCACCGCTTTGACCAATTCGGCAATGCGTCCCGTGCTCTGCTCGATCTGACTCAACAGCAATTTCAGGTTCAAGCGCGCTTCCAGCCAGCCCAATGCCTCCGCCTGGCTGGCCGGCGGAAGTTTGCCCAGCATGTCTTCCAGCCACGGCGTGTCCACGCCGGCGCTGATGAAGGTCGGAGCAAGTTCCCAGGCCGTCATCACGCCTCGGGCTTGAAGCCAGTTCGCCATTTTGTCCTCGCGATCACTGCGGTCAAGGTGGTCGAGCTTGGGGGCTTGCGCAAGCCTGGCCAGTGCTTCCGCCGATGCGGACAGCAATTGCTGCCATTGATCATGGTCAAGGACTTTGGAAAGAAGACAGAGGCACGCCTGCAATTTGTCCGTGGCCTGCTGCAAATGCGCCGCCGCCCGCCGCGCCGCCGCCGCCGGATTATTCAGCTCATGCGCCAGACCCGCCGCCATGGTGCCGAGGGATGCCAGCTTTTCCCGCTGCTGCGTGTAACCCTCCAGGTTGCGCATTTTGCCGGCCGCGGATTTAAAAATTTCCCGCGTCACCGAACGGCACAGACTCAACATCCGCCAAAAATCGTCCTGGCTCAGCCGGAACAGCCGGGTCGGCTCAACCACCCGGGCCGTGGAGGGCCAGGGAATATCCAATAGCAGGGTTAGCTCCCCCGTGTAGTTGCCGGGCTTGACCACCGCCATCAGGATTGTCTGTTGATCATAGTCGCGCACGATTCGAACTTCACCTTCGAGCACAACCAGGAAGAAGGGATATCGATTCCCGTCGGCAACAAGAACCGTTCCGGGCGGCACGTTGATGATTTCGCCCGGCTCGAGGCACTCCATTTGCGCATCGGTCAACGTGGAGAAGATCGGAGCGGAGCGGACTTGTTGGAGAGTGGCTTGGTCCATGGTCATAAGAGGTCCAGATATTCATGCACCAGTTTTACCGCCATGGCGCCCTCGCCAACCCCCGAGGTCACACCCTTGGCGGAGCGATGCCGGACATCGCCGGCCACGAAAATTCCCGGCACGCTTGTCTCAAGGTAAAACGGGTCGCGGTCCGCCGCCCATCCGGCCGGGCGCCGCCCTTCCCGCATCAAATGCTGGCCGGATATCAGGTACCCTTGCGCGTCCCGCTCCAGCACGCCGGCCAGCCAGTCCGTGTAGGGAATGGCGCCCGCATAGATCAGCAAGGCATTGGCCGGCACCGTCTCCTGCCCGCCTGTTTTACTGTCAAGAATTGTGATGCTTTCGCACCGGTCCCCGCCTTCCACCGCCACCACGCGCGAGTGGAATCTCACGGCGATGTTCTTTGTCGCGGCGATTTGGTTTTCCAGGTATTGCGACATGGTGGCCGACAGGCAGGCGGCGCGCACCACCATCGTGACCTGGCGGGCGAATTTGGAGAAATACATGGCGGCCTGGCCCGCCGAGTTTGCGCCGCCCACGATGTAGATATTGCCGTCCCGATATGAAAAGGCCTCGGACATTGGCGCATAGTAATAAACCCCGGCGCCGTTGAGCTTGTCCAGTCCCGGCACCTCCAGTTTCCTGTAAGCAATTCCCGTCGCGATCAGGAGCGCCCGGCATCCAACCTCCGCGCCATCGTCCAGCGTCAAAACGCGGGTGGGCCCTTCGATCCGCACTTTCTTGACGGCCTGCGGCGCGAGAATTTCCACCCCGAAGCGACGCGCCTGGGTCACAGCGCGCCGCGCCAGATCCGAACCGCTGAGCCCGACCGGGAAACCGAGATAGTTTTCAATGCGCGAACTCCGTCCGGCCTGGCCGCCGGGCGCCTCCCGTTCGACCAGCAGCGTGTGCAAGCCATCGGCAGCGCCATACACTGCGGCCGCCAGGCCCGCCGGACCCGCGCCAACCACGACCAGGTCGTAAAACGGGAATTCCGCCTTGGTCCTCAATCCAAGCTTGCGCGCGATCTCAGTGATGGGGGGATTGCTCAGAAACGATCCATCGGCAAACACAACCATCGGCAACGATGAAATCCCGGCTCCAGTCGTGTTGAGCAGTTGTTTCGCTGTCTCGTCCTCTTCAACATTGAGCCACTGGTGGGGCACAAAATTGCGCCCCAGAAAATCGCGGATCTCATTGGTATGGGGCGACCACCGGTGCCCGATGACCCGCACGCCTTCAAACACCGGGTGATGGGTTGCCTGCCAGTCATCCAGCAAATCATCCACCACCCCGTAAAGGCGTTCCTCCGGTGGATCCCATGGTTTCATCAGGTAATGATCAATTTGCACGCTGTTGATGGCGCGAATGGCCGCATCAGTGTCCGCGTAAGCTGTCAACAAGGCGCGTTTGGCTTCAGGATAAAACTCGATGGCCTGTTCCAAAAATTCCACACCCGACATCTGGGGCATTCTTTGGTCCACAAGGAAAAGGGCCACCGCCTCATTGCGCAACTTCAATTGCTTCACCGCCTCCAGGGCGGAAGCGCCGGAATCCGCCGAGATCACCTTGTAGCGGTCGCCATATTGGCGGCGCAAATCACGTTCGACGGCTCGCAAGACGTCTGCGTCATCGTCCACGGTCCAAATCACAGGTTTAGCCATAACACTGTGTAATACCACTTTGTCAGTCCCTGTGCAAATCCGTGGGCTGATTGCGCTCTTTCCAGGCCTCGATCCCGCCCGGCAAGGATGCCTGCGCTACGTGGCGCAGCCGTCACGGCTGCCGGTCCACGGTGCTTCCCAGCCCCGTCTTGCTTCCGGCGGCTTCTACATTGGGTGGTAGTGTCAAGATGCACCCCGGACGCAAAAAGGTCCGAAATAAATTTTCTAATTTCAGGTAAAAGTGGCACTATTAACCGTTTTTTTACGATTTCTGGTTCGTTGGCCGTGAACCACTAACCTGCATTTCTCACCAATAGATTTTTGAGAAAGAATTTCTGGTTTTTCGAACCGAAAAAAACAGGTCTGCAACTGGATGGGGGTGTGCATGGCAGAAACGCGTCGCTCCGGCGCGTTTTG
>Ga0181532_10000335_pt1 | contig 49400 bp, 44 predicted proteins | sample PEATcosm2014_Bin_33_FD_119768 | JGI IMG/M metagenome (GOLD analysis project Ga0181532, IMG submission 119768) | Peatland microbial communities from MTU Mesocosm Facility, Houghton, MI, USA - PEATcosm2014_Bin11_30_metaG | ecosystem: Environmental > Terrestrial > Soil > Wetlands > Peat | place... | reverse complement strand
GCCGCAACTGCCGAAATTGGGTGACCAGAAATGTATCCCGAGGTGGAGAAAATCGTTTATAAGGCATCCTAGCGCGTCGAGTTTCCAGGGCGAAAGCGCCGAAAGAGTTTTTCAACAGCCACTTGATGATTTCGCCTGCCCTTGCGCAGGACAACGCTGAACAGCCCAAGCAGTCTGACTTCTATAATTTCGAGCATTATGTCCACGTCGTTCCCAGGAACCCGTCGGATTACCACCCGATCACCGCGGAAGGCCGGTTGGGATGGTTCACCCGCGCAACGATCGGCCCGAAGAGCCTCACGGGAGGCCTGTTTTCGGCGGGCATCGGAACCGCTTTCAACAATCCGTGCGAGTATGGTCCGCACTGGGATGGCTTTGCCAAGCGTTATGGTATGCGACTCACGGGCATCTCTACCGGCAACGCGATCGAGGCGACATTAGGAGCAGCCTGGAGCGAGGATCCGCGATACTTCCACACCGTTCACGCCGCCTTCGGCGATCGTGTTAAGAACGTGGCCGACCTGACTTTCCGCGCCTACCATAACGACGGAGAACGCCATCCGGCTTATGCCCGTTTCGTGGCAGTCTTCGGCAACAACTTTCTTTCCAACACCTGGCGCGTGCAGAGCGAGGCCGACTGGCAGCATGCCATGATTCGCAGTGCCGAGGGCTTTGGCGGCCGCTTAGTGTCCAATGCCTTCAGCGAGTTCTTCCCGCAGGTATGGAGAAAGGTGCGCAAGAAGCCTGATCCGTTTCCCGCCTACGAACACAATCCATAAAAGATTGTTTTCCGCGTGATGGAGAAGTGCCGTGGTAGGCTTATCATCTTTAGCGCTGCCAGCAGGCACCCGGAGGAACGTCGTGCCGAACTACTACGTCGTCGAAAATCTGTTGACCCACGCGGAAATCCCTAAAGACGGGAGCGTCAGCACTACGATTCATCATGATGAGCGCGTCAAAGTCACGCTCCTCGGCTTCTCAGGCGGCCAGGAGCTGAACAAAACTACCTTAACCACTCCTGCCTTTCTCGAAATCCTGGAGGGGAATGCACGTGTAACGCTCGATGGCGAACAGAAGGAACTCACGCGCGGCGCATGGATCTACATGGAGGCCAACGTTCCGCACTCGGTTTATGCGCGCACTGAAATGGTGATGCTGCTGACGACGCTGATCAGCAAAGAAATGAAACGTTAATCCGCCATTACTCTCTCATCGCCGCGCGTACGAACTCCCGAACAATCGGCGGTATTTGGCCCGTTAACGCGCGGCGCTCCGGCTGAAACAAAGTCCCTACGAAGAATCGGTGTCCGTACAACTCTCCAGCTCGAACCTCGCGCGCTGCATCGCGCGCCGCTACGCGAAGCTTTCCATCGAACAACAACTCTTCCGACTCCTTACTCGGGCCGTAGTTGCAGTGATAGCCTTCCGTGATGGTCGGCGTTCCGTAACTCTTGTGAAGAATGCTGTCGGGAACCAGATCTATCTCCGACTGCACTTCAACCAGCGAGCACGAAAGCTTGGAAATCAGTGGCTTCAGGGCTTCAGGATTGCACTCCGCGTGATCCGCGTCTTTCATTCCCAGGACATTGCGCGCATATTCGATCAGCGCGTGCTGGAAGCCGGCGCACGTTCCGAGAAACGGCACCTGCCGTTCCCGCGCAAACTGGATCGCATCCAGCGCGCCTTGCATTTTCTCGTAAGGACTGGCCGGAACGCACCAGATCCCCTGATACGACGCCAGATCGTTCGCCGCATCGCTGATTGCGGCAGTCGCAACCCAGTCGCTGCTGAGTTGCACGCCTAGATCGGCCGAGGCAAGTTCCAGTGCAACGGGAATGGCTTGGTGGGCGATAACGGCGGGATTGTGGTCTCCCACGAGCGCAATACGAAGTCGCGTGCTCATGGGAGTTCAGTATAGCGTGAGTTCCGGCAGGCAGCATCATGCGGCCGTGCTCTTAGCCGCATCTGTCCTACTGAGGTAGACCACGAACACCGTCCCGCTTCTGCCTCCGCCGTTGCGACTGCGAAAGCGCATCGACCCACCGTGGTTCTGCAAAATCTGTTTGCTGATCCACAGGCCCAAACCCGTCCCTACATCTTTCTTGGTGGTGAAGAATGGCTCGAAGATCTGCGCCCGAGATTCTTCGGGAATTCCGGCGCCTCGATCGGCGATGGTCACTTGCGCGCCGTCGCGAGTTTCCTTCACCCGAATCGTCACTTCCGATTTGGTCGGCGAAGCGTCGATGGCATTGCTCAAGAGATTGGCGAGGACCTGCCGTAGCTCACCCGGCACGCCATACAAGTGCACAGCGCCGTCCACCTGGACGTTCGCGGATATTTCGCGGGAGCTCAGTTTGCCCTGGAAGACATCGACCACACTCTTCAGCAGATCGCCCAGCTCGAACATCACCGGCGCGCTCGCCTGCCGATAAAAACCCAGCGTCTGGCGTGTGATGTGACCGACTCTCTGCAGTTCGCGATCGGCCATACCGATCAGCATGCGGCAGGATTCCTGCGAATGTTCGGCGCGCGCCAGGTACAGCAGATTGGTGACTGCTTCCAGCGGATTGTTGATCTCATGCGCGATAGTGGCTGCCAGCCTGCCGGCGGCAGCCAGCTTTTCTGTTTTGCGCAGCGCCTCTTCCGTACGCTTTCGACCGCTGATATCCATGCACATGCCGGCCATGCGCAGCGGCTCTCCCGTGTTACTGTATTCGACCGTTCCACGGCCGGCAATCCAATAGGTACTGCCATCGGAACGAAGGGTACGATATTCGATGTCGTATTCCGACTTGTTTTGGAAGGAAGCCGATATGGTGGCTTCCGCGCGTCCCAGGTCTTCGGGATGAACTGTCGTCTTCCAAGCTTCAAAGGTCCCCGGGAAAGCGCCGCGTGCGAATCCGTGCATGTCTTCTACTTCCGGCGACCACTGCACCCGTCCGCTGGAAATATCCCACTCCCAATCGCCGACATTCGCCGCCGCACGCGCTACAAAACGCCGCCGCAGGCGGTCCAATTCTTGCAGCTTCTCGTTGGCAGCGCTCAATTCTTCATTAGCCTTCGTCAGTTGGACCGACCGCTCTTTCGCCTCGCGCAGCGTCGCCATGTTAGACAAAATCCTCGGCACGACCAGCGGAAGCGCTATTGCGGTAGCAACCGATGCCAGTGCGGTCACGACCTTCACGTACGCTGAGATCCAGTAGACCGGATGCCACAGGGTTACAACTTCCATGAAATGCGTTCCGCCGCAGGCAATGATGAAGGTCCCGAACGCCAGAAACATCCAGTGAAAAGGAATTCCGCCTCTACTGGCGCGCACCATGTACAGCAGCGTGAACGAGATGACGAGGTAGGAGATTCCAATCAACAGATCGGACGCCAGGTTTACGGAGATCAACGTCTGGTTGCCGAGATAGCAGAAGACATGCGGCATGAACTGGAGATTCGCCAGACCACGCCCCAGCACCGGCCACAGCAGGGCGCTCGCCGCCAGCAGTGCCAGACCGGCGCTGAAATATCTCACCTGCGCAGCGCGCTGCCGCGCCAACGTTTCCACATCACTTTTGGAAAAGCTGCTCCAACCAGATGAGGACATGAATCACTCCTCCATCAACCGTCGCATATTTGTCGCGTACTCGGAGAGCGTGGTGGGCGTAACGGCGGCCGCCGGCCGCATTGCTTCATCCTTTCGGAAACAGCGACCGCACCAGCCAATCGCAGCATTAGATGCCGCCTGCGCGGTCAAGTCAAGCTGGGTTGATATGGCTTGGCAGCGGCACAGACATGTCACGGGTCACAAGTCAGAGTGACCTTGGTCACTCTCAATTTGCCCCTTAACGTCCTAACGTTTGTCTTGGCACCGTATAACCCGGGGATCGGGTGTATCGCTGCAATCTCGCGCTCTGGTTGGCTCGAACCTTCCCGCCCAGCTGGCCATCCGGACGATGGGATTCTTCTCCGGGCAAGCTACTGTGAGCCGATTCCATAGTGCGGTAACACGGCCCGCCGACACTCGCGGCCGCGATTCTGTGACGAGCACGTGCTTGACTTTATGAATACCAGTGGAATTTCGGAAACTCCCCGCGCTCTTCGATGCGGCGCTCCCTATTGCCGCTGGCTTTGGTCATCTGAACAGAAAAACCTCGAGGAAAGGCCTGCCATGCGTTGGCAGACATCGGTGAAAACTCCATGAGCTCCACAATCGCTCCGCCTCCGGTGAAGACGCCACCTACGACGCCACCGAAAGCGCCTCCGGCTGCAAGTCCGGTCTCATTGATCATCGGCATCGTCATCGCGGCGATCATCGCCGTCGTTGTTCTAAAGATTCCCGCGCTGGGTGTTCCCTGGTCGCAGGCATACGATCGCACTGGACACTGGTTCCTGTCGACGTTGCTGGCGGCATTGCCGGTCATCGTCCTGCTGGGCAGCCTTGCTTTCGGCCACGTGAAGGCACATTATGCCGCGCTTCTTGGCTTGGGGACGGCACTGCTGGTCGCCGTCTTAGGCTTCCACATGCCGGGCCGCCTGGCTGGAGCCACCGCTGTCTATGGCGCCGGTTACGGCCTGTTCCCGATCGGCTGGATCGTACTGAATGTCATCTTCATGTATCAGCTCACGGTTGAGTCTGGCCGCTTCAAAGTGCTGCAGCAAAGCATGACCGGCATCACTCAGGATCGTCGACTGCAACTGCTGCTCATCGCGTTCTGCTTCGGCGCGTTCTTCGAGGGCGCATCGGGATTCGGCACGCCGGTCGCCGTCACCGCGGCGCTTCTGATCGGCTTGGGCTTCCGGCCGCTGCAGGCTTCGGGCCTGTCGCTGATCGCCAACACCGCGCCGGTCGCATTCGGCGCCTTGGGCACGCCGATCATCGCACTCGCCAAGGTCACGGGTATCAGCGAGGTCACGCTCGGCGCGATGGCTGGCCGCATCCTGACGCCGTTCTGTATTCTCGTGCCGTTTTGGCTGATCTGTGCCTTCGTAGGGTGGTCAGCCATGTTGGAAATTTGGCCCGCGATTCTCGTCGCCGGCGTTTCGTTCGCCATTCCGCAGTACTTCATGGCTAACTATCACGGTCCCTGGCTGGTCAACATCGTGGCGTCGATCATCTCGATGATCTGCCTCGTTGCCTTCCTCTTCGTCTGGCATCCCAAACGGATCTGGACCTTCGAAGGCGAAGAAGCGAAGACCGAGAGCCGCGGTAGTCACGGTTATAGCCGCGCGGAGGTAACGCGCGCCTGGGTTCCGTGGGTCATTCTCAGCCTCTCCGTTTTCCTCTGGGGCACGCAGACCGGCAAGAACCTGATGAATGCGCCGGAGAAGACGTTCAAGTCGATGGCGACGTGGCAGACTCCGCCCAGCAAGATCACCAATCCGCAGTTCCCGGTCGGCTCGCTCAACAATCTGGTGCTGCGCGTCCCACCGGTTGTAACCAAGCCCACGAAAGAACCAGCAGTCTTCGGTTTGAACTGGGTGAGCGCTACCGGAACCGCCATCCTGTTTGCGGCGATCATCTCCGGCCTGGTGATGGGATTGAGTGTTCCGAAAATCTTCGGCATCTATGGCCGCACCCTCATGAAGGTGCGGTTCTCGCTGCTGACCATCGCGGCGATGATGGCGATTGGCTTCATGACGCGCTACTCAGGACTGGACGCGACGATGGGCCTGGCCTTCGCCCGAACAGGACATCTGTATCCGTTCTTCGGCACCTTGCTGGGCTGGCTGGGTGTGGCGCTGACCGGATCGGACACGTCGTCTAACGTGCTGTTCGGCAGCCTGCAGAAGATCACCGCCCAGCAGGTCGGTCTGCCACCGACGCTGATGGCCGCCGCCAACAGTACAGGTGGAGTGATGGGCAAGATGATCGACGCGCAGAGCATCGTCGTCGCCAGCACCGCGACGCAGTGGTACGGGCACGAAGGCGACATCTTGCGTTACGTCTTCTGGCACAGCATCGCGCTGGCCGCGCTGGTTGGAGTGTTTGTCTTCCTGATGGCGTACGTGGCTCCGTTCACACACTTCGTGGTGCACTGAGGTAGGTTGGGTAGTGCGGCGATTTATCGCCGCGTTCGCCCTCGGCCCAAGATCCCCTCCGGTGGGGCGCTCACGACAGTGAGCGCCCCACCGGACGACAAATCACAAGCAGTTACGGACGCCGGCCTGAAGGCTGGCACTACCTGGGCTCTTGCCAAAACTGGCTAAGGAATCGTTCATGCCCGCACTTTTCGACACCTTCAAACTTCGTGCGGAAGCGGTGAGCGCCGAAGTTCATCGCTTCCCGCAGAAATCCGCGGCGATCGACTTCATCGTCGGATATTTGCAGTCGGCGGGCATCACGAACTCGCCGCAGTCCTACGCTGTCTGGGCTGATTGCCCGCTCCTCACTGGCGTGAACAAAAGCAAAATTGCCGAGCGCGTGCCCGGCCTCAGCTTCGAGGTCACGCGTGAGCGCGCCGCCGATTCCAAGATCGGCATCAGTCAACTCGATTGGGCAATGGCAAGCACCGGCTCGCTCATTCAGGACGCAGCTCCAGTCGAGCGTCGCCTGGTCTCAACGCTGCCGCCGATTCACATCGCGATCGTCGAGACGAGTCGCCTTGTTCCGGACATGCCTGCGGTCTTCACCAAGCTTCGTCCTGAGCAAACTAACTACATCTCGTTCATCACCGGACCAAGCCGCACTGCCGACATCGAGCGCGTGCTGACCATCGGCGTGCATGGCCCGGAAAAACTCATCATCATCTTCGTCGATGACATGACGGCGGTGAACTAATGCAAAAAGAATTTCGCGAGAAGATCAACACCGCCCTGCACAACCCCAACCTCACCGGAGCGCTGGGCCGATTCTCTGAGGCCTATCGCATCAGCCGTGAGAAAGCGTACGAAGGCATCGATTTCGAAGCCGTTCGCACACAGATCGCCGATCGCAAGGGCTACGCCGCTGCGCATCTGGACGAACTCGCCGAGCGGTTCACTCGCAACATGGAAGCGCGCGGTGCCAAAGTCTTCCGCACCGACGATCCCGCCGAGGTTCGCGAATACATCCTCAACCTCGCGAAGCAGAACGGCGTGAAGACGGTTGTCAAATCGAAGTCGATGGCGTCGGAAGAGATCCACCTCAACCCGTTCCTCGAGAAAGCCGGCATCGAGGTCAGCGAGACCGATCTCGGCGAGTGGATCGTTCAGCTCGCCGGACAAACGCCGTCGCACATGGTCATGCCCGCGATTCACATGACCAAAGAGGAAGTTGCCGACGTTTTCAGCGACAGAGTTGAGCAGGGCCAGGCGCCGGACATCGCCAAGCTGGTGAAGTTCGCGCGCGGCAAGCTGCGCACAAAGTTTCTGAGCGCCGAGATGGGAATCACCGGCGCGAACATCGCGGTCGCCGAAACCGGCACGCTGGTCATCGTCACCAACGAAGGCAACGCGCGCCTGGTCACTACGCTGCCGAAGATTCACGTCGCCATCGTCGGCATCGAGAAGCTGATGTCCGATTTCGCCGATGTTGTGCCTGTGCTGACAGCACTGCCGCGCAGTGCGACGGCACAACTGCTCACCAGCTACGTCACCATGATCAGCGGCCCTGTGCCGAACACCGACGGCACGCCCAAACAGCTGCACGTGATCCTGATGGACAACCGCCGCACCGAGATGTCGCAGGATCCGAAATTCAAGGAAGCACTGCAGTGCATCCGTTGCGCCTCGTGCCTGAACGTCTGTCCCGTGTTTCGTCTGGTCGGCGGGCACGTCTTCGGCAAGATTTATACCGGCGGTATCGGAACCATCCTCACCGCGTGGTTCGACGCGTTGAAGGCGTCCAACGATATCCAGAGCCTCTGTATCCAGTGCGGCAACTGCACACAGGTTTGCCCTGGCAAAGTGCCGATTCCAGACTTGATCTTGGAATTGCGCCGGCGTCTCGCGGTCGAGAAAGGACAGACGTTCGCGCAAAAGGCGATCTTCTCGGTCGTTAACAATCGCCGGCTCTTCCACTCGATGCTGCGCACGGCATCGCTGGCGCAGAAGCCGCTGGCGAAGGACGGATTTATTCGTCATCTTCCGTTCTTCCTCGCCGACATGACGGAATTCCGCAGCCTCCCGGCGATCGCCGACGTTCCCTTCCGTGACAAGTTCAAGGAAATCAAACAGACGCCGCAGAAAGAGAAAGCCGCGTTCTATTCCGGCTGCCTCATCGACTTCGCTTACCCAGAAATGGGCGAAGCCGTCGTGAAGATCCTGAACAAGGCCGGCATCGAGGTCATCTTCCCTGAGGGCCAGACTTGCTGCGGCGCGCCCGCTCGCTTCAGCGGCGCCTACGAAGTCGCCGCGCAGAATGCGAAGGACAATATCAACGCCCTGCTCGAACAGGATGTTGAGTACGTCGTCTCGGCCTGTCCAACCTGTACGGTGGCGCTGAAGCAGGACTTCATCCACACCTTCGAGAGCCTTGGGCAAACCGATGCCCTTCCCCGCGCCCGCCAACTCGCAGCCAAAGTTGTTGACCTCTCGACACTGGTGAAGAAGCTGGTTGGCGAAGGACAGCTGACGTTCAAAGAGGGACAGCAACTCGGCAAGGTGACTTATCACGACTCGTGTCACCTGAAGCGCACGCTTAACGTGTCGGAACAACCGCGCGAGCTGCTGACAAAAGCCGGCTACGAGATCTCCGAGATGTACGAAGCTGACATGTGCTGCGGCATGGGCGGCTCGTATTCCCTGAAGCTGCCGGAGATTTCCGCTCCCATCCTCGAGCGCAAGCTCACCAACATCAAGAACACCGGCGCCGCGCTGGTGGTGATGGATTGTCCCGGCTGCGTGCTGCAGATTCGCGGAGGAATGGACAAGGACGGCGCGGCCATCAAGGTCGAGCACACCGCGCAGCGGCTGGCGGAAGAGTTGGAATAAAGACGGAATCCGGTATAGCCTCATTCCCTTGAATTGTCATCACGAGGAGGACTTCAGTCCGACGAGGGATCTGCTTTTCGTCGATTAGGCAGGAAGGTTAAGCCATGTGCATATGGGTAGGTGAAGATGAGTCGTGAATGGCGCTTCTGGGTGTACATCCTTGCGAGTAGATCTCGGCATATATACACCGGTGTTACGAACGACATTGAACGGCGAGTGCGAGAACACAGAGAAGGAAGAATTGAAGGGTTCACCCAAAGATACAGAATCAGCCGCCTGGTGTATTGCGAGAGATTTCGATACATCGGAAATGCGATTGCGCGCGAGAAAGAAATTAAGGGTTGGGACCGAAAGAGGCGGATAGCGCTGATTGAGCAGGCTAATCCCACATGGGAAGACCTATCGCTGGAATGGGGCCAACCGATAAAGCCGCTACAGCCCTCGCCAGTCCGGCAAAAAGCAGATCCCTCGTCGGCCTGAAGGCCTCCTCGTGATGACAATTTCTAAGCGGTCACGCACTGATCCAAGATGTGCGCAGTTGGATCTCGCTCACAGATAGCTCAGCCACCAATCCTTGCGCCGCTGCTTGATGCCCATGAACCAGACGCACGGGAAATATAGAATGACCAGCACCGTCAGCCACATCAGATAAATGAACGGGAGGCCGTGTCCGCAGCCGTCGGGAGTGGGGTTCATCAGGAAGGCGCCGTGTAGCAGCCATTCGGCCGGCTGATGAAACAGCACCGCCATCAACACCGCCAGCAGATGGATCGCGTACAGGTGCAGGATGTAGAAGAACATCGGCACGCGACCGAAGACCAGCAGCGGTTTGAAGATGCTGGACACCTGCTTGCCGTCAAGCCAAGCCAGCAACACAATTGCCGGCCCTAACGTTATCAGCAGGAACTGCAGCGACGGCGGATACTTCTCTACGTCAAAGAAGAGAATGACGGTCTTCTCCACCGTCGACTGGATGTGCCAGTCGCCCTGAGACACTCCGCCGAGTCCCACTGGAGGATTGCCGTAAAGATTCGTCGCGCGCAGGAAGACGAAGGCTACGCTCATCGCCAAGCCCAGCATGGCCATCCAGCGCTATCTCTCACGCTGGTCCATCAAGTAAAACGAACCGAAGACGTAGCCCGCCGCCATCACGCCGACCCAGGGAACAACCGGAAAGAGTACGAAGCTTCGTCCGTAACCGATGAGATGCACGCCGCCTCTGACGTGCAGAACCGTCCACAGCCACGCTAGTGAACCGAACGCCGACGGACGGACTTTATCCAGCAGATCGTGGCCGACGATCATCAGCACAGCCAGCGTCCCGAGCCAGCGGATCGGCAAACGCACCGCCGCAGCCATGATGACCATCGAGGCGCCCAGCGCCCAGATCACGCCGAAAAAACCAAAGCCTGGCACGAACGCCCAGGCGAAGCCGACGATGGTGAACTCCACGAAGATCAGCCACAGTCCCCGCGTCCAGAGGAAGCGGCTCAACTCGCGCGGCGTTCTGCGCTGCCCATAGAAAAACGCTCCCGTCCCGGCGATGAAAAAGAACAGCGGCGCGCAGAAGTGCGTGATCCAGCGCGTGAAGAACAGGGCGTAGTAGGTGCGCTCGATCGACTCAGGTGGGAAGCGCAGATAGGTGAAGTAGTCGCGCGTGTGATCGATGGCCATGAAGATCATGACGAGGCCGCGAACTACGTCGATGGATTCAAGGCGAGCGGAACGGTGAGCCGTAACTAAGTGGGGAGCTTCTGCCGCCGTGGCAGGCTGCAAGGGTTGGGCAGTGTTTGCTTGCGGCATCGATTTCTCCGCATTCCGAGATCGGTTATCGGTTAACCGGAATCATACCTTGCAGCGAGAGTCGCTACATCTCTCCTTCTTTGCCATCCATCTCACTGACAAAGGGATTCATCACTTTGCCGGCGGAGTCGTTCCCGCAGCTGCGACCTGCGCTAGCTTTTCCTTGGCCTCCGGACGCGAGAATGCGCCTGAAGGATTGTGCATGTTGAGCGTGAGGACCTTCTGGTAATACTCGACGGCCTTAGCTTTATCGCCGGACTTCTCATAAGCCTGCGCCAGTAGGCTATACGTAAACGGATCAGCGAAAGAAACGTTTTGCAACTCGGCAGCCGCCGTCTTGTAGTCTCCGGCATAAAGTGCGACGTAACCCGCCAGGTAAGGATAGAAGCGCAACTGGTCGGGATTGCCATTCTTGTCGAGGATGGCCTTGGCCGCCGCGAGATGCTGACGCGCCTGATCGAACTGCCCTCGCCGCGCGGCGATGCGCGCCAGCGCCGCTTCCCAGCGGAAGTCCCAAAGCTCCTTTTCCGCCGGAGTGATCTGGGGATTCTTGAGCGCGGTCAAATGCCCGGTCTGATACCACTGAAACGCGTTGTCGAGATCGCCGGACTCCAGATAGATTCGCGCCAGTTCATCGGCTGTGTTCGCGGCGTCGGCATAGTTCTTCCAGTTGTATTGCAGATCGAAGGCGCGGCGCTCGTACTCCGCCGCCTTGTCGGTGTTGTGTTGGAAAGCGTAGGAGACGGCCATGACGCGCAGCGCCTGCGAGGTCTGTTGCGAGGTAGCCAGCTCGATGGCCTTGGCCAGGTGCTGACGCGCTTCCTCGTACTTGCCTTGCAGATCGAGGCCGACGCCCATGTAGAGCTGTGCCTCATAGAGACTCGAATCCGTCTCCAGAGCCCGCCGATAGAGCGCAACCGATTCGTCCAGCTTGCCATCGGTATTGAGCTTCTGGCCCTGCTTTACCAGTTCCATGGCTTCCTCAGCTTTGGACTGAGCGGGCTGAGCCGATGGCGGCTGAGAGGACTGTGCTTGCGACTGTGCCGGCAGCCAGGAAGTCGAAAACAACAAGATCGATGTCAGGAGCGCAGGACGAATGGTACAGATCAGTGACAGCATGGCGGCCATTATTTCACACCCCAACTTCTATGTTGTCTAGAATTGGGCGACCGCATACACTGCACATCGACACTTACCTAATAAGGCGTCTGGATCAAGAAGCGACGGCTAAGCGCGGGCGGTCAGGAAGAGCTTTGGCCGATGGCTTGATCGCAATGCTGTCTACAAATGAGGAGGTCATCATGAAAGAAAATCCTACTCGTCGAGCGTTCGTAAGGAATGGCGCGTATGGCGCTGCTGCACTGGCCGCGGGAAGTCTGCTGAACCTGGACACTGCATTGACCGCAGACGACAAGCAGGCCTCGTCGCGACAGGGGATCACGCTGAGTAGGGAGTGGCAGGAGTTGCTGACTCCCGAGCAAGTCATTCAGCTGGCCAAGATCGGCAATCAACGCTTCGTCAGTGGAACGCCCATCCAGCGCGACTACCAGCGCGATATTCGCGATACGAAGAAAGGACAATATCCGGCGGCGATCGTGCTGAGCTGCATCGATTCGCGCGCGCCGGCCGAGATCATCTTCGATGCCGGCATCGGCAATATCTTCAACGCACGTGTGGCGGGCAACATCGTCGATCCTGATCTGGCGGGCAGCATGGAATATGCCTGCAAAGTTGCGGGCTCCAAACTGGTGCTGGTGATGGGACACACTAGCTGCGGAGCGGTGAAAGGGGCCATAGACCAAGTTCAGCTGGGAAATCTGACGCAGCTGTTGGAGAAGATCTATCCAGCAGTGGAAGCGCTGAGCAACTTCCCCGGCGACAAGAGTTCCAAGAATCTTCCGTACGTAGATGCGGTCGCCGCTAAGAATGTGCAGTTGACGGTGGAGAACATTCGCAAGATCAGCCCCATCCTCGCTGACCTGGAGAAACAGAAGACGATCATGATCGTCGGCGCCATGTACAGCGTGAAGACCGGCAAGGTCGATTTTCTGTGATGGGCGGAGACGATCACTCGTCCCGCAGCGTTTTCATCGGATCGACTCGCGTGGCTCGATAAGCAGGCAGCGTGCATGCAACCAGGCCGACAGCGGTCATCACGAGTGCGACCGTGCTGAAGGTCGCCAGGTCGCGCGCGCTCACTCCGTAGATCACGCTGGAGAGCACGCGTCCCAAAGCCAGCGCGCCCGCAAGTCCGATCACGACGCCAAGCAGTGTCGGCTTCATGCCTTCGACGATCACCAAGCGCAGGACATCGCGAATCTGCGCGCCCAGCGCCATGCGGATGCCGATTTCGCGCACCCGCTGGCGCACCGCATACGCCAGCACGCTGTAGATTCCGACCGCAGCCAGCAGCAGGGCCAGCCCGGCGAAGCCCGACAACAGCAACATAGTGAAGCGCTGTTGCAGCAAAGATTCCTCCACCGTGTCCTGCATGGTCCTGACAAACAGCAGCGGCACTTCGCTATCGATGTCATTCACCGCATTGCTAATGGCTGAAATTAGGCTGCCTGGATCGGTGTGCGTGCGCGCGGCCAGCGTCATGCCGAACGACTGCCAATGGTTATCCCTGCCGGCCGAAACCTGTCCCAGCGGCATGTAAAGCATCGAAGCCGAGCGGGTTTGACTTAGGGCGTCATCCTTCACATCGGCAACCACACCGACGACCTCGCGTGTCGCCCCAGGGAAAAAGTACATGGTGAGGCGTTTGCCAATCGGATCTTCGTTGGGCCAAAACTGTCTGGCCATGGATTGGCTGATCAGAATAGCGCCGGGACGTCCGGCAACATCGGAGTCGTTGAAGTCGCGCCCGCGCAGCAGCGGAATGTGCATGGCGCTTCTGTAGCCAGGGCTGATCAGGCGAACGTCAACTTCAGGCTGGTCGGCCATGGCCAGTAGCGGGCGCCCCTCGATTTGCGCCGGCTGATGCGAGCCGCCGCCGGTCAGAGGCAACGCATCAATGACGCCGGCCGACTGCACGCCGGGCAGAGTCCGCACGCGTTGCAGCACGCGATCGTAGAAGCTGATCTCCTGCTGGGGCGTGGTGAACTTCGTCGACGGAATCGACAGGAACATGGTGATTACGTGGTCGGGATCGAAGCCGGGATTGACGCCGCGCAACATCCACAGGCTGCGAATCAGCAGGCCGGCGCCGATCAGCAGCATCAATGAGAGTGCGACCTCGGCAACCACGAGTATGCCGCGGGTTCGGCTGCCGCCGGATTCGGAAGCGGTGCGCCCGGCGCTCTGTTTCAGCGCTTCACTGACACCTTCTGTCGTCAGACGCAATGCGGGCAGTAGCCCGGCAAGGATTCCGGTCACGAGCGAGATGCCCAGGGTGAAGGCCAGTACCCACCAGTCAAGGCCAATGGCGTCGGAGCGTGGCAACTGATTGCCGACGAACTTCACCATGAACACGCTTGAGTAATGCGCGAGAATCAGACCGAAAGCGCCGCCGACAATTGCCAGGATCACCGTTTCCGCCAACACCTGCTGCAGCAGGCGGCGCCGGCTGGCTCCGAGAGCAGAACGAATGGCGATTTCTTTGCGCCGCGAAAGCGTCTTGGCCAGCACCAGATTCGCGACGTTGGCACAGGCGATCAGCAGCACTAACGCGACCGCGCCCAGCAGAATCAGCAGCGCCGGACGAACGTCGCCGACCAGATCATCGCGCAGAGGAATAGCAGTCGCGCCCCAGCCTTTGTCGTCCTTGGGATACTGCTGCGCCAGCCTGTCGGAGATGGTAGCCAGTTCGGCTTTGGCCTGCTCCAGCGTGACGCCAGATTTCAGACGGGCAACAATGCCGTAATTGTGGTCGTCGCGAACAGCGCGATCTGCCGCAGTCCAGTTCTGTGGCTTCCACATCTGCGGCTGAAAGCCGGGATACACAGGATATTCGAAGCCGCGCGGCATGACGCCAACTACCGTGAACGCCTGGTCGTTCAACTGAATGTTGCTTCCCACAATCGCAGGGTTCGCGCCGAATTGGGTTCGCCAGGTGTCGTAACTCAGGATGACTTCGTGATCGCGACCGGCCTGGTCTTCACCCGCGACGAAGGCACGGCCGAGAATCGGCTGCGCGTGCATGATAGGAAAAAATCCATCTGTCACCGCAACCATGCGAACCACTTCCGGTCGTCCCTTGCCAGTCAGGGTATAACGACCGAAGCCATAAGCCGACATGTCCTCAAAGCTGTGAGTCTGCGCGCGCCAGTCGAGGAAATTGGCCGGCGAAACTGCGAACAGCGTCATGCCGGGGAAGCTGGCAGGTGGCGGGATATGGTAGAGCGAGACCAATCGCTCCGGCTGGTCAAAGGCCAGCGGCCGCAGCAGCACCGCGTTCACCACACTGAAGATCGCGGTGTTGGCGCCGATGCCGAGCGCCAGCACGAGGACGGCTACCGCGGTAAAGCCGGGACTCTTGCGCAGCGCGCGCCAGCCGTATCGAATGTCCTGACCGAGATGTGCCAAATCCGATTTCCTCTTCTGAAGATACGCACGCCGTGAGGCCGCGGTTCGCAGGGCCGTTCAGCTAAGAATCCTGCATATTTCGTGCCAGATGAGAATGGGTTAAGTTGAACACTAAGCTGACATCGGCTTCGCGAGTTCGCCTGGTGGCGTTCGTTTTCGAACAAGGCGTCCGCAGCCGGACGGCGGGAATTCGCGACTGATGACTTGTGCCGGACGATTGATTATTCTGGTGCCTCGAGCGAATTCACTAACCTCTTACGCTCAACATGGCGTTTATTGGCAGATCATTACGTGTGGAGAATGGCATCATAACTAGGGGGCCGAAGGTGGCTCAGCGAGTAAGGTTTCAACCTTGACCAAAGTACGGAGGCTGGTTCGCTCGGTACGCGCCTTCTCGCGCGAGTGGTCGCGGCTGTCCGCCAAAGCGCAAGCGGAACTCGAATTCGTGCCGCCGCGCCGGCTCAAGCTGGGCGTCGCGCTGGGCGGCGGCTTCGCGCGCGGCCTGGTCTACATTGGAGTTCTGAAGGCGCTGGAAGAAGCGCAAATGCCAGTCGATTTCGTGGCCGGAACCAGCGTCGGCGCCGTCATCGGAGCCTGCTACTGCACCGGCCTGAGTGCGGCCGAGATGGAAGAGATCGCGCGTGCGCTGCGCTTCAAGCATTTCGCGCGCTGGACGGTTTCTCGCTACGGCTTCTACAACAACGATCGCATGACGCGATTCTGCGCGCGCGTGTTGAAGGTCACAACGTTCGAAGAGTTGAGGATTCCTTTAGCGATCACAGCGACGGATTTTCGTAGTGGCGAAGCTGTGGTATTCACTCGCGGCCCGTTGGCGCCTGCGATCCGCGCCAGCTGCGCTTATCCAGGAATGTTTATGCCGGTCGAGATCGACGGCCGTGCCTATATCGACGGCATGCTGGCTTACGCAGTGCCGACCACACCACTTCGGCGGATGGGAGCCGAGCGCGTGCTCGGCGTGCACCTGAGCGCGCATTGGGACCAGAATCGAACGCCGCGCCATTTGTTTGAGGTGATTGGGCAGTGCTTTTCGATTGCGCAGGCCAAAATGTCAGAGCAGTGGAAGAAAGATGCCGATCTCGTCCTCGAACCCGACGTCGGGGGCTATTCCTACGATTGTTTCGATCATTGTGATGAATTGATTGCGATGGGCGAGAACGCCGCGCGTGCGATCCTGCCGCAGTTGCGCATGCTGTTAAACATTCCAGAGCCCGTGGTGAATCTGGCCTCGGCGGCGTTACCTCCAACAGCCCCATCTTCGCAACCTGGTATCGCAGTGTAGTTCGCAGCTGGTCACCGCCAAGATAACTCCTCATGTTGTAAGCTGCTAATAGGTGCGATTGTTGCTATGCGTCCTGCATTCTCTCCAGGAGAGCCGACTTGGTTCGTTCGCTATTAGCTGCCCTGTCTTGTCTCGCATTCTTGCCATCAGGAAGTCCTCAACAGACAACAACGCCTCGTGCTGCCCAGCCGAGTTCAGCCAGCACGATCCCTGCGCCGTTTAGTCCGCCCGACAAGATCTTCGGCTATCGCAATCCCGCGCCGGAGCTACGAGCAGAAAAGGCCTTCCTGGCGGTTCCCGATCCGGAGTTGGCGAAGAAGCATCTGCAGGTGCTGACCGCCGCGCCGCACGTGGCAGGCTCGCCCGAGGATCGCCGTACCGCGGATTATGTCCTGCAGCAGTATCTTGCCGCCGGACTGGATGCCTCGATCCAGCCCTACAAGGTGTGGATGGCGCTGCCGCTCGATGTTCGCGTGGATGTGGTCGCGCCGGAGAATGTCGTGATGCATGGACCTTCGCCCGAGCGGGTGAGCGACGATCCGTTCCAGAAGGATGCCAGGATTCTGCCGGCATTCAACGAGTATTCGCCGTCGGGCGACGTCACCGCTGATGTGGTTTATGCAAACTACGGCCGCGCCGAGGACTTCAAGAAGCTGAAGGAGATGGGCATCGATGTGAAAGGCAAGCTCGTCATCGTGCGTTATGGCGAGGTCTTTCGCGGCGTGAAAGTTTTCCTGGCGGAGCAGAATGGGGCGGCGGGCGTCATCATCTACTCCGATCCGTTAGACGACGGTTACTTCAAGGGCGACAAGTACACGAAAGGACCGTGGCGTCCCGATACCGGCGTGCAACGCGGCTCGGTGCAGTATCTGTTCCGCTATCCCGGCGATCCCACAACGCCAGACATTGCTTCTCTGCCCGATTTGCCGGAGAGCAAGCGCACTCCGCCGGAGCAAGCCACTGATCTTCCCAAGATACCGGCAACGCCGCTGTCGTATGCAGATGCAACGCCGATCATGGCGAATCTTGGCGGCCCGGAGTCGCCGCGCACTTGGCAGGGTGCGCTGCCGTTCACCTATCACGTCGGTCCGGGGCCGGTGAAGGTGCACCTCGCGGTGAAGCTGAATTACCGCTATACGACCATTTGGGATGTGATCGGAATTGTGCATGGAGCGCAGCTTCCGAACGAATGGGTCATCACGGGCAATCATCGCGATGCCTGGGTGTACGGCGCGGTCGATCCGAACAGCGGAACGGCAGCCCAGTTGGAAGCGGTGCACGGTGTGGGTGAGTTGCTGAAGGCCGGTTGGCGGCCCAAGCGCACGCTGGTCTTCGCCAGTTGGGATGGAGAAGAAGAAGGACTGATCGGCTCAACCGAGTACGCGGAGCAGCATGCCAAAGAGCTGTCGCGCGCCGTCGCGTACTTCAACATGGATGCGGCGGTCTCGGGACCCGACTTTGGCGCCTCGGCGGTGCCTAGTCTGAAGCAGTACTTGCGCGAGGTGGCGAAGTCGGTGCCGAGTCCCAAAGGCGGCAGTGTCTACGACCAGTGGAAGCTGACCACCGAGAAGAAGGAGAAAGAGGATCGGGAGCGAGCGGCACATCCCGAAAACGAAATGTCACCCGCGCCCGGCCGCGAGCCAAACGCTGCTGTGGTCAAGGATGTGCGCGTGGGAGATTTGGGCAGCGGATCGGACTACACGGCGTTTCTGCAGCATCTTGGCGTACCCTCGGCGGATATCGGATCGAGAGGTCCGTACGGCGTTTATCACTCGGCCTTCGACAACTTTCAGTGGTTCACGAGGTTTGGCGATCCGACATTTGTGTATGAACAGCAGATGGCTCGCGTCTACGGACTGGAAGCCATTCGCATGGCCTCGACCGACGTGCTGCCGCTGAACTACGAGGAATATGGCAAAGAGATCACTGAATATGTGAAGGCTGCAGAACAGAGAGCCAAAACGCAGTTCGGGGACAAGGCGCCTTCGTTCGCGGACGCGCTACAGGCGGCGGAACGATTGCAGAAGGCGGGAGCACATGTCTGGGAGGTGCAAGGTCTTCCGAGTGGCGATGCCGGAGTGGTGAATCTGGTTTTGCGCAACGTCGAGCGCGACTTCATCGGCGATGGACTGCCCGGCCGGCCGTGGTTCAAACACGTGATCTACGCACCGGGCGAGCACACGGGTTATGCGGCGGTGGTGATTCCCGGAGTGAATGAAGCGATTGAGAACAACAACCTCACGCTGACGAAGCAGCAGTTGCAAGTTCTGACGGCAGCGTTGAATCGCGCAGCGGGAGCGTTGGAGATGGTGAAGTGAGACAGTGGCCGGTGGCTAGTGGTTAGTGGCCAGTTGTATTGTGCCAACATATCGATCGTCCAACCATCGGAGCAGAGCTGGAGACTCCCGGTGACTCGCAATCAGAACAGCAATCGAAACTATGAAGCTATCTCATAATGAATCGGATCGGTAAACTGCGACTCCCCCCAGGGGCTAAAGCCCATATGTTTGCGGCTCTGGCGGCACGGCTGAAGCCGTGCCTTTTCAAGAACGATTGATGAGACAGCTTCTAGTAGTCTGTGCTTGAACTAGCCACTGACCACTAGCCACTAGCCACTGTTCTTCGATAGCGATTGAATTGGTGATTGCCGGCTTTGCGGCAGCTCAGCCAGGTCCAGTGCGTCACCTGCTCGAAGGTGAATCCGATTCCGCCGAAAACCATCGGGCGCATGAGCAGCGGGATGGCTTGCTCGCTTGCGAGCCTCGCCTGTTCGGGCGGGACGACTTGCCCTGCTTCGATGGGCGAGACAGTCAGGAACTTTTCGTCGACCAGATCGAGACGCGCCAGGCTCCCATACAATGTGGGACCTCCCTCGCACAGCAAATGCTTCACATCCAGCTCTTCGCGCAGCTTGGATATCGCGCGGGCGAGATCGAAGTTCTCGTTGTCACCGGCAGCGATGATCGTGACATGCGCATGTCCGCCCTGCGCTTGCAGGCGTTCCGCGCCGGCGGGTGAAGTCAGGATTGCGGTATCAACGATGTCGCCGTCGAAAACTTTGTGGCGGGACAGGTCCAGGTTGACCGCGCTGGTGACAAAAATGTTGCGGTCGCGGCCTTTGCCAAGCCTGCGGCGCAACTCTCGCAATGTGGGATCAACGACTTGGAAGACGATGCCGCGGCTGTAGGAGCCGCGCTGACGCTGCTCCTCCCGCAGCGTATTCATGCCCATGAGAATACCGTCGGCGTGGACGCGCAGCAGATCCATGAGCCAGCGATCCTCGCGCGACTGCGAGATGTCGCCGCCGGTGCCGTGCGCGCCCAGGAGGCTGGTGATCCCATCCAGAGACTGCACGAAGTTGGTGTAGATCCACGGGCGATCGACGGGCGGCGCGGGAAAACCCAGATTGCCGTAGGGCGCATAAGCCGGGTCGTCGATCGGGCTAGGCTCAGCGTGATCGAACAGAATGTCGAAGATGCGAAGTTGTTCTGCGGAGTTCAGTTCGGGCTCCTTTTCGCGATTGTACGCGACGCCGCAGACAGGCTCCTGTTCGGCTCGACCGGCGATGTCCCGGCAAAACCCAGTGATTTACCGTACAGTCGAACGGCCGGTTTTCCTCATCCAACAACAATATGCGATGGAAGCGAGGAAGCCGGCTGCGGCTGATCAGCGAGGCTGACGCTCCGCCGCGCACGCGCGAGATCTTCGCCGAGGTTCGCGAGCGCCTTGGCTTGCCGGTTGTTCCGCTGCTCTATCAGGCCTACGCCGTCTTTCCGGATTTCCTGGAGTTGCACTGGCAGAGCTTTCGTCCGCTGGTCGAGTCGCGGCAGTTGTTTGTTTTGGGCGCGCGGCTGGCGGCCGAATGTTACACGCGAGCACACAATTACTTCGCGGTCGACAGCCTCGCCGGTCATGAAGCGGAATCGGCCGTCGATGCGACGCTGCCGCTGTCGCAAGTTCTCGATTACTACCAGTATCTGGACCCGTTCTTGCTGTTGATTACGGCGGCGCAAATGCAGGCCTTCGAAGGAGCAGCGGGCGAGCCGGGCGATGCGACCGACAACGCACGGCATGCAAGCTTTCCGGTTGCGCCTCGACTGCTGAGCGATAGCGAAGCCACATCCGCTGTGCAGCGCATTTGGAGCGAGCGGCGGCGGATGCTGGAGCTGGCCTTTGTCTCCGACGAGCATCGTGCGCTGGCGTGCTGGCCTGAGTTTTATCAGCGCTATTGGGCGGGCCTGAAGAATCTGCTGCAGTCGCCGCTGTATGCCGATGGCCAGTATCGCATCGGCGAAAGCGCGCTGAAGCTGGCGCATGAACTGCCGGTTCCGGTTGACACAGCGATTCCTCAGCTACTGGATTCGGGACTGGACAACGATCAGGTCTACTCGCTGGTACACGTGAATGAGGCCTTCATGCAGGCGCTCACCGGATTGCTGCTCGACATCACCTTCGCGCGCATCGGGCTCGAGGGCGGCAATCACAAAGTCGGAAGCGAAACGCCGGCCGAAAAGCCGGTCACGTCGGAGAGACCGCTTTCCGAGAGTCCGGCAAAGCAGGCCGGAACCCCTACGCGCGCCGCATGAGCGGATATTAATGCTTCTGTCAGCTAAGTCGAATGCGCACAAAATCAATTAACTTCGGCGTGACGTACTGCGGCGGCGCGATGCGGAAGGTTGGCTTCGCGGCGACGGGTTTGAGCGAGACATTCTTCCACGCGACATCGCCTGAACCGTCGTGCAGAATCACGGCGTCGGCGCGATCAAGATAGATCTGCGCTGAGACCTTGAAGTCTTCAGTCGCTGTATCGAGAACGCTGAGATACAGATTAGGACGAACGAAGCGCAAAATGCTGTTGGATTCCAGGATCGTGTTCTCCGCAGCCTCGATTTCCTTGCGTACACGCGGCATCGCTTCGGCCAGCATTCCCTGACGAGTGCGCACCCACAGCGAGCGCGCCGCGCCCGCGAGCAGAAAGCGCGAGCTGTCACTCTTGCCGCTGCGGTTGAGCTCTTCGGTGACGGCCCAGGAGTGATCGTCGGTGGCGCAATGGCATTCCTTCCCATTAGCTGAGCAGATGCCGTGGCCGTACTGCGTGATCTTCATGGCCGTCCAGTGAAATTCCGGCAAAGCCGCGATGAGACCGGCAACGACGCTGGTCTTGCCTACGCTGCGAGAATGGCCACCTACTACGATGAGGGACATAAAGAAGTAACTAGTAATTAGTAATTAGTAATCAGCAACTAGCTAAAGACTGACTACGAACCTTCTTTCCTGCGTGCCAACTTCGAAACCACTGCGAGCTCCTTCAGGAACTCGCGCAAGGGACGAGCGGGCGTGCCCCACAACAACTGCCCTTTGCCGCGGAGAACCTTGCGCGGCAGGACGCCGGCTTGGCCGCCCAGCATAGTTCCCTGCTCAATCTTCGCATGATCGCCAATGCCGACCTGGCCGCCGATGACGCAGTTATCGCCGATCTCCGAGCTGCCGGAGACGCCGGTCTGCGCGGCGATGACGACGTTGGTGCCGATAATGTCGTTGTGGCCGATGTGCACCAGGTTGTCCAGCTTCGTTCCCGCGCCGATCACGGTCTTGTCGAGCGCGCCGCGATCGATGGTGCAGTTGGCGCCGATCTCGACGTAGTCGCCGATAATCAGCTCGCCGACCTGCGGGAACTTTTGGTAGCGACCATACTTCTCATCGCGAACGAATCCGAAGCCATCGGAACCCAACACCGCGCCCGCATGCACGATGACGCGGCGGCCCAGCGTCGTGCCTTGGTAGATGACCACGCAGGGGTAGAGGTCGCAGTCGTCGCCGACGATGGCGCCTTCGCCGATGCTGCAGCTGGCGCCGACGTGCGCGCGCTCGCCGATCATTGCACCAGCCTCGATGACCGCATGGGCGTCGATCGCAGCGGACGCGGCGATTCGCGCCGCAGGATGCACGACTGCGGTTGGATGCACGCCAGCGGGATAAGCCTTCGGCGGATGCAGCAACGCGCCTGCCGCGCAAAACGCCAGGCGCGGATGGCTGCAGATCAGGAGCGGCTTGGTGGTCGACGTTGCGATCGCGAATTCGCCGGCGATCACCGCGGTGGCACGTGAAGCAAGTGCTGGCGCGAGATCCTTCTCATCCTGAACAAAGACCAGATCGCCGGGTTCCGCTTGTTCGATGCTGGCGACCTTCGCGACTTGAATGTTGCCATCGCCGATGAGCCGTGCGGCAGTAACCTCCGCTAATTCTTGGAGCGTGTGGGACATGGAGTTGTTATAGCAGGGCGAAGGTGTGAAGTTCCGGCACTTCGCAAGGCCCGGGGTACCCCCTCCCCCTGTCTTCCAAAATCTTGATTGCGTGGGATTTACGCAAGAGTAACCACAAATATTGATTTGCAATGGCTTAGACATCATATTACTGAGCGCCAATGACTTATCGGGAATCTCGGCTGCCTTTCTCGATGTCATTAACCAAATCGGATCCCAAGCGCTCGGCATATCGGTTCTGCTCCGCGATCAAAGCCTCCGGTAGTCCGCTTCGATCACGATACAAAAAGCGCCGGAAAGGAGGTTCGTCCACCTTTTCCGGCGCCACACTAAAGCTTGGCCCAAACCGACCACCTTGTCGATGCCACTTTCGCGTGACGAGCTTCAGGACAGGCCCACAAGGTTAGCGCTTCCGCCTAATAGTCACACGGCAAACTCACACCCCGTACCACTTGTCAGTGCCGATGTCCCGAATTGCCCCGTTATGTCCCTTTACTCGCAAGGCCAAGCGGCTCAAAGTAGTTCCACTTTGCGAGCGAGTCACGGCCGCATGCTTTGGCGCCACTGCGTTGCTTGGCGCGAACGCGACGATGTGCTGTCTGCGATGACAACTGGAGCGTTCATCTGAGACACACGTCGTCCGCCACTCAACCGGAGCGGCGGCCGTGGCCAGGCCCTTCGAATCACAGAAAGAACGACCCAGGTAGCCCCAGGAGCAATACGGCTGCATTTCATCCTGATTAGGACGAAAGTGATTAGGCCCAGCGCAGCAGCTAATAGAGCGGCGGCTGGCCGGGCGGTCGCGTCTTCCAGCGGCGATGCACCCACAGCCACTGATCGGGATAACGGCGAACATAGCGCTCGATGGCTTGGGTGAAGCGGGCAGTGTTGGCGATGGTGTCGGCTTCGTCGTCGCCGCTGCGCGCCAACTCGACCGGCCGATCGAACTCGACGCGATATTTGCGCAGCACCGCGTCCCAAATCGTGAACGCCGGGACGACAGTCGCATCGGTACGCTGCGCTATTCGCGCCAGGCCGCTGGCAGTGCAGGCCGGAATGCCAAAGAAGTCGACGAAGACGCCCTGCGGCGGCGTCATGTTGGTGTCCATCAGAATGCCGACGGTTTCGTTGCGCCGCATCGCGCCGATCAGACCGCGCGCGAACTCCTGTTTGCCGATCATGGTATTGCCATGCAGCCCGCGATAGCGCGTGACCAGCGCGTCAACGCCCGGGTGGTCGAGCGGCCGCACCACGATCTGCATCGGATGCCCCATCAGCGAATGGAAGAACGACCCCACCTCCCATCCGCCCAGATGCGCCGTCAGCAGCATCACACCTTTGCCGCGCTTCTCCGCTGCCTCGAAATTTTCGAAGCCCTGATAGACCGCGATCCCCGTCGCGTTCCCGGGGGTGTAGTTCGGAAACAGAGGCGCTTCACCCAGCAAGCGTCCCAGCGAGACATACACGCCGCGCAGAATTCTGCGCCGCTCTGCCGCTGACTTCTCCGGCAGCGCCATTTCGAGATTGCGCAGACCAACCCGTCGCAGCCGCGGATGCAGGTAATAGACCAGCCGTCCAATCATGATGCCGACACCGTGCGCTAGCGGACGCGGCAGAATCCCGATCACGCGCACCGCCGCCGCGACCAGCCAGTATTGCAATTTGTCTAGCATTGAGCGTTTCAACTTCGACGGTAGCACCCGCAAAAATGCGGGTCAAACGCGATCCGGGGCCCGGCTGGCGGAAACCCGAAGCTTGTTGCCACACGCTTCTTGCGGTACCGCAGGGCTCCCACTGAAATGCGCGACGCAAGTGGTAGCACCTTAAGGGGTTTATCAATTCAGCAACTTTCCTGTAGGATTGCCTGCATCACTGGCCACGAAGGTTTGCAAGGAACGGAATGAACAGTTTCGCCTTCGTCGTAAACGTCGCTTCGCTTGAGTTAGAGAGCTTTACCTTGGCGCCAGGTCAAGTGCTGCGACGAGCACAACCCGACGAGATCGAAGTCATCAAGGCCACCATCGACCGCTTTAACGGCGGCTTGCACTCGTTCGTCGGATACACCTTGTGGGAAGGAAAATTGCCCTTCTTTACTGGCAGGCCTATCGAGATCTTGCCCGAATCAGACTGGCGGTATTTCGTAATCGCGATTGAGGGCACTCACGAGACCCTGACTGACATTCAGCACGCCTCGGACTTGGCGCCGACAGAGCTGGAAATCGGTTTTGCTGTCCTCTTTACTTTTCCAGGCTCTCCCGGCGGTTTCGTGTTTCACCCCGGCCGCTTCTTTCAAGCGCTGGAAGACTGCAACCAGGCGGCCTACGCTCTTAACCTCCAATCGCTCGTTCATGTTACAGAAGCCGTAGCTCAGGATATTGCAACCCTTTGCGCCAAGCTCCGCGGCGCTGATCGCCGCCTGATCGACGTGAAAGCTCTCGCCGCTCGCATTGGGGATCTGAAATTGCTTCCTTCTCGATCGCCCCTGATATTTCTCGGATATTTCGCCATCCTGGAGTCGCTGCTTAGCCATCCTCCAAAAACAAGTGATCCCTACGACTTAGTGATCCGTCAGGTCAAAACCAAGATGGCGCTGCTGAACAATCGGTTCGACCGCAAGATTGATTACTCGAGGTTCTCTGGTGCTCCGGCGGAGACCATCTGGACCAAAATGTACAACTATCGCAACCAGCTAGCTCAGGGAAGTACGCCTAGCTTCGAAGGCGATCTGGCAATCCTGGGAAGTCACGCACAAGCCCTCGGGCTGCTAAAACGTGCCTTGAAAGCAATCGTTCGCCAGGCGCTCATTGAACCGCAGCTACTGCTCGATCTGAAGGACTATTAGCGCGTTAACACCTCGAGCCATCGTGGATTGTTGCTTGGCTCTGACCGAAACGCCAGCGGCATTCCGTCCCGCCAGCATCAATCGATGCCAGAACAGAGAGCTCTGCTTGGGAATGTCTTCAATGCGTGGCTATTGGCTATCCGTGCGGCTTCGCCAATTTCCAGACAAAGAAAACCGCGGCGACAATGAGGATCACGATACCGATCTGCATCATCAGGTCTTGCGCAAACGGGGTGTACAAGTCGCTCATACAAGTGTCCTGAGTTGAAATTGATACCAGTCATCTTAATACTGAAGTCAATACTAACGGTAGCAGCGGGTGCCCTCGTCTCGCGTTGTTCGAGACGTGGATAAGTCCCGGGAGCCCTATACATTGGCGCCTTTGCGAATGTGTGGCAACGATCCATGTGCAAAGCGGCCGTTCAACCAGTTCGTTAGCTCGCGCCTCTACTGCGACGGCGTCGTAAAGGTATCGTCAAAGTAGGCTGCCATATTCCCCAGCGAATCCGTAGTCAATGTCCGCCAGTGATACGTAGTGTTCGGCGTCAATTCCGTCAGAGTCGCTGTACAGTCATAGATGTTGTAGATTCCCTGGCTGACGGCTGTCTGATCCTGGAAGCAAGTCGTAGCTTGGGACGCATTGGAGTAGCTGTCCTGTAGCATCGTGAGGAACCCGAAGTCCGGGAACGGCTGCATGCAGTAGGGTGACTGCGGGTCTTGTGGGTTGCACTGAGGAGGATCCGTGGTCCCGTACCAGACCTGCAAGGTCGTATTGGGCTTGAAGACGTTCAGGAAGAATGCTGCCGTAGTCGCGGTGACGACCGGCGGCGTGAGCACCGGATTGATGGACGGCAAATTACTGCCGGATCCGGGAGTCCACTCGAACTGAATCGGAGTCGTGTAGTCAATCCAGGGTGCGTTGCAAGGATCGGACTGATTGCCGCATGGATTGGCAGCCGGCAATACCGTGTCGATCGGTGGTGAACTGCCATCTGGATTTTGACCGGACCTCCAGCGAACGTAGTCGAAGCTCCACTTGTAAACCTGGTTGTATCGCTCGACGGAGTTTGTCCAGCCAAGTCCACCGCCGTTGTTCTGTCCTTGGGCACTATCCCATACATGCTGGAACAAGAGGTCGCCCTGATTCATGTAGGTATTATTGCCGCTCTTGTACCAATACCACGCCCACGCCGTAGCCACCAGGTCATTCAGTTCAGTAGAGTCGAAGAGCGGGCCCCCGACTAGTGCGGGGTTGTTTGGTAGGTCATAGGCATCGGAGGCGAGAGTATAGGTTTGGGGAATATATTGCGTAGCTTTCCACCAATCCAGAACCTTCCTGATCTCCAGTGGGATTCTCGCATCCGGCGGATTTCCTTCAGCCGCGTCCAGCTCGAGCGCGTCCTCGCCGTGTGCAATAGAATCCAAGTACCCATGCCGGGCGTGCTCGATTTCAATAACGTCACCAAGGATTACGGTTCAGGATGGTCGCGCCGTCGCATTCGTGCGCTTGACGGCTTCACGTTGTCGCTGGAGCGCGGCGAGATCTTCGGTTTTCTCGGACGCAACGGCGCCGGCAAGACTACCGCGATCCATCTCGCGTTGGGATTCATGCGCCCCACTTCCGGTGCCGGCGACCTGCTTGGCAAGCCTTTTGGCGATGCCGGGACCCGCGCGCGCATCGGCTTCCTCGCCGAGAACGTCGCGCTCTACCATCGTCCCGCGAGCAAGCTGCTGCGCTATTACGGCGGTCTCAACCGCATGCGGCCGCAGCGGCTGCAGCTGCGATCGAGTGAAGTTCTGCGTCAGGTCGAGTTGGAAACGGAAGCCAATCGCAATGTCGCGAAGTTTTCGCGCGGCATGCAGCAGCGCATTGGCCTGGCGCAGGCGTTGATGAACGATCCCGAACTGCTGATCCTCGATGAACCAACCTCCGCGCTCGATCCGCTGGCTCGCGTTGCGATGCGCGAACTCTTGCTCGAAGCCAATCGTGCCGGCAAAACCATCTTCCTCAGCTCGCACCAGCTCTCGGAGATTGAGATGATCTGCCATCGCATCGCCATCGTCGACAAAGGCTGCCTCATCAAGCTGGGCAAGACCGACGAGTTGCTGATCTCGCGCGATCGCTATGACGTCGTCGCGCGCGGCGTTCCGGCCGACAGCTTCGAGCATTCGGTGCCCCAGGTTCGCGGCTTTCCTTTGGACGGGGACGGTCGCGTGCAATTCACCGTACCCACGTCTGCCCAGCGTGACACATTGGAAAGGATATGGTCGCTGGGCGGCGAGGTGCTCAGCGTGAATCCCGAGCGTCGCACCTTGGAAGAAGTGTTTGTGGAGCTGACGAATAGAGGGAGCGTTGAATGAGGCCGGTCTTGCTGATGGCGGCAAATTTCCTCCGCGACCATCGCTGGCCCGCGCTCCTGCTGTTCGTCTGGATCGCGCTCCTGGCGCTGGCTGCCGCCGATCTAACCCGCCGCTACGCCGTACCCGAAGACGTGATCTTCTACATCGCGCAACAGGCCATCTTCATCTGCGTCTTCAGCGCCTTCCTTGCTGCCGACGCCATCCACAATGACCGCAAATCCAAACGCATTCTCCTGGTACTCTCCAAGGCAATCTCGCGCTCCGAATATCTGCTGGCGCCGCTGGTGGGAACCTCCGCCGCTGCCATTGCCTATGCTTTGCTCTTCGATGTCTGTTGCCGGTGGCTCACCGATCGCGCGCGCATGCCGAGCGCGGCCATCTTGCCGCTGGTGCTGCTCGTCATCGCCGGTTCCATTCTTGCCGCGACAGTCTCGCTATTTTTCTCGACTTTTCTGAATCCCTACGTCGCCATCGCCGCAACCGTCCTGCTCTTTACCGGGCCGGGATCGCTGCATCTGCAGCACTACGCCTGGTCGGCGTGGCTGCCCGGCTTCTCAATTCTGATTAAGATGATCGATCTCAAGTTGGCGGCCGACGCAACCATCCAATGGAAACCGATCCTGGTCGCAATGGCGCAGACCGTTATCTTTTGGGGGATAGCGGCAGCCGTCTTCAACCGCAAAGACATCGCTGTGCCGGTCGAATAACTGCCGCCGTTGGACTAGAGATTGCGCGGTATTGGCGGAGGATCCGCGGCCGGAAGTTTGCTTGCGTTATCGTGCGCCTCTTCTGCGTTGCGCATGATCCGCACCAGCAGCGCAATCTCCGATTGCGCCAGCGTCACGTGAAAGCGCGCTTCGTTGGGGACTGCCGGATCCCGGCTCAGCAGATACAGCAACTGCATCAACTCCTGCAATCGATTGTTGGCGGTGTTCAGAACATCCTTCGCACCGAGCTCCGCCGTAGAGCGCAAAGGAACTCGATCTTGCCTGGCACTATTGTCCTTTGCACCACGTCCGGCAAATTCTAAATACTGCGATGGATTGGAACGGATTGGATTGTAAGTTTCCGGCTCGTTGTAGTGCGGCTGCTTCAAATCGCTTCTCTCACTGAAATACATCGTCACATTCCCTTCCCTTGAATAAGCCTTCCAGTTCCGAAAACGAGAGAAGTGCGCGCGAATATTAAACTGGATGCCGATTCGCCGCTCGGGTTACACGAAATCTCCCGCGTTGATTGGCGATGACGGAGCAATTGGACGACCACACGGATTGCTTACTTCGTGCCGACCACTTCACTCCGGAATGTATCGGGGGACGGAAGCAGAGCTACTAGCAGAGGCGCGCGCAATTCAATGCAATTAACATCTCCGAGTGAATCGCGCGTGCTTGCGGTGTTACGGAAGAGACGAAATGTGACGCGAATGCTGAAAGAACCGTGGCCGGCGAAATTGCGGCGGCAAAATTCGCGCGCGCAGGATGGCGCCCGACCAAGCCGGTCGCCGACATGAGAGGAGAGAAAAACACCGAGACAATCGCCGCGATGACGATAAAAGCAACGAAGCTGTGACGGCCGAAGATCATCGAGTTTCCAGCGAATGGTTCGTGGCGATGATGCTTACTTCATCAAATCTTGCGCACTTTGTATGGCGTACTCGAGCACACGGCCCGGCAGCACGCCCAGATAGATCGTCGCAATCAGGCTGATGGCCAAGCCAATTCCCAGCCCGGCTGGTATGCGGGCGACCGGTGCTTCCGTCCGCTCGTCTCGCATATACATATAGACGATGATGCGCAGGTAATAGTAAGCGGCAATTGCGCTGTTCATTACACCGATGATGGTGAGCCCGACAAGGTTGGATTTCAGCGCAGCGGAGAAGACGTAGAACTTGGCGAAGAATCCGCCCGTGACCGGAATACCGATCAGCGATAGCAGAAACATGGTGAGAATGGCAGCAAGAATTGGCGAACGGCGGCCGAGTCCGGCGTAATCGTCGAGCGTGACGTACTTCTCACCCGCCGACGCGAAGTGGCTGACCACCGCGAACGCGCCCACATTCATCGCCGCGTACGAAGCTAAGTAGAAAATTACAGCGGAGACTCCGACCTGCTGCGATGAGGCAAACGCAACCAGGATATATCCGGCGTGCGCGATCGACGAGTACGCCAGCAACCGTTTCACGTTCTGCTGCACCAGCGCGCCGATGTTGCCCAGCGTCATCGACAGCACCGCCGACACCCACACGATCCAGAACCAACCCGGAGCTCCAGTTGCAAAAAGCACGCGCAGCAATACGGCAAACGCCGCAGCCTTCGGACTGGTCGACATCAGCGCGACCACCGGAGCGGGCGAGCCTTCATAGACATCAGGCGTCCAGACGTGGAACGGCGCCGATCCAACCTTGAAGGCCAATCCCACGAACATCAACCCGACGGCGAGATAAGCCAGCGTGGAAGGTTGGCCTTGCAGATACTTGGCGATACCGTACACATTTGTCGTGTGCGTTGCCCCAAAGACCAACGCCACGCCGTACAGGAAGAATGCCGTCGCAAACGAGCCCAGCAGAAAATATTTCAGCGACGCTTCAGCGCTCTCCGCCGCACGCCGCCGCATTCCCGCAAGAATATAGGTTGAGATCGACGAAATCTCCAGCGCGATGAAGATCAGCACCAGCTCTACCGCCGACGACATCAGCATCATGCCGACGCTGCCGAAGAGGGCCAGCGCGTAATACTCACCCGAGCGAATGCGCTGGACATCGAGATAATCAAGCGAAGTCAGAATCACCACCAGCGCAATCAGCAGCATGACGACATGAAAGAAGACGCTGAAGGTATCAACTCTGATCGTGTTATAGAAGGCGTTACCGTAGAAGCCGGTCTGATACACCGTCGCCGCGAGCCCAGCAAGCGTACCGATGACCGCAATGATTCCCAGCGACTTCTTCGGAGCCTGCTCCGGCAGGAGCGGATCGGCCATCATGACGATAATGCCGAAGATGCTCAGCACAATCTCCGGCAGAATCCGGATGTAATCGACGGAGGGGATCATCGTCCGATCGCCCCCCTCGTATTACTCGCCACTGCGGCCGCCACCGGCAATCGCGGAGCCTGCGTGGTATGGATCACAACCGGGGCCGGCGACTCGGTCGCGCCGGAGAACTGCCGCAGCGCAGCGCTCACCGCCGGATCGATCGAGTGCAGCCACAGCATCGGAGCAATGCCCATCACGAACGCCGCAATCGCCAGCGGCCACAGCGACACCCGCTCGCGCGCATCGATGTCGCGCAGCATCTTGTTCGCCGACACCGTAACCTCGCCGTAGAAAATGCGCTGATACATCCACAGCAGGTAGCACGCGCTCCAGATCACGCCCGTCGCCGCCAGAATTCCGTACAACTGTTTCGCCTGGAAGGCGCCACTCAAGACAAGGAACTCGCCGATAAATCCGTTCAACAGCGGCAATCCCACCGACGACAGCATCATGAAAGCAAAGAACGTCGCGAACACCGGCATCGGCGTCGCCAGCCCGCCGTACTCGCTGAAGTCGTAGGTGTGCCGGCGGTCGTACATCATTCCCAGCAGCATGAACAGTGCGCCAGTCGAGACGCCGTGGTTCAGCATCTGGAAGACCGCGCCGTCCACTCCCATTTGCGTGAAGCTGAAAATCCCCAGCACAACAAATCCCAGGTGGCTGACCGATGTGTACGCCACCAGCCGCTTGATGTTCGGCTGGATCATCGCCACCAGCGCGCCGTAAATAATTCCGATGATCGCCAGCGCGATAATCCACGGTGCATTGCGCCGCGCCTCATCCGGGAACAATCCGACATTGAAGCGTAACAGGCCATAGGTACCCATCTTCAGCAATACGCCTGCCAGCAGCACCGAGCCCGCGGTCGGCGCTTCCACGTGCGCGTCGGGCAACCACGTGTGTACGGGGAAGAGCGGAACCTTCACCGCAAACGCGACGAAGAAACCCAGGAACAGCCAGAGCGCCGCAGTGGAGAATCCTGGGACCTGCCCGCTCTGAATCGCGCTTTGAATCGTGACGAAGTCGAAGCTGCCGGTGTGCACGTACAGCCAGATGGTCGCCGCCAGCATGAACATCGACGCGATCATCGTGTACAGGAAAAATTTCACAGCTGCGTAAATCTTGCGCCCGTGGCCGTAGATGCCGATCAACAGCGCCATCGGGATCAGCGTGGCTTCCCAGAAGAAGTAGAAGAGGAAGAGATCCAGCGCGACGAAGACGCCGATCATCGCCGTCTCCAGGATCAGCATCAGCACGAAGAATTCCTTCACCTGATGGTTGATCGACTTCCACGAGATCAGCACGCAAAATGGCATCAGGAACGTGGTCAGAATGACCAGCCACAGCGAGATGCCGTCGACGCCAAGGTGGTAATGGATGTTGGGATGCGCGATCCACGCCGAGTTAGCTTCATACTGGAAGCCGCTTTGTCCGCGCACGAAGTACCACGGCAGATGCAGCGATGCCAGCAATGTGATCAGCGAAACTCCCAGCGCAAACCAACGCACATCACGATCGCGACGTGGCAGAAACCCCAGCAGGATCGCGCCGGCCAGCGGCAGAAACACCACGATGCTGAGGATGTTGTCGTTGATGAATCTCATCGCGACCCCCTCCACACCATGAACGCGATCACCGCGCACGCGCCGACCGCAACCCATCCCGCATACGAACGAATATTGCCCGACTGCATGTGCCGCAGCGCGTCGGAAGTTTCCTGCGCACCGTCCGCACCACCGTCAACCGCGCCATCGATCAGCCCGCGATCAATTCCCTTCCAGAAAACGTTACTCGAAAGCGCGATGATCGGCTGAATGATGACGGCTCCGTAGAGTTCGTCGATCTTGTACTTGTTGAGCACCAGCGTATACAGCCCGCCGAAGGCCTTCGCTATTCGATCCGGCAATTCGGGGTTGATGTAGTAGAGCCACAGCGCGAGCAAAAATCCGATCACAGCAATCGACACGGAGATCGCACTGAACATCAACTCGGTGCTCGAAGAACCTTGTTCTTCGGCGGGAGCTGCCGCGCTCTCGGCAGCAGCTGGCACAGCCGCGCCCGCGTGGAAGACTGGCGAGAGGAAGCTGTCGAAGTGATCCGAGCCATGCAGCGAATGCGGAATGCCAATCCATCCGCCGACCAGCGACAGCACTGCGAGAATGATCAGCGGCCCCACCATCACCCACGGACTCTCATGTGGAGCGCCATGTCCGTGGCCGCCTCCCGCCGCGTGGTTGTCCTGCGCATCATGAATCGCGCCCGCATGGCCGGCATGCTGCGCATCGGCGTCGTGACCATGACCAGCTGTTTCAGGATTTGGCCCGCGATACTTGCCAAAGAACGTGAGGAACCACAGCCGGAACATGTAGAACGACGTCATGCCTGCCGTGATCACGCCGACCAGCCACAGCACATGTGCGCCGCTGCTCCATGCCGACCACAGAATCCGGTCCTTCGAGAAGAATCCAGCAAACGGCGGCAGCCCGGAGATGGCGAAGGTCGCCGTCGTCATGCAAATGAAGGTGTACGGCAGATATTTCCGCAGCCCGCCCATCTGTCGCATGTCCTGCTCGCCACCCAGGCCGTGGATCACTGACCCCGCGCCCAGGAACAGCAGCGCCTTGAAGAAGGCGTGCGTCATCAGATGGAAGATGCCGCCAATGTAATCGGCCACGCCGCACGCCATGAACATGTAGCCCAGCTGCGAAATCGTCGAGTACGCCAGCACCTTCTTGATGTCGGTCTGGACGATGCCAATCGACGCCGCGAAGATCGCGGTCAGCGTTCCGACAATGGCCACCGCCATGCGCGCATCCGGAGCGCGATTGAAGATGGGGCTGGAGCGCGCAATCATGTACACTCCCGCGGTCACCATCGTCGCAGCGTGAATCAGTGCCGACACCGGCGTCGGGCCTTCCATCGCATCCGGCAGCCAGACGTACAGCGGAAGCTGCGCCGACTTGCCGGTCGCGCCCACCAGCAGCAACAATGCGATTGTAGTCAGCACTCCCGCGCCCGCACTCTCCACCGGATACTGCGCAACGAGCGCCCACAGTCCTTCAAACTGCAGCGTGCCGAAGTGCTTGATGATCAGAAACAGTGCGATCAGGAAGGCGCAGTCGCCCACGCGAGTAGTGATGAACGCCTTCTTGCCGGCATCCGCTGCACTCTTTTTCAGGAACCAGAAGCCGATCAACAGGTACGAGGACAGGCCCACGCCCTCCCATCCGATGAACATCACCAGATAGCTGTTCCCCAACACCAGCGTCAGCATGAAGAACATGAAGATGTTGAGGTAAGCAAAAAAGCGGTAGTAGCCGCCTTCTTCCGCCATGTAGCCGACGGAGTAAACGTGGATCAGGAATCCGACGCCGGTCACGATCAGCAGCATGACCAGCGAAAGCTGATCGAGATAAATGCCGTAAGGAATCGAAAACGATCCCACGCTCAGCCAGGTCGCGTACTGCTCGATGTGCGGGATCTGGTCCGGCGGCAAGCCCGCGAACTGCGCCGCCACCCACAGCGCGTAAGCGAAGGCCAGCGCGGTCGAGCCCAGCGCAATTGTGTTCACCAGCGCCTTGGGAAAGCGCTTACCCAGCAGCCCGTTGATCGCGGCGCCAGCCAGGGGAAGCAGCGGAATGATCCACAGGTGCATGCTCATAATTTCAGGAGGTTCACCCGATCCACATTCAACGTCTCGCGCGTGCGGAAGACGGCAATGATGATCGCCAGTCCCACCGCCGCCTCTGCCGCTGCCACCACCATCACAAAGAAGACGAAAATATGCCCGTCCAGCGACTTCAGCTGCGCGGCAAAGGCGACGAACGTCAGATTCACGCCGTTCAACATCAGCTCAATCGAAAGAAAGATAGTGATGATGTTGCGCTTGATCAGGAATCCCGCGACGCCGCAGCCGAACAGGATCGCGCTCAGGACAAGATAGTAAGAAAGAGGAACCATGATTTATTCTTCCCCCCTCCGCTCTTCGCCTCTCGCGCGCGTTTCGCCATTCGCTCTTCGCTCTTCGCCAGAGAAATCCGGGCGGCGATTTCTGGCGAAAAGCGAATAGCGGATGGCGAATAGCGATTTCATCTATTCCTCCCTCCGCGCCAGCACTACGGCGCCCATGATGGCCACCAGAATCAGAATCGACGTGACCTCGAATGGCAGCAAATAATCGCGGAACAGCAGATGCCCGACGGCCTGGGGATTGCCGAAAACGTCAGCGCCGTTCATCACCGTTGGTCCGCCGATGGCGATGCGGTCAAGTCCTGTGATGTGGCTGACCAGCGCCGCCGTGATGCCGAATCCGATGATCAGCGCCGGCACACCAAGGATGGTCGCAACCTTGCTGCCCTGCGAAAGCCGCTCTTCCGCGCCGGCATTGAGCAGCATGATGACGAAGACGAACAGCACCATCACCGCGCCGGCATAAACAATGACCTGCACCGCGGCGACGAACTCCGCGCCCAGCAACAAATAGATAAGCGCCAGCGAGCCCATCACCACGATGAGCGAGAGCGCGCTGTTAATCGGGTGCTTCTGCACCAGGAGGTTGATTGCCCCTCCTACGCACAGCGCCGCGAAGATGAAGAAAAGAACGAGAGCAAGCATGTGAAAAGCAGTAACTAGTAGCTAGTAATTAGCAACTCATATCGGACAAATGCACTCAGCGCCGAGTTCTCAGATTTGAATTCGCTTAGCTAGCTACTAGTTACTAATTACTAGCTACTAGCAACTTACTTCACCGCTACCACCAGCGCGGTCACCACAATATTCGCAATCGCCAGCGGCAGCAGAAACTTCCAGCCGAAAGCCATAAGCTGATCGTAGCGGAAACGCGGCAAAGTGCCGCGCACCCAGATGTAGACAAAAATGAAAGCAAACACCCGCACCGCGAACCAACCGACAGGCAAGAGCGACTGGAGGATCGGCGGCCCGAACACAGGTCCTGACCATCCTCCAAGAAACATAATGGAAGCCAGGCACGCCACCGTAAACATGTTGGCGTACTCCGCCATAAAGAACATGGCAAACTTCATCGAGCTGTACTCGGTGTGGTAACCGCCGACCAACTCCGTCTCCGCTTCCGCAAGGTCGAAGGGAATGCGGTTGGTTTCGGCATAGGCCGCCATGATGTATATGAAAAATGCAACGATCTGCCCCTGGAAAATATTCCATTTGGGAATGAATCCCAGCGAGGTGCCCGACTGCGCATCTACGATGTCACGCAAGCTGAAGCTGCCGGAAAGAATCAGCACCCCAACCAGCGATAGGCCGAGCGCCACTTCGTAGCTGATCATTTGTGCCGAGGCGCGCAGGCTGGCCAGCATGGAATACTTGCTGTTCGACGCCCATCCAGCCAGTGCGCCGCCGTAAACTCCCACCGACGTGATTCCCAGAATGATGAGCAGACCGATGTTCACATCGGTGATCTGTAGCGGCGTGTGGATTGAACCCACCGAGATCCATGGCCCGATGGGAATGACCGCCATGGAAGTTAGCGCCGTCACCAGCGCAATCACTGGCGCCAATAAATACAAAGGCTTGTTGGCGAAGGGCGGCGTGACATCTTCCTTAAAGATGAACTTTAAGCCGTCCGCCAACGGCTGCCAGATGCCGAACGGCCCTACACGCGTCGGCCCCCAGCGGTTCTGCAGGTGGGCCACGACCTTGCGTTCCAACAACGTCGTGTAGGCGACTGCCGTCAGCAGAACGATGACCGCCAGCAGAATCTTGACGATCGATACGATGATGAACGTGCCAATGGACATTAGCAATTAGCAACTAGCAACTAGCTCTAGCAATGCAAGCGCGTCATCCCAAGTCGAGAGGTCGCTCAGCGTATTACAGCTCGCACTCCCAGACTCAACGCCCTAACTCGAAACCCGAAACTCGAAACTGAAACCGACCTACCCTCCGATTCGCACCTGCGGATCGTAGTCTGCCGCGATCTCCAAATCATGCGGAGGGTTGTAGCGCTCATACACCGTATTCAACGTGGCGGAGAATTTTCCCAGCGTTCCCGACGTAAACAGCGAATCATTCGCCGGCATAATCAACGCCGGATCACCCATTCCGGTCGCTCCCGTGATCTGCACCAGCTGCGAATGCACATCCTGCCCAGCCAGAAGGCTCAAGCGTGAGATGTCATATCCCGGCACCAGCCGCTGAATTTCGTCCAGCATGGCCGTCGGATCGTACGGACTCATCTTCGGCTCGAGGTTGTTACTCGCCAGCCAAACTGCGTGCCGGTCAGACTCCCCCGATTGCGCGCCGCGCGTCTGCCCCATGTCTGCACGCGTGCCGGCGCCGCCAAACGGCACCAGCTTGCGCACGTCATATCCCATGCGCGCCGCAATGCGCACGATGCATTCGAAATCGTTACGCACGCCCGCAAACTCGCCCGCCTTCTTCAGCATCTGCACATCGCCGGAGGTGTTGGTATAGGTGCCGCCCTTCTCGTACGCGTTTGCGATCGGCAGCACCACGTCGGCAATCGACGCCGTCTCGGTGAGGAACATGTCCTGCACAACAACGAAGCTCTTCGACAGCGCAAATGGATCAATGTTGTAGCGCGCGACCGGATTCGCGCCGACGACGTAGAGCGCCTTCAGCTTGCCGTTCTTCGCTGCGTCCACCATCAGCAGCAGATTCATCCCTGGACTCTTCGGGATTTCGTCCAGCCACTCCTCATGGAAACTCGTTTTGCTCGAAACTGGCGCGTAGCCCGGCAGCATGTCGGGGTAGAGTCCCATATCAGCTGCACCACGCGAGTTGGCGTAATCGGCCAGGCAGATGAACTTCGCTCCTTGCGCCAGACCGAAATCGACTAGCGTCTTGACATCGGCGCCACGCAGCTCCGAACCGAAGACGATGACCAGGCCTGTCTCGTTCTTCAGCCCATCGCGCAACTTGCTTAGTGCCTCGCGTGTGAGGTTCGGCGAGACGACGCCGTCGGCGGCCTTGTCGTTGCCGCCGAGGAACTGAACGAAGCTACCTTCGGATCCTGCTGCGATCTGCGCAAACGATGTCGCCTGGCGATGCAGCTTGATCGCTGACGAATTCGCCACGTACAGCTTCGCCCGATGCAAGCGAACGTTACTGCGAATCTGCCACGCCAGCAGCGGATGCTGATTCGTCGGATCGTTGCCGATCAGAAGAATCGCCGGTGCGTGGAAAACATCGCGCATCGAAGCAGTCGTGTTCTGCTTGCCTGCCAGCGCCGACGCGAACGCCGGAAAATCGGCCGTGCGGTGATGGTCAATGTTGTTCGTACCCAACACCAGCCGCGCAAACTTCTGCAGCAGATAATTCTCTTCGTTGCTGGTGTGGTTCGAGCCGATGACGCCGATCGACGTCGGCCCATCGCTGGTCAACACATCCTGAAACTTCTTGGCGATCAGCTCAAACGCCTGCTCCCACGTTGTGGGAACCAGCTTGCCCTCACGCCTCACCAGCGGCAGCTGCAGGCGCTCCGGATGATGCGCGAAGTCGAATGCGTAGCGCCCCTTGACGCACAGGAAGTCGCCGTTGATGCCGCTCTTATCGCGATTGTCGCCGCGCACAATCTGCATGCCGGTATCGGCGCGGCGCACGCCGAGCGTGGTTTTGCAGCCGTCGCCGCAATGCGTGCAGACGGTGCCCACGTGCTTCATCTCCCACGGCCGCGTCTTGTAGCGATACGCGCCCGACGTGAGCGCGCCAACCGGGCAGATGTCGATGCACATGCCGCACTCTTCGCACTCCAGGTGATCTTCTTTATTCGGTGCGATGATCGAGCCGGAGCCGCGGTTCTGAATGCCCAGCGCCCACACATCCATGCCCTCGCCGCAGGCGCGAATGCAGCGGTAACACAGGATGCAGCGCGGCCGGTCAAAGAACACCACCGGCGACCACTGCTGCTCGTCGCGATGGTTCTTCAGGTCCATGAACTTCGATTCGGCAGCGCCGTACTTGAAGGTCATGTCCTGCAGCTCGCACTCGCCGCCGGCGTCGCAGACCGGGCAATCGAGCGGATGGTTCGCCAGCAGCAGTTCCAGCATCGACTTGCGCGCCTGCTTGATCTTGTCGCTCTCGGTGGTGACCACCATGCCTTCGGCGACCGGCGTGGTGCACGCGGTTTGCAACTTAGGCATCTTCTCGATCTCGACCAGGCACATGCGGCAGGCGCCCTGCAGCGACAGGTTGGGGTAATAGCAGAAAGACGGCACCTCGATGCCCGTCGTCTTGCAGGCCTCGATGAGCAGCGTCCCCGCGGAAACGGTGAGTTTCTTGCCGTCGACAGTGAGAGTTACGTCAGCCATAAAAGCAGCAATTAGCAATTAGCCGTTAGCAATTAGCCAAAATCAAATCGTGTGATCCTGAGCGAGGCGCTTCAGCGCCGAGTCGAAGGACCCCTATAATCACGCGGTCACCGTTTCCACCACCTTCTCATACGGACACGGCTTCCCGTCCAGGTGAGCCTCAAACTCACCGCGGAACTTCTGCACATAAGAGATGATGGGCATAGCCGCCGCATCGCCCAGCGGACAGAACGTCCGGCCCAGCATGTTCTCCGCCAGATACTTCAAGTTGTCGATGTCCTTCGCCACGCCGCCGCCGCTATGCATGCGCACCAGCGTCTTCTTCATCCAGTCGGTACCTTCGCGGCAGGGGATGCACCAGCCGCAGCTCTCATGCTGATAGAACTGCGTCACGCGCAACGCGAATTTCACCAGGCACATCTGATCGTCGATGACGATGACGCCGCCCGAGCCCAGCATCGATCCCACCTTCAGCACGGCATCGAAATCCATAGCGACATCGATTTCATCCGGCGTGAGGATCTGCACCGACGATCCGCCGGGCACCACGCCCTTCAACTTCTTGCCCTTCACCATGCCGCCGGAGACGTCGTAAATCATCTTCTTCAGGTTATAGCCCATCGGCAGCTCGTAAACGCCGGGCCGCTCCAATTCGCCGCTCATGCAGAACAGGCGCGTGCCGCCGTTCCTCGGCGTCCCCAGGTTGGCAAACCATTCGCCGCCATTAAGAATGATGTGCGGGACGCTGGCCAGCGTCTCGGCGTTATTGATGACCGTCGGCCCGCCCCACAGTCCGACGACCGCGGGAAAGGGCGGACGAATGCGCGGCACACCGCGCTTCCCTTCCAGCGATTCCATCAGAGCCGACTCTTCGCCCACTTCGTACGCGCCCGCGCCTGAGTGCACAAAGATGTCGAGATCGACGCCCGAGCCGAAGATATTCTTGCCGATAAAGCCCCGCGTGTAAGCATCGGCGACGGCCTTCTCCATGATCTGGATCAGGTAGCGATATTCGCCGCGCAGATAGATGTAGCCGGTCTTCGAGCCCACCGCGAGCGCCGCAATCATCACACCTTCAATGATGGAGTGCGGATCGTGTTCGAAGATCAGCCGGTCCTTGCACGTGCCGGGCTCGCTCTCGTCGCCGTTGCACAGAACATATTTCGGCTTGGGCGACTGCTTGGGCACGAACGACCACTTCATCCCCGTCGGAAATCCCGCGCCGCCGCGGCCACGCAGGTTCGACGCCTTCACCTCGTTGATGATGGCGTCGGGCTGCATGGTCAAGGCCTTCTGCAGCGCCTTGTAGCCGTCAAGCTCCAGATAGCGGTCGAGCGAGGTCGCACCTTTGCCGAATCGCTTGGAGACGACCTTCACTTCGTCGGGATGGGAGACCAAGTAAGCCATTTGTGGTATCGCTGTTCGCTTTTCGCTGTTCGCTCTTCGCCAGAATCTCTGATATCAACTCTGGCGAAGAGCGAAAGGCGAAGAGAGTCCTTACTGCTGCTCCTTCTTCTTCAATCCTTCAATCAGTTCGTCGATCTTCTCCGTCGTCAGATTCTCGACGAAGTCGTAATTCATCATCATTGCCGGCGCCCACGAGCACGCGCCGATGCACTCCACTTCTTCCAGATAGAACAGGCCGTCAGCCGTCGTCTGTTTATTGCCTACGCCCAGCTTCTTTTTGCAATGTTCAAAGATGTCTTCGGCCCCGCGCAGTAAGCAGCTGATGTTGGTGCAAATCTGGAAGTTATATTTGCCGATCGGGTGGGTGCGCAGCATGGAGTAGTACGTAATCACGTTGCGCACTTCCAGATCCGACAGCTCGGTTCGCTGCGCGATCTCGTGAATGGCTTCGTCGGTGATCGCGCCCAGCTCGTCCTGGATATAAAGCAGCATCGGAACGAGAACCGAGCGTTTGGTCGGATAATGCGTGACCATCGTCGCGAAACGCTGTTCGAGTTGATCAGAGAATTTCATGAAGCAGCAATTAGCAATTAGCACTTAGCAATTAGTTAAAACCCGACCGCACATCACCCCGGGCCCCTCAATCAGTCTTTGCGTTTCGCGACCTAGCAGAAGCGACTAAGAACCAAGTGCTAACTGCTAAATGCCAAGTGCAGCCTTTCATCAAAACTCGCGTTTCGGCGCCGCCTGTTCCCGGCCCACCCGCCCCACAACGATCTCGGCTTTGTAATAGTTCTCGCCCTTCATCGCACAGCCCGCGATGCGCCGCAGCATCGCAATCTGTCCGACATGAGTCAACGCATCGGCAATCGGTCCCTGAAACAGAGCTTCAGTCGTCGCTCCCAGCGGCTCTCCCGAAGCCAGGTAATCTTCGAGCGCCTGCAATGATTCGAAGAAGCGATGCTCCTCCTCATGCCACACTCGCGGGCTCGAATCGTGCCACTGTTGATTACCTTTGGCGATCGACAGTGCCCAGTCCAACAGGTCCCCAATGTGCGCCAGAATCTGCGCCGGCGTGCGCGAGCCCTCCGCTACTCGAAACTCGGCACACTCAGCCGGAGCACCCCGCAGCGTCTTGCCTCCGCGATACGCCAACGTCGCCAGCGCATGCCGCAGCAGTTCGCGCTTCTGGTCGGCAACAACCTCTTGGGCTGACGCGCTCACCTGTCGCAATCCCCCAGCACGATATCAATGCTTCCAATCGCAGCGACCACATCCGCAATCAGCCGGCCTTCGCACATCTTGCGCAGCGATTGCAGATTCGCAAACGATGGCGACCGCATATGCACGCGATACGGCTTGGCCGTCCCATCGCTCACCACGTAATAGCCCATCTCGCCCCGCGGCGACTCGATCGGCATATACACTTCGCCTTCCGGCACCGTGAAGCCTTCGGTCACGATCTTGAAGTGGTAGATGAGCGCCTCCATCTGCGTCTTCATCTTCTCGCGATCGGGCAACGCAACCTTCGGCGCATCGGCCTTCACCGTGCCTTCCGGCATGCCTTCCAGTGCCTGCATGGCGATCTTCTGCGACTCGCGCAACTCGGCGACGCGCACCAGGTATCGTGCGTAGACATCGCCGACGGTCGAAGTCGGCACATTGAACTTAAAGTTCTCGTAACCGGTGTACGGCTGATCGCGGCGCAAATCGACATCGACACCGCTGGCGCGCAAAGTTGGACCCGTTGCGCACAACGCAATCGCATCCTCGGCCGAGAGGTAGGCCACATCCTTGAGGCGATTCACAAAGATCGGATTGTTCGTCAGCAGGCTCTCGTATTCGTCGATGTTGCCGGGGAAGCGCAGCAGGAATTTCTTCGCGCGATCGAACCAACCCAGCGGCGGCTCCAGCGCCAGTCCGCCAATGCGGAAGTACGAGGTCATCATGCGCTGGCCGGAGACCGCTTCAAACAGCCGCAGCACATCTTCGCGTTCACGGAAGCAGTACAGAAACACGGTCATCGCGCCGATGTCCATGGCGTGCGTGCCCAGCCACACCAGGTGCGAGTTGATGCGCGTAAGCTCGTTGCACAGCACGCGAATCCACTGCGCCCGCGGCGGAATCTCCAGCCCCAGCAGCTTCTCGACCGCCAGGCAGTAGGCCAGGTTGTTGGTCATGGGGCAGAGATAGTCGATGCGGTCGGTCATGGGCACGACCTGCTGATAGAACTTCGCCTCGCAGGTCTTCTCGATGCCGGTGTGCAGATACCCGATGTCGGGCATGATGCGCACGATGGTTTCGCCGTCGACCTCCAGCAGCAGCCGCAGGACGCCGTGCGTCGAGGGATGCTGCGGACCCATGTTCAGGACCATCGTTTTGTCTTGCGATGGATCCAGTACCGGCGTTGGAGTCATGTGCGCCATTAGCGATAACCCTCGACGGGATAGTCCTTACGTAACGGATGACCCTCCCAGTCCTCCGGCATCATGATGCGCGTTAGGTTGGGATGCTCATCGAAGCGAACGCCGAACAGGTCGAAGACTTCGCGCTCGAAGAAGTTCGCTCCCGGCCAGATCGGCGTGAGCGAATCGATGTTGGCATCGGCTCCGGGGAGCCGAACCTTCAGCCGCAGATACTTCTTATTACTTGTCGAGAAAAGATGGTAGACGACTTCGAAGCGCGGTTCGCGCGGATACCAGTCGACGCAGGTGACGTCGGCCAGCGCGTTGTATTGCAACTGCGGATCGTTCTTCAGCGTGAGGCAGGCATCGCGAAGCGCGACGCGATCAACCCAGATCGTCAGCTCATTGCGATCGAACTTTGCGCCAGTGATAATCGCGGGATTGCGTGCAAGCAAAACCGCAACTTCGGGACGACCCTTCAGTTGCTCGAGATCAGCGATTGCGGGCTGCAGCGCCATCAGATCTTCTCCGCCTTGCCCTGCTTGTTCCAGTCGAGCACGCCTTTCTTCCACACGTAAAAGAAACCGGCGAGCACGATGCCGATATACACCAGCATCTCCCAGAACCAGAACATGCCCAGGCCAGCGGCTTTCAACTGCTTCTGCACGATCGCCCAGGGATAAAGGAAAACGGCTTCAACGTCGAAGAGGATGAACAGCATTGCCACCAGATAGAACTTCACGCTGAAGCGCTGGCGCGCGTCGCCCACCGGTTCCATGCCGCACTCGTAGGGCGACATCTTGGCCGCATTGTATTTGTGCTGCCCGATGAAATAGGACAGCGCAATCATCGCGCAGGCAAGGCCTCCCGCAACCAGGATGTGAATCAGCAGCGGAAGATAGCGGGCAAAATATAAATCTGGCATGATTACGACACGATCAGAAAACGCTGCAACACACGGCGTAAACAATCGAGTGTAGATTTCGGCAGCGGACGATGTCAACCGCGCGGGAGGCAGGATTCATCGGGGTTTCACACAGCTCGCAGAGCGCGTCCGCAAACTGGTTGCGATGCGCTGATATCCAATGTCATGATTGCGGGTAGCGAGGTAGGCCATGCGGTTTTATTGCTGTCTGATGTTGTTGCTGGCAACTGCGACGATCGCGCACGCGCAGCGAGAGCCGTGTCTGACCGGAGCTGACAGTCCCGATTGTGGCATCAAGATTACGATGAATCCGCCGTTAAGCACGGCTGACAATATTCTTTCCGTGCCCAACGAAATTACCGTCGATGTTCCCATGCGCATCCGCGCCGCCAAAGTCGCTCTGCTCAGCGGACCCACAGGTACAGATACGTTCAAGCCCCTAGTCGAGGTCAAGAACTTCAAGAAGGTCGAAGGGAATGCGCGATTCAAAATGCAGGTGAAGGATTGTCCAGGCACCGATGACGCGTTTGAGCTCGCCATCTACTCGCCACGTTTCCCATACCCGCTCGTCGTGAACGTGCAACCGTTCCAATGCAAGCAGGGCTCTCCAAAGTAGCGCGATTGTGGACCTAACCCCCGCCGACGAAGTGCACGACCTCCAGCCGGTCGCCGTCTTTCAGCGACGTTTCCGGCCATTGCGCGCGCGACACAATGTCGCGATTGAGCTCGACGGCCACGCGGTCGCCCTTCATGCCCAAGTGGTCGATGAGCTGAGTAAGGGAAAGAGCATCGTCAAAAACCTGATCCTTGCCATTAATCGTCAGGCGCATAACGACAGTTTCCAGTTTCGCGTTTCAAGTTGCAAGAGCAGCTTCGAGAATGCAGTTTCGAGTTTCAAGTTGCAAGATGCAAGCTTTTTTGGCACTGTCCAACCAAATTCAGGCGAAATGTTCGCCAACCAGCTCGAAACTGGAAACTCGAAACTTGAAACTTGCAGTAGAATGCCGAGATCGCAATGTAAGGAGGCCGCATGGGACGTCCCGTGGTGCATTTCGAGATCGGGTGCCGCGACAAGGCGCGCACCGCGGAATTCTTCAGCAACTTGTTCGAGTGGAACACCCAGGAAGCCGGACCGGCTACGATGATCGACACCGGCGCGGGCTCGGGCATCAACGGTCACATCACCTCGCTGGGCCACGAGCCGCATAACTATGTGACGGTCTACGTGTCGGTTGACGACGTCCAGGTGTATCTGGATAAGGCGGCGTCCTTGGGCGGCAAGCCGTTGACGCCGGTCATCACCATCCCACAAGGACAGTTCGCCTGGTTCGCCGATCCGGAAGGTAACGTCATCGGCCTCTTTAAAGCGGCGTAGTTCCTTTCGAGTTTGGAGAACCGGGCAACTCGAAGCCGCGCGTCGTGCTCACTCTACACATGCTGTACCTGGCTCACAAACCGTCGCCTCCGCTCTCGGATTCGTAGACCTGTTCTGGCTTTATGAGGGCTACGACGTCCCGCACAAACGCGAGCGGCTGTTGCCCGACGGCACCGTGGAGCTTGTCATCAATCTGAAAGAAGACCGCATTCGCGTCTACGGCTCCGACGATGCCGCAGACTTCCACACCATTCCCGGTTGTGTCGTTTCGGGCCCGCGCTCACAGTTCTTCGTCATCGACACGGAGAGCGAAGCGAGCACGATCGGGGTTCACTTCAAGCCTGGCGGCGCGTTTCCGTTCTTCAGGTTTCCTCCCGCTGACCTCAGCAACCAATCCGTCGGGTTGGATTGCCTCTGGGGATCAGCTTCGGCCCGCTTGCGCGAGCGACTGCTGGAAGCCTCGACACCGGACAAGAAATTCCGCGTGATGGAGTGCTGCTTGCTCGGGGAGCTGAGGAAGCCTTTGGAGCGCCATCCGGCAGTGTCCTTTGCGCTGCATCAATTCTTGCGGCGAGCGCAGGCTCCATCGATTTCACATGTGGTTGAGCATGTGGGATTCAGCCAACGGCGATTCATCGAAATCTTCGACAATGAGGTCGGCCTGACGCCGAAGCTCTTCTGCCGGGTCAGCCGCTTCCAGAAAGTCATTCGAACAGCGCATGCCAAAGGCGACATCAACTGGAGCCAGCTTGCTCTGGACTGCGGCTACTACGATCAAGCGCACTTCATCCACGATTTCCAATCGTTTGCCGGCATCACACCCTCGGAATATCTGGAGCGCAGAACGCCACACGTGAATCACGTTCCCATGGAGACGTAGCTCCAGGCTGGCGGGTGGACTTGCGCATCCGAAGGCAAGAAAGCGGGTTCTACTGCGGCGTTCAGGCCAAACTGCAGGTCAGATTGTTACAAGACGACGGCTCCTTTGCCACGTCAATATCGTGATCTGATTCCGAACGAATCAGTTCGGAAAATTTTGAACTTCGATGAAGGAGAAATGCATGGCAGTCAAACCTATTCCCGATGGATACCACACCGTCACGCCTTACATTACGGTCGAGGATGCGGGCCAAGTGATCGAGTTTCTGAAGAAGGCCTTTAACGCGCAGGAGACCTTCGCCATGCGCGATGAGCACGGCAAGGTGCGGCATGCCGAGGTGAAGGTTGGCACCTCAATGGTGATGCTGGGCAGTTCGCATGATCAGTGGAAGGCCCGGCCGGCCAACTTCTATGTCTATGTCGAGGATGTGGACGCGGTGTACAAGAAAGCCGTCGCCGCAGGTGGAAAGACGCTGAGCGAGCCGGAGACGCAGTTCTACGGCGATCGCCACGGCGCGGTGACCGATTCGCAAGGGAACACCTGGTGGATCGCCACTCACGTTGAGGACGTTTCCGAGGAAGACCTGGAGCGTCGCGCCAAGGAGTCGGCAGCAAAGCAGACGACTGCGGCTGGCGCGGAGAAGTCGAAATAGACGTTCCGGCAGTGGCCAAGTATGGCATTGGACCACTGCCAAGATCTCTTAGCGGGACGAGCGGTCGTGCGATTACTCATCGATGTCGTCGCCGCTTACAACGGGCCATCTGCGGCAACAGAATCGGGTGCTACTTTCCGTGCGCGGTGCACTAATCGATTTTGTCGCCGCTTATAATCTGGGATCTGCGGCAACCAAATCGTGTGCTACTTTGGGGCGCGGCGCGTCAAAGTAGCACGCCATCTCCAGAGCGCGATTGGCGAAGCTGCGTGTCCGATTGTTATAATGCATGTGTCGCAGCAATCCTCACGCAGCCATTCCCGCTCCGTGGCCAGGTAGCTCAGCTGGTAGAGCGCAGCCCTGAAAAGGCTGGCGTCGGCGGTTCGATTCCGTCCCTGGCCACCATAGTTTGCAACCACTTAGCATCATCGCCTGACCGAATTTGGGTCCAATTGGGTCCAATTCACTACTGAATCATCGTTGAAAGACTGCTTAACCTAGGAGATCCAAACGCAACGGGTTCAGCTTTGTCTCCAGCGATTTATTTAACGCGTCAACCTTGACGAAATGGGCGATTGCGCAAAGGCGCTGTAGGCCATCAACAACGGTGTAATTCCCGGCCTTATCCTCCGAAACATAAAGAGAAGGAATAGGGATCCGTAACAGCATCGACTCGATAAGTGAGGTTTTTCGCTTCTCATCCCAAATGTTCGCACGCCTTTGAAAGTCAGGAGAAAGGTCCATTTCTCCCTCCTTAAGGCGGGTGAGAAGAAGGTCAACAGTTCTCGCTTGCGTGATTACATCAATCTCTGATGGATCAAAAGGCGCACGGATCAGGCCCTCCTGTGGATCGGGCTGTTCAGCCTCCAGACCGGAGCCCTCACCTAGGGACGTTAACTCCTCAAGGATCGGGCTCTCCTCACCAGAAATTGGCATATCTACCGAAGCCATCACCCCTCCTCACCGCCGCTCAGTAAATTGAAGGCTCCTCGCAGGGTGGGGTTCCACACCTGCCTAACGGGCAACCCTGGCGCGAAGCCGCTTCCTCATTATCTCCAAGCCATGATATAGGAACTCTGTCTACGAAGGCACCGCCGAGTGCGTGATAGGAGGTATCCGCAGGATTCAATCCCTGAAGTCGGCATAGCGGAAATAACCCGCTGGGGTTTGCCGCAGTCGTTGGATTGCCACCCAGTGACGGACAATCTAGAGGTCGGGAAACCAGATGCCCCGAATCCATGATGAGCCTCGATTGCCGACAGACAATGTGGGATTTGGCAGTTGTGACTTTCTGCCTACATTTGGGCACATTTTCGGGAGGGGCCGCGTCGCGCTTAGCGAGGCAGGGTTCGGTCTGGCCGAGGAATTCATCCAGGTGACTGCCCGGTAAGTTTTGCGGTACTAGATATTGACGTAGCTCACCAAAGACCCTAACCGAGAGTTATCTGTCGTTGGCGAACAAGTGTCTCTCCTTCGCGCCTCAGAGACAGGAGTTCGCCTGTGCCAAGGTTCTGCTCGACAGCATAGAGACCAGAAATTTTCTGCAAGCGACGCTATTCTGAAACTGCTCGTCGTCGTCCAGGTCGAGGAGGAGATGTAGTACTCGGTCAGCGCGAGTTGTGGGTTCTGGTCAATGAGCCAAGCGCTCCCGGTCCGCAGCCGAGTGCTTTGCTTTTCGAGTTTCTGCTATGCCTATTGATCGGCGTCGTTCGAACGGAAAGAGCTGCCAGTTTTAGCGCATCGTCAACCTCGGCAAGATCGTTTTGAATGCAGAACTCGCCAAGCAGGGAACCTCTTTTGATGAAGTCTTCGATCTGTCGCTCAGTCAGCTTCATCTTGAACGTGGCTGGATTCGCTCCGTTAGTGGCTACAAACAACCTTAGCTGTGGTGTCGCTGCATCAGTGAACGAACTTGAGCGTGAACGGAATGCCCACGGCGAGCAATACAACGAGGTATACAAAACCCATAGTCGCGCCTAATTTCCAGAAGTCCTTCGTCGGGATGTAACCACTGCTGTACCAGATTGGCGCGGGTCCGCTCGCATATGGCGTGAGGATGCCCATCAGACCCAGCGAGTAAACGAGAATCAGGGTGGCGGCTTTGGCGGGCACTCCAGGCACCGACAGCACGGCGAGCAGGAACACGGGAAGCAACGCGGTCGCCTGGGCCGTGATGCTGGCAAATAGATAATGAATAAGGAAGAAGACCGCCACTGCCGCAATCAACATCGGAATCAGCGGGATGCCGCTCATGTACGTGGCGGCCCCGGAGCCGAACCAGGAGAGAAAGCCCACTTTGCTGAGTCCTTCGGCCATCGCGACTAACGTGGCAAACCAGACCAGCACACTCCAGGCTTGCTTATTGGCAAGGATGTCATTCCAGGTGACAACCTTGGCGAGCAGCATCACCGAGATTACGG